>JAEEGK010005388.1_pt1 | contig 30948 bp, 17 predicted proteins | sample 8958771 | NCBI WGS metagenome assembly JAEEGK01 (sample SAMN16246547, study PRJNA631951) | gut metagenome | biome: gut microbiome; feature: rumen; material: SC-attached | host: Bos | place: Iran: Karaj | collected 2018-10
TTTTCAAAAGAATAATTAATATTCAAATAATTATCTAATTTATTTTTCATATCTTCTGTTCTTTGTTTAAATGATTCTTCATATTCATTTATTGCATTTTTTACTTTTACTACATTATCTAAAACTTCTAAATTTTTATTATCACATAAATTCATTATTTCAAAATTCATTAAAAAAATTGTATTTTCTAAATCTGTATTTTTATTTTCTTCATTAACAATATTAAAAAAAATTTTATTTTGTTCATAATAATTTTCAATAGCTTCTTTAGCAGATAAAAAATTTTTTTTCAAATCAACTAAACTTGAATTTATTTTACTAAACATTTTATTAATTTCTTCAATTTTGTTTCCTTTAATTTTATCTAATCTTTCTTTAAGTGAATCAATAGATAAAGTAATTTTTTGAATAATATTATTTTTCATATCTTGAATAGAAATTGAATCATCAATAATTTTTGAAATTTCATTAAAAAAAGTTTTATCATAATTTAAACATTTTTCTCTTTGAATAAGTAAATGATCTTGATGTTCATAAATTCCACATTCATTACAAACACTATGTTTACAAGTAAAACAATAATAACTATATTCATTTATTTGTTCCTTACAATTTTTTTCTGTATGAACTATATTTTCTTTAAAATGAGGAAGAACATTAAATTCTTTTAATTCTTGAGTTTTATCTTTTTCCTTTTTTTCTTTTAAATTTTCTTGTTTATCCATTTTTTATTTTTTTAAAATTTGAAAAACAAGAAAATAATAATAATGAGAAAATAAATTATTATTATAAAAGAATTAAAAAAATCATGTACAAATCAAAAAATTCAGATTTTATAATGTTTAATAAGGAAAATTTCATAGGAAAAAAAGAAGGTCTTTTAACAGATTATTATAATGTTATAAAACAATTAGGAAAAGGAGCTTATGGAAAAGTATATGAAGTAAAAAATAGAATAACAGAAGAAATAAGAGCATGTAAACAATTATCAAAATCAAATATTAAAAATTTAAAGTTATTTGAAAAAGAAATTGAAATCTTAATCAAATTAGATCATCCAAATATAATTAAATTATATGAAATTTTCGAAGATGATCGTTTTATATTTTTAGTAATGGAAAAATGTAATGGTGGAGAATTATTTGATATTATAATAGATCATATAAAAAAAAAAAGAATGTTTACTGAAAAAAATGCAGCAATAATTTTTCAACAAATTATAACTGCAATATCATATTGTCATAGTAATGGAATAGTTCATAGAGATTTAAAACCAGAAAATATATTATATACAAATGAAGGAAATGAAATAAATAATAACATTAAAGTTATTGATTTTGGGTTAAGTAGAAATTTCCAAGTAAAAAAAAAAATGACCACTAAAGTAGGAACTTCATATTATATGGCACCTGAAGTTATAAATGGACAATATAATGAAAAATGTGATGTTTGGTCAGCTGCTGTAATATTATATATTTTATTAAGTGGTTCACCTCCTTTTACAGGAAATAATGATAAAGAAATTTTTAAAAATATTACTTCTTTTAATTATAGTTTCCCAAATTCAAAATGGAATAATGTTTCTAAAAGTGCAATTGATTTAATTAAAAGGTGTTTAGTTGAGGAAAATAAAAGATTGACTGCTTTACAAGTTTTACAACATCCTTGGTTAAAAAAATATAATAAAGAATCTGATGAAATTTGTAAAGATATTCATATTGATTTTTTGTCTTTTAAAAATTATATTAATGCTAATAAATTAAAGAAAATGATTTTAACTTATATAGCAAGTAGATTAAAACAAAAAGATGTTAATAGATTAAATAATATTTTCTTATGTTTTGATAAGAATAAAGATGGTTATATTAGTTTAAATGAATTAAAAATTGGTTTGGAAGATTTAAAAAATGCTGAAATTGAAAATGAAGAAATTGAAAAAATTTTTCATCAATTAGATACCGATAAAAATGGTAAAATTGGTTATACCGAATTTTTAGCATCTGTTATTGAGGAAAAAACTTATTTAGATGAACAAATATTGTATGAAGCTTTTGTTCATTTAGATAAAGATAATTGCGGAAAAATTAATATAGAGGAAATTAAAAGTGTTCTTATTAAAAATAATATTGATGATGAGATTATAAAGAAATTAATTAAAAGATATGATCAAAATTTTGATGGATGCATTGACTATAATGAATTTCTTGATATGATGGGTTATAATAGAAATAAAAATCAATAAAAAATTATATGTTTATATTAAGTAAGAATTGATATCATAAAAATTATATTAAATAAATTATATTATATTAAATAAATTAAAGAGTATAATTAAATGAAATTGAAATAATTTGAGAATGAAGCATTAACTATAATAAATCCTTTAACAGTAAAAAAGACATTAATAAAATCAATAATAAATTATTCAAAAATTATTACATCAATCAAATAACATAAATAATAAAAATAACCTAAAAACAAAAATATATAAAAAATTAAACATTATTTTAAAGAAGAAAGAATAAAACAGAATGAATTCATATTCCTTTTTCAATAAAAATAAAATAAAAATTAAAGAAACATAAAAATAAAAAATTATAAATAAAATTTATTTTAATAAATTCATTTTTTCACTTTTAAATTTTTTATATATTTCTAAGAAAATTAAATAAAAAATGACTGATGAATTTAATAAGAAAATAAAATTTACATTAGTATATAATGGTCTAGAAGTTAATTTATCTTTAAATAAAGATATAAATTTAAATGTTCTTTATTCAGAAGCTTATAATGCTTTTTCTCCAAAAAGAAGATATAAATTAAGTTATAAAAATAAAGATTTAACACCTTTTTTAGACTATCCAATTGGAGTTTTATTTAAAAATTTAACTCATGTTAATATCTTAATAAAAGAATCAGATATATTAGTGAAAAATAATAAATTAAATAAATCACATTCTCTTAATTATATAAGATATATTAAAAATAAAACATTTCCAAATTTTGATAATAGAATGATATGTTTTGATTGTGGTCTAAATTTAATAAATTGCTTTTGTAGAAAATGTGGAATTTTTATTTGTGGTGATTGTAAATCTTCAAAAGAAAATAAACATCTTGGTCACAGAACAGTAATTTTATATCTTGAAGATTTAAAAAAATCTGCAATGTTATATAAAAACTTAATTTATGTTAATTTAGAAGACACAAAAAATTCTCATAAACATAATATACCTTTAAATATTGATAATTGTGAAATTGATGTTGAATATTTAAATAAAAAATTAATTGAAAAATTTCATAATTTTTTAAGTAAAATTTCTAATATTAAGAATAAATTAATAAATATTGATTATTATAATGAAGAAAAAGAATTAAGTATTAATGATATTAATAATAATATTAAATTAATTCAAAATATTAATATTGAAGATCAAGACAATAATTTAGGACAAAAATTTAGAGAAATAAATCAATTTGATAAGAACACATCAAGATATTATGGTTTAAGTGAAAAAATTAATATTTTTGAAAAAGTTGGTGAAAAAATTAATAATTATTTAGAAAGGCTTGATAATGTAATGAATGAAGAAATGATAAATGCCTATTCTTAAATTATATTGGAACTCAATTTTTATATCAATTTTAGGCTCACAATAATTAATAATATATTTTTCATATTTTTTTTTATTTATCCAACTTTATTGATTTTTATTTTATTTTATTTTATTTGATTTTTATATAAATAAACTTTTGTTTCAATCTCAATAATTATTTGTTTTAATTCATAAAAAGTTCATGATTGGTATAAATTCTATTTTTTTTCTTTTAAAAAATGTTATAAAGTAAAAAAATTCCTTTGAAGTTTTCAATATTATTAAAAAATATTTAAATAAATTAAAATAATATTATTTTACCTTTTCCTTTTATTATATTAAATTTACATAAAACAACAAATTTATATAAAAATAAAATAAAAATCACAAATAAAAATTATTATCAGTAAATAAAATTAATACTTTTATTTATAATGTGATTACTTTTTATAATTTTCTTTTAAAGAATTTATTATCTAATAAATTGATTCAAAAATTACAAAAAAAGAAAAAAGAAAAAAATTGAAATACCCTAAATTTAAGTTTTAATATATAAATAATAATAGTTAATATAATTTTAAAAATTATAAATTATTAATGATTCTGTCCTCTAGCTTGATTAATTTGTCTTCTACTTTTAATATTTTTTGCAGTATTTACATTTCTTTTAGATACAGAAACCTTATTAGTTCTAGCTTTAAGTGCTTCATTTTGTCCTAATCTTTCATTTTTCTTTGCTCTTTTTTCTTGTTTTCTCTTATGTCTTATTTCTGATCTTGTCATTACTCTATGAGGATCTTGTTGAACTAATGGTAATTCTTCCATATTATTTTATAAATTTTTCTTTAATATTTATATAATGTTTTTTTTATTTTTATAATTTTATTATTATAATTTGAGAATAAATTATTTTCAAGAATAAATTTTTTTTTATGTCATTTTAAAAATATTAATAATAGAAAAATTATTTTTATGATGTAATAAATTTTTATTATATCAAAGAAAAATATGTCTGAATCCAAAATATCATTTCTAAATATTATTTTTACTCCTAATTTTAAAATGATTTTGCCATATTTATATATTTTAAATATTTCAATATTTATTCCTTTTATTTATGAATTATTTGCTACTAATGATATAAATAAACTTATTTTACTTGAAAATATTTTATTAAAAAAACCTTATTTTTGTTGTTTTATAGTAATATTTATACTTCTTATTTATTATTTGTTATTAACATTTATAATTGAAAATATTCTTGGAATTGATCTTTCATATAAATATCAATATCATGAAAAATTATTCTCTAAACCAGAATTAATTTATTCATCTCCAATTTCTTTTTTTATTTTAATTTATTTAAGTGAAGAATTAGATTTAACAAATCCAATTGATTTTTGTTTTACTTATTTAATTGCACTTTTTCATTTTATAGCAATCATTTTTATAATTAAATATCTTGAAATTAAATATATAAAAAATGATAGAGATTTATTATTAGAATATTTATACCATATTTCAATTGCAATAACAATAATTATATTTACTTCTATTATATATATTATAATTTCAAAATCTAATAATAATGCTCTTAAATATATAATAATAAGTAAAGGTATTTATTTAATTTTAAAAATAACAGAAATTATAACAATAAGACATACTGCTTATTATGTTAGTTTAATTACTAATGATGAAAAAGAATCTTGGTTAATAGCAATAATAAAAAGAAAAATTCATTTAGGCTTAATAAGTAGATTATTTCTTTTTTATAAATTTAGTATTATTTGTATTTATGCAAAAAGAAGTTCTTCTTTTTGTTATTTGTATATAAGTTTAATGTTAATATTTATTGGATTTAAATGCGTTAAAGATTATAGAATTTATGAAGTTCAAAAAGATTTTTATAGATGTTTAATGGGAAATCCAGATAATGAAGAAAAAAAAAATAGTTTATGTAAAATATGTGGAACAAAATTAGTAAAAGGAATTAAATTACAGTGTGGTCATTCACTTCACTTAGTTTGTATTGCACATTTATATAAGAAAAATAATCTTAATTGTCCAATTTGTGGTAAAAAGATTTCTATATATCAATCACCTTTATTGAAATATAATAGTAATGAAAGAATTAATAATACTAATTATATTATTCATCTTCCTTTTCCATTTACATTTGAGATAGAAGTTAATTTTGATGATGATATTTGTTGAATTAATTAAAATTTTGTTATAAATACATGTAAAATTAAATGGCATATTAATATAATCATGATATAATAAAATTATTAATTATTTAAGTTTAAATTATTTTTTTATTTAAATTTAAATTCATGTTTATTATTCTATTTAGAGAAAGAGATAGAAAATAAAGAATATAATTAAAAAAATGATTGAAACAATTATATAAATCACTTATCAGATAAAAAATTATTTATATTTTCTGTTATTATTGGAAAAAATATTAATTAATACAGTGGTAATACAAATTACACAAAAAGATTTAATAAAATACAAAAAAATTATTTTAGAAATTAAAATCGTATATTTAATTCAAATAATAAATAAAAAAAAGATATTATTGTTCAATATCATAATTCAATTTGTTATGTTTATATTATTTTTTGGAATTTTTAATTTGGAAAGAAAAACAATTTAAAATATTATTTTTATTTCTTCATCATAATATCAAATTCAATATAACTTTAAGATATAAAAACTCAGAAATTGAAAAAACTATATACTTTATTAGATTTTTTTTTATATAAAAGGTTTAATTTATAACAATAATAAATTTTATTCATGAAATAAATTTAAAAATCATAAAAAATCTAAATAACAAATTAATAAAAAATGAAAATATAAAAATTGCGGGAAAACAAATAATTCATAGATTATAAATAAAGAATAATAAAGAAAAATAAATAAAAAAATGTTACAAAAACCAAAAATAATTCGTCAAACAATATTTCAGGTAAAAGATGGAAAAGAATATACAATAGATGTAGATGAAACAACAGAAATAAGAGAATTAAAAAAAATATTATCTCATGCAGCACATTTAAGAAAAAATTCTTTTAATATTTATCATAATAATATAGATTATACAAAAAATTATGATGATAATACATTATTAGATTTATTTCCAAATGAACAAAAAATATATTTTACATTAATTTGTTCAAATTTAGAAAATTTAGAAGAAGATATTAGTATTCAAATTGATATATTTTTGCCTTGTAATGAACATCCTGAAAAATTTCAAATATTTTATTGTTATGATTGCCAGAAATCAATTTGTAAATTTTGTCTTGATTTAAAACATAAAAATCATAATGTAAAAGAAAAAAATGATTATTTAGCTCCTACTCAATTATTAGTTGGAAAAATTTTTCAGGATGCTTATTACTATATTGCAGATGAAAATTATGATCAAAGTAAATTTGCTTTAGAATTACAAAATAAAATTAATAATGAATTATTAACTCAATTAAATAGAATGATTGAACAAATTTTTTATAATTTAAATGATTTAATAAAATATTTTATCAACAAAGTTTCTTTTACTAAAAATAATATTAATGAAAATATTAATTTATTGAAGAATTATTCTATTTATGCATATAAAGCATTAAAAAATGATATTAACACTAATCATATTATTATTAATGATAATATATTTTTAACTTTGGATAAAAAAATAAAAGAAATTATTCAAAATAAAGAGAATTTAAAACAAAATTCACTTAAGTTCATTGAAATAAATAAAAATTTTGAAAATATAAAAAATTTAGTTGAATATATTTATCATGGATTATTTAAGTCTTTTGAACCTCTTTTATCTAATGATAAAATGATTGAAATAAAGAAAAATATTGATAAAAGTGTAGTTAATAAAATCCAAAAGGATGATATTATGAAAAAAATGTTTGAAAATATTGAAGGAGATCCAAAAAGGATATTTAGATCAGGTGAAAGATTTTATAATACTACTTCAAATAAAAATTATCAACCAAATAATGAAATTAAAAAAATGAAAGAGATATCTGCTTTTAATTTAATAAATAAAAATAATAATAAAGATTATCAGAGAGATTTAAATATTCATAATAATACAATGCATAATATTAGTGGAACTAATATAAATACTCCTAATGATAGTAATATAAATTTTAAAAATATTGTAATAGATAATTCCAAATTCTTAAATAATCAATCAAATTATAATAAAATAAATGATTATAATAAAAATAATCAATATAATCAATTTAATCAATATACTATTGATAATACAACTGAGAGTTATTCTAACAATAATACAAACCAAAGTGAAAAAAATAATTATAATACAAATAAAATTACTGAAAATTATAATCAATCAATAAATAATATGAATCAAACAAATAATGAAGTTAACTCAAAAACAATGAATTTCTCAGATTCAGGAAATTCATATAATTCAGGGAACGATAATTTATTAAGTTCAAATGAAATGATATCATCGAATAATTATTTTAATTCTAATCTAAATAATTTTTCAGGAAATGAAAATCAGACAATTAAAACAACAATCAATACAACAACAAAAAATGTAAAAGAAATAAATTTTTCAAATGAAAAAAATATTCAAAAAAAAAATAATCCAAGCATGTATAATAAATTATTAAACAACATAAATGATGGTTTAAAACAAAAAGAATTAGAAAATCAAAATTTAAAATTAAAAAAAACAGAAGGAAATTCTAATAATAATGTTGATAATTTTATAAAAGTATATTATCCAAAACCTTTAACAAATAGAATTATCATAGGAACAAGTGATAAGAATACTTTAAAAGGAATTCAAATAGAAAAAGTGATTGAATTACCAATAAATTTATCAAAATTTTTAATAGGAAATGCTTTTTGCAATTATAATAATGATTTATTTATTTCAGGAGGTTTTTATGATGCAAATAATAAAAATTATCTCTCAAATATTTTTATTAAATATGATTCAAAAGAAAAAAAAATGAAAATTTTACCCGAAATGAAAATACCAAAAGCAAATCATTCAATGATTGGATATAATAATAAAATTTATTGTATTGGAGGATTAAATAATAATAAATGTGAATATTATGATATTAATCAAAAGATATGGAATTTATTTCCAAGTTTAAATGTCAAAGAAAGACAATTTCCAATGTTATATATTTATAATTATTATTTATATGCATTTTTTGGTTTGAACTCTTTAAATGAAAGTGATAATGATAACAAAAATTATTTAGATTCTATTGAAAGAATTCATATAAATAATTTAGACAGATGGGAATTTGTAGTTTATAAAAATCCAGATAATTTAGATATTAAAGTTTATGGTTGTGGAATAATTCCTTGTAATGAAAGTTCAATATTTTTATTTGGTGGAAAAAATAATAATCAAATTTTAAAAAAGGTTTTTAAATATGATTTTAAAGATGATACTTTTAAAAAATCTGGATTTTATACAGACTTATCTTTTCCTGCTTATTTTAAAGAAAATTTATTACATAAAATAAACAATAATCAATATGTAGGAATTTCTGAAGGTAAAGAAAATAAAGGAGTTTTTGTTACTTTACCTTAATAATAAAATGGAATTAATATTAATTTTTTTAATTTACTAATTTAAAATAATTGTTTTTCATAATTTAATTTTTTTCTTTATGAAAATAAATTAACTTTTAAATAAGCATTTTTTTATATATACAATAAATAAAAAATTTTACTATATACCCTTTTAGATTAACCTCAAAGAATGATTATATAATAAGTATGATTAAAATAATAATTCATCATAATTAATCTTATTTTATTTAATTTTCTTAATTTTCACATTTAAAGAATCTTTCATTTTAAATATTTTATCAATAAAAGTATTATCAAAAGAAAAATCAATATTTTCGAATTTAATTCCTTTATTTATTAATTCACTCATTTTAAAAATATGTCTTATTCTTTTTTTCCTTTTCTTAAAAAATAAATTTTCATTTTGTTTTTTTTGAATAATCTTATTTTTCCTTTGATAATTTTCTTTATCAACATTCATTTTATTATTTTTTATGTGTCCTAATTAAATACACTGATTATAAACATTATATAAAGGCGCTAAATCATATTCTTTTCTTCTTCTATGAAACAATTTTTTAATTAATTAATTTAAAATAATAAAAATATTAAAAAATATTTATTTATAATGAATAAATAAAGCAATTTTTAAAAACTTTGATTATAATTACTTGTCTTCATGTAATAATCATAATCATAAGAAGTATATTTTATATATTTTAAATTATCCATTACTCCATTAATTAAATTTTTCAGTAATATTGTATCATTATTATAATTTGGCATAAAAGGCATAAAAGGAGGAATTGGAATAGTTAAAAAACCACTAATTGAAATTTTTGTTAAAAATAATTTAGGATCAAATTTAATAGGTAAGATACCCATTATTGAATTTTTTTCATATTTATTATTATTTAAGTCAATTTCTTTATTAAACCTATAATATACTATAAATGAAGTAAATGTCATATAAGGTCTATTTGCTTTTGTAGGAAAATAAAAGATTGAAAAATAAGAATCATTAATATCAATTTCTTCTAATTTAATTTCTTGTAATATTGGAATTATTTTTACTATTTCTTTTATTTCATTTATAAATATTTGCCTTGAATGCCATGGTTTGTTTCCATTAAATGAGATTATAATTTTATTTGAATTATATCTTATTATTAAATTTGGCATTGAATCACTAACAATTATACCTTCATCTTCTCTTATTTCTTCTTTTGATTTTATTTTATTTATTGAAATTAAAAAATCAGTTATTTTTTGGTAGATATTTTGATTTGAAATGATTAAATTAATTGAATCTAATGAAATTGAATAATTTATATTTATTAAATAGCCATATAAATAATAAGTATTTCTTAATTCAAAAATTGAAATTTGTTTGAAAAAATCAAAATAAGAAATTAATTTCATTTTAAAAAAATTATCAGATTCTTCTTTATTAATGAAAGGAGTAACTGAATTAATAAATATTTCCAAATTATTTTTTCCATCAAAGAAATTTAAAAAATCATTTTTTAAACAATTAATTGTTTCTATATTATTAAAATCACTTTTATTATTAAGATTGATATTACTAGTATTAGTATTTTTATTTTCCCAATCTAAAATTCTTTTATGTATAGTTTGTATCATAGGAGTCATAGAATAAAAATTATTATTATTATTATTTATATTTCTTTCTTTAGAAATGAAAGGTTGAACTGGAATTGTTCTTATCATTTCATCATTATTAACTCTCATAATAACAGGAGTTTGACTATTATTATTATAATTAATTATATTCATTTTTGAAAGTGGATTTTCCTTTAATTTTTCATAAATATTTTCAGAAAATTTTCTTTGTCCATTATTATTATTATTATTTTGTAAATTACCTAAATTTATCATATATGGATTTTGCATCATTGGACTTAAAGGTGTAAAAATAATTGGAGAATTCATACCTGGACTATTAATATTATTATGCACATAATTACCCATTGAATTTGGACTGTTAGTATTATTATATATATTAGGTGAATTATAATAATTATATTTGAAATATTTTCCTAAGGTAAATTTATTTCTTATTGAAGGAGGTGAATTATGTTGATTATAAATCATTCTTTCAAAATCATTTTGATATGTTAACTTTGGTGGTGATGATATATTATTATTTATATTATTTGTTTTATTAAAGTTATTATCATTATTGTTATTTGATAAAGGACTTGTTACTTTATTTGATTGATTTGATGTATCACTGGTTGCACCATCATTTTTTTCTTTTTCTGATTTATCATTTTTATTTAACACTGAAGATAAATTTATATTATTATTAATAAACATTTTAGGAATACATAATTCTAAATAAATTTTATTTATTTTAATATTTGAATTTACAACTGAATTAAAATTAGTATGAAAAACTTCATGTTCTCCTTTAAATACTCTTGTGAATTCAATTCCAATATTAATATTACTTAAAATTTTTGCAAAAAATGTGAAATTTCCTTTCATATTATTATTTTTCCTTTTTTTCCAATTTTTTCTTTTATCATCATATGTATTAATCTTAAAATTTTTAAGTCTAAATTGAATACTTTTAATAAATTTTCTATATTCAACAGAAAACAATAAATCACTTTTAAAAATTTGAATATCATGAATTTTACCATTTAACTTAAAAAAAATTTCTTTTTCAACACATTCATCATTCAAACTTCTTAATTCTAAATTATTATTATTATTTCCATTAGTTAAGTCAAATTCTAAGAAAAATATATTATTTAAATTTTCTGAAACACCTAAATTTGCATCAATTATCATAAAATTAAATTCTGTATTATCAATAGGAAAATTTATATTTAAAAAATCTCTTATTGAAATATTTATCGGTGAAGGAGAAGGAGAAGAAGGTTCTTTTAATTTAGAAAAATTTAATTGATTTTTTGATTCTTTTTCTAATTGATTTAAACAATTTTCCTTTAAAAAGTTATTATTAGAATTCGAAGAATTATTTTGAAGAATGTTTAATATACTTGCTTCTAATTTTTTAAAAAATAAACTTTTTCCCTTAAATTCATATTTTTTTATTATTTCGTTTTTTACATTTTCATTTTTGATTTCTGCTTTTAAATTCCATGTAACACAATTATTTAAACATAAAGGAATTTGTTTGTGTTTATTATTTAATTCTATATTTTGAATATTTAAATTTCCTTTTTCTTCTTGAATAAATGGGGTATTTTCATGAATTAAATTTTCATCACTACGACAATCCATTTCAATTATTTTTTCTTTGTTATTAAATTAACAATATAATAATAATTAAAAGCAAATGAATCACTTAAAAAAAATAATATATAAATAAAATAATTCTTTCTTGTCGATAAGTAATATTAAAATTTAAATAATTCTAAATAATTTAGAAAATATCATATAACTTATAACAATTTAAAAATACTCTTTTAATATATATATTACCAAAAAAAATTAAATTAATTTTTCAAATTCACCTTCGTTTATTAGTAATTTTTCTTCTTTTTCTCTTTTTTTATGCTTAAAAACTTTATCAAAAATTACAAAACTAATATAAATAAAAGCAAAGAAAAAATTAGTGGCACAATTAATATTACAAGCATGTACAAAGCCAAATTTTTGAGTTAAATGTCCTCCAAATAAAGGTCCAATAGTTTCTCCTAAAAAATAACCTAAATTATAAACTGCACTAGCATAATCTTGACTAGAACTTTCATTAATTTTTAATTCTTCTTTTAATATAATAATAGCATCAATAACTGCAGGAATTGTTATAAAAGATCCTCCAAAACCTAAACCAGCTAAACCTAATATTATTATATATAATTTATGAGGTAAAAAACTTGAAGGTCCTAAAAATAAAATAAAAAAAGTATTAGAAAACATTCCTATTGTCATTGTTATTCTATTTCCAAAAAATTTATTAGCATGAGATAATATTTGAAGAGATAAAAAATAAAAGATTGTAGTTATTATAAAAAATAAAGCTGTTTGTTCAGGTTCTAATCCAAAATTTTTATTTAAATGATTTGCAAAAACAGGATAAATAAAACTAATAGAAATAGAATCTAGAGCAACAGCAAAGAAAGTTAAAATAATATTTCTATTCTTTATAATAGGTAATATTTCAATTTTTTCATTTTCTTCATTTTCATCTTCTTCATCATATTTATGAATATCTAAATAATTAACTAAACTAATTAATAACATTTCCATAAAACCAGAAATAAAAAAAGGAAAATTGAATCCAAACATATAATAACCAACAGAAGCAATCAAAGGTCCAATAGCAATTCCTATAGATGTACCAACTTCAATATAACCTAAATTAATTTCAATTTCTTTTTCATCACTAATTGCAGCAGTTAAAGCATAAATTAATGTTTGAACAATTGCTCCTCCTGCTCCTTGAAAAAATCTAATTATAAATGATAATATAATAAATAATAATCTTTTATGAATAAATGATATTAATCCAAACCAAATTGTACATGAAGATTCTATTAATATTGCTAAAATTAATAAATTTTTTCTTCCACATATTTTAGATAAAATTGGTGTTAAAATTGTTAGGAGAAAATTACTTATTGCAAATGAGGAAAATATTATTCCTACTAATGAAGGTGTTATTCCTCTTTCTTCTGCTAAGAATGGATATAATGGAGCTAAGAGAGAATAACCTATTTGAGAAAATATTGCTAAAAGGATTATTATTAACATTTTTTTTGATATGAATGTTGTTGTCATTTTGAACTTTTTTTAAGGTTTATATTTGGAATATATTATTTTTTATTATATAATAATTTATTATTTTTTTATGTTTAGATTTAAAAATTCATTAATTTGGAAAAAAGATTTTATCATAAATGATGTATTTTTTTATTTTTTAATATAATTTAAAATAAATTCAGTTAAATTGATAGTTTTTATAAATAATAATTAAAATAAGAGTAGATAGATATTTTATAATCAAAATATAAACTCATAATTAAATATTAATTAAAAACCTTTATTAATAAAATTCTTCATTAAAAAAATCTGATTTCAAATAAAAAATATAAAAAGCATATAAAGGATTCAAGTAATCTAGATATAAAAAGAAATCCTATATTCCAAGATTTTTTTATTTGAAAATTTTTATTATTAATTTGAAAATTATATTTTTTTGAATTTTTAATTTAGTTAAAATTAATTGATTTTTTTAAATAATTAATTAGAAATGAATTTTGTTTTAATTATATATAGTTTATATAAAATTATTAACTCAAAGAAAATTTATTATGGTCAATTTATTGTTGAAATATTTGAAAATAAACCTACAATTGAATTATCTTCCAATAAATATTTAATAAATATTAATTTAAATTCAATTAAAATAAAAGGAGATGATAAAATAAAGATACATAACTTTAATTATATCTTATAATAATGAATTAAGATGTATTTTCTTTAATTTAACTACTGAACCTAAAACTCAAATTGTGATTAACTCTTATTTTTTTATCGATAATGGTAATATAATAAACCCTAATAACATAATAAATATTAAAGAAGGATTTTTATTAATTAATTTTACATTAACTAATGATTCTTATAAAAATGATTCTACTTTTTATATTGATTTAAATATTGAAAATAGTAAGGTAATCAAAAAAATTGACAACTATACTTATGAAATTAATAGTGGATTTATATATTTCATACATTACGAAAAAACTCCTGATTTAAAAGATTTTAATAATATAACAATAGAAAGTTTAAATTCTTCTAAATTAAATGCTTATATTGGTTTTCAAGTAAAAAATGGAGAAATTATATTAACCTTTTGTGATTATTTTTGGATTGGAATTTTTTTATTCATTATTTTTTTATTATTTTTATTATTTATATATAAAATTTATTGTATAATAAGTAATCAAAATAATAAAAATGAGGAAAATGATGAAAAGTCACAAAAGTTTTTAAAGATATAAACTATTGTTCTATATTTCTTTTATTATAAATATATTAAACTTGTTTTAAATTTGAATAATTAATTTTTATAATTTTTATAAATATACAAAAATTAATATTATTTAATACATATTAAAAAGAAATTTTATGTATGTAAACTATCTTCTTCTTCTTTCAGTTTATCTACCATTTTCATTTTCAATTCTCCAGGTAATAAATTCAATAATTCCAAAGAATTAATTAATTTATCTTTTAAAACTCTCTCATGATTTCTCCAGAAGAAAAGATAATAAATAATTAAAAGAACAATTATAATAATAAAAGCATAAATATGGAATAACCTTTGTCCATCATGAAAATCAAAATAACCAGAATATAATTCATAATGAACTTCAGTAAACCATGGTCTAATTACATTTCTTAATAAATTATTGATTTCTGAAAATCTTGAATAAAACAAATAATTATCATTATTATTTATAAGATAACTTTGCCAAATATATCTAAAAATTTCAAAATATTTAAAAGCAATTGTTTTAAAACCATTAATATTATATTGAGATATTGTTTGAACATTTTCTTCTCCTCCTTGAATAAGATAAGTAATATCATTATTAAGCATTACATAGAAAAAGTTTCCATAATTATTTTTTAAATAATTTAAATTATCATAAACAGAAAGAATCATTTCTCCAAAAGCATTTGAAATATTTTCTATTCTTTCTTGAATAACATATTCTGTATTAGTTTCATTTAATATTTTTATAGAATTATCATAAAAAAATGATTTAACAAAATCACATGTTGTAATTAAATCTAATTGACAAAATTCAGTAGCATTTAAAACTTTTGCATATCTTGTATATACTTTTAATGAATTTCTTAATATTATAAATTTCATTATTAAAAAAGCTTCAAAAATAATAAAAACTAAAATAAGTTGAAAATAAACAGAAAGAAATTCTGCCTTACTTCCTCCAACTTTTTGATAATAATTTTTATTTTTTAATTTTTGAATTATTATATCATTATCCATTATTTTTAAACTTGCCTCACTTTTTGTTTCTTGCTCTACATCATCATTTCCTACTATTTTATTTAATAAATTATTTAAAAAAACATCACTATTTGATTTTAAGGTTTCAAATATTTTTTTTTTAATAGTGAAAAATAGTTCTAAAGGCTTTTCTTTTTCAATAGTTACAATTTTTAAAAATTTTTCCAGAACAATGGAATTACAAATTGTCATTATAATAGATATTACAAATATAACATAAAAACTTGTAGGAATAGAATCTAAAGAATAAATTGCAGTAAAAATAATTTCTGTAATTTTACCCCAGTAAATAAGATAATCATTTAATAAATTTACCATTAAATCATAAGTATTTTTATTTGTCATTGTAATTTGATTAGTATTATCTCTAATAATACTTACAAAGAAAATATCAGTGGATAATGTTCCCATTGAAGAAGCTAAATTTAAAGATTCAGAGTGTTTTTCTCCATTACTAATAGTTAAAAGATTAAAATTAATAGTATTCATATATTCACTTAAATTTTTAATATATTTTATTTTTGAAGTATTTGTCAAATAACTATAACTATCAGATATAATTCCTTGATATCTTGATAATTCTTCCATTAAATTATGAATATATTCTAATCTTACTGTTCCATTATCATGAGGATAACTTTGATTTTTTAATAAAAGAGCTTCAGTTATAAAATATTTTGAATATCCAATTCCATCAATAACATTATATGAATTTTCTCCAAATTTTAATGAATCTACTATTTTATTTATATATGACATTGTTATAATAAATTCTAAAATTAAAAATAATGCTATTGAAAGAAATATATATATTGATAATATTTGTATTCTTTTTATACTTTTACTACTTACATATTGATTTAAATAAGTATTAGGATCAATTGAAATTTCTTCTTCTTTTGCTTTTTCTTTTTTTATTTCTGGAGTTTGTAAATATCCTTTATCATTAGTATTTTCATCTTCTGATTGTACAGTATTATTTGTTTCATTTTCACTTGAATTAGTATCCAGAAAACTACTTCTTTTATTAAATGTTTTTTTAAATTTTTTAATTTTTTTTTGAACTCTAGATTTAAATTCCATTAAATTAATTTTAATTATAGGTTCAGCAACCATTCCCGTTGGATATCTTTCTTTATTTGGTCTATGTTTTTCTAAAGATATATTTTTACCATAAAATGCTAATGAAAATATATAGTCTTGTATTTCATTACTATTTCTAGTTTGCATTTTATTAATTCCCTCTTTGGTAATTTCTTTTAAAGGTTCTTCTTCTTCTTCTGAACTTTCTTCTTTTTTATTATTTTTTTTCTTAGGTTTTCTTCCACTTTTATTTAATTCATCTGTCGATGTTTCTCTATTTATAAAAGTGGAATTAATTATATTTAATTTACTTTCAAAATTATTTATTGTTTTTAATTCATCATTTATTGTTCCTTCTTTTTCAAATACTAATTTTGTTCTTATATAATGTAAATTATATAAATCATACATTATATTATAATCATCTTTCATTTTTAATTCTTGATTTTGAATAAATTCTTTATCATTTCTTTCTCCCTTTATTTCAATAAATCTGAAAAGATAAGAAAGAACAGTATCTTCATTATATCTTATTTTAGTAATAACTAAATTAAATTTTTTTCTTTTTGATTCTGATATTAATTTATGAATATCAACTTCACCCATATTTTTCATATTATCATCTTTAGGATAAATTAAATTAGGATAAACCCAATAAACAGGTCTTGCTTCATCTTCATATTCATCAACTTTTTCATTGAAATTAATTGAATTGAAAACATCATTTCTAATTAATATATTTAAATCAATTATATGTTTCTTAATTAAATCTTGTGTTAAACCTAAATTTAAAGCTGATGAAGAAATACTATCAATTGTAAAATCAGTTTTTGCTAAAATATAAAAAGGATAATTTGATTTTAAATCTCTTGGTTCGAATTTAACTTTTATTAAAAATGAACTCCCAAAATCATCTTCTGAATATAATGTATGACGAATCAGGCAAATTCTAATAAAACCATTTTTTTCTTTTGGACATATAATTTTATTTTGTTTTTTGTCTAAATTTAATATTCCATCTCTTGCTAAATAATTTTGAGCATATTTTAACCTTTTAACAAGCATTTTTGCATGAGCATTATCTTCATAAAATATTGAAGGCATTATTGATTCTATTTTTTTTCCTATAAGATTAAATTTTTGATAACCTATAAAATGAACAAATGAATTTGAACATTGAATAATATTACATTCTCCTTTACTATTTGTTCTTGCAAAACATATTATATCAGGATTTTCTAATATTGAATCTAAATTTTCAAGATTTATTTTTTGATTATCATATTTTTTATAATTTGAATGACTTTCTTCTATTTTTTTTAATACTTCTTCTGAAGCATGTTTATTTCTTAAAATTTTTTTAAGGAAAAAAGCATATAATTGCGCTATTGATTGAGTGTTTGGTTCTATTTTAGTGTTTTTTAAATCTTTGTCCCATAAAATTTGAATTTCTTTTAATAATGAATTTAATTTTTTTCCAATAAGAAAAATTTTAGGTGAATTCATTGATAAACTTGTTGCTAAATTTCCCCAAAAATCATTAAATAATTTTGTTGTTTCTTCAATTAAATTTTTTAATTTTTTAAATTTCATATTTAATTCATTATCTGAAATTTCAGATTCTTCTTCTCTATCATTTGAATTAGAAACATACATTGTATTCATTATATCTTTTATAATATAAAAAATATAATCTTCAGTTATTGTTTTATCACTTTCTTCAATTTGACCAATTAAAATTTTTGCATTATTCATATTGAATTTAAGAGATAAATTAAATTTAACATATTCAATTTTTATTCTATGTGAAGTTGGATAATATCTTAATCCAGTTGAAAATAAATTATTAATATAATTTAATAAACACATTCTTTGAACATTTTCATTATTAGATAATAAATAAGATTTAAGAGGGCAATCTTCATCAATGCAACTTTCTTCATGTAAAGATATATAACCTTTTAATAAAACATCACTCATTCCATTTACAACATTAGATTTTTGAGAATTAATTTTATCTCTTGTTAATCTAATGAAAAAAAATAATTTTTGTAAAAATTCATTAGCATCTTTTGCAGAAGGTGAATAACCAATATATTTTTTTGAATCAAAAGAATTTTTTAAAATAACTGAAAGGAAAATAACTAAAGGATAACCAAAAACTAAAAAATAAATAAATTTATTAGAATCACAAATAGAAGATAAAAATACCATTAAAAATGACCACGCAATTGAACAATTTCTAATACAAAGTAATAATTCTAATTGTCTTGAATTATACGTTATTTCTTCAAAATTTTCTTTAATTAATTTTAAATAACCTAATAATCCAATACATATAATCATCCAATCTTTTGCATTAAATGTATAACATAAAACTAATAAAATTTTAAGAAACACTGAAATTATTTCAGAATTATTACTAACTTTAACTATTTCTTTTTCTCTGTCAATGACAGAAAAATTAAATAATTCATTTGAAAAAAGTAATATAATAAAAAGAAAAGAAAATAAAATAGATAAAGAAAAATATAATACATGCATAGATTTATAACATTGTATTCCATCATCACAAATTTCAACTTTATTATTTTTACATTTAGCCATTAATAAAAGAGTTTCAAAAATTGGAATTAAAAGAAATCCATTTATAACATTAAAACTATAACTTCCCATAATAACATTAAATCTAAAAATTGTGAATTTCATGTTATTTATTTGAATACTTACAAGAATTGATAAAATAAAAGCAAACATTAATATTATTAAAAATGCCCATCCTATAACAAATACATTAAATTTTACTAATCTAAATAATTGAGAAAGTCTTGTTGCTGTAATTATTTTTTTAAGAAATTTTCCTGATTTTTCATTAGGAATTCCCCATAAATTATATAATGGATCTGAAAAAACAAAAGAAATTTGTTGTAATGTTTCAAGTATTATAAATATACTTGTCACAACTTCATTAATTTCATTTTTTTTATTAATTTGATGATAAAAAAAGAAAACTCTATTTTTTATGGAAAACCCTTCATTATTTGTTATTTCTCCTGTATCTGATACAAATTTAAAATTTTCTTCCATTATTGAATTATCTAATTTATACTTATTAAAAATAATTCAATTACCTCATATAATTAATTTAAATAAGGAAAGTTAACATTTTATATATTAAATTATAGAATTTATTTATTTTTTTCAATGTCAGATGATGAAAGCTTTGATAAATCATATAATGAAAACAACAACAACGAACAAAATTTAATTATTGAAAATCAACCAATTAGAAAGGTAAAAATAGGAAAAGGAAGTGATACATTGCATGTTCTTCCTGTTAAATTAAAAGAAGAAAAAAATGCAATTAAAGCGCCAGTAGACACTTTTTTTGAATCAAATATTAAAAATGAAGATGCAACAAAAAATGAATATATAAATCATTTTAGAGGAAGATTATTAAATGGAAAAAGATATGTAATACCTGAAAATATTAATTTAACATATTATGAATTAATAAAAGAAAAAAAAGAAAATGATTATATAATAAATCAAACTAGAAATATTAAAGATTATTATATTTGGAAATATGATGAAAAAATTGGAATCAATGAACCAATGACAAATTTAAAAAAGGTTTTAGAAAATTTTGATTTTCTTGCTTGAAAAAATAGATTAATAAATTATTTATATAAATAATTAAATAAGTTATAATAATAAAAATATGAAAAAAGTCAAGAAGAGAGCCTTTGTATATAATTCAGAATATTTACTTTTAATTTCATTAATTCTCTAAGATTCCCTCTTCAATAATTTTTTCATTTGATAATTAATCATCTAAAACACTATTTGTAGTATCTAAAAATATAGTAATATTATTCTATAATTTTATATTTTTTTATTTTTTCATATTTAAATCTTTATTTCTTTCTTTATAGAAGATGTTCGATGTTTGAATTTCATATGTATATTTATTATTCTTTCTATTTCATTTATTATATCTTTATTAGATCTTTCAATTATTGTATTTGTTTCTTTATGATTTAAAAGATAAATTCTTTACTTTTTTATTTATAACATTTTTACCTAATTTCCTAATTTAAAAAAATATTTATTATTTACACAATAATAATAATAAAAAAAATAACTAGAAAGAACAATATAAATGTCATTTAATGAAAATTCCTTTGATAATTCATTAAATAATTCTTTAAACTATAATCAATTACCAGTATCATCTTTTGATCCCTTAACTCATATTCCCCCAAAATATGATATTTATGGATATGCAAAACCTCCAAATCAAAATAATAGATATAATATTTTATCTGAAAAAGACCAAATAAAAATTCCATGGGAAGAAGGTCTAAAATCAAGAAATAATATATTAACAAGAAGTGAATTATTAGAAAGAAGAAAGCAAGAAAGAATGCCAAGTTTAACTTATGATTTAGATAATGATGGTTATGTAAGTCAGAAAGATTATATTATTTCTAGATTATATGATTCTAATAAAGATGGGGTTTTAGAACCAGAAGAAAGAAAAAAAGCACTGGAAGATTTAAAAAATAATGTAGATAAAAATTTTTTATGGAATTTAGATTATAATAATAAAGATAAAGGTTTTAGAGTTATTCAAAAGAGTGGTAAAATAATACAAAATGAAAATTTTTCTCCTTTACATAGATCATATCCAAAACATCCTTTAAGTAATATTGAACCTAAAAATGGGATAAAAACTTTAAGTGAATTAAAAGAATATAGAACACAAAGAACAAAAACAGAAATTAATGAAAAAATATTAAATTGGGAAAAACAACATCCACAAAAATTAATATCAGAAACATTACCAGTTGATATAAGAATAAAACCAAAATATACTTCAATGAAAGATTTAAAAGATAAATATCATAGAGAATCAAGAAAAAAAGTAGGTTTATTAGAATTTGAACAAGATATAAAAATAACTGATAAAGATCCTTCTTTAGAATATGTTTATAATCCTAAACATAAAACTTTAGAAGATATATTATTTGATAGACATTCAGAGAATATAGAAAAATCAAAGGTATTAAATTTAAAACATCATAAAAATGATACTGAAAGATTAAAAGAAAGAGAAGATGAAGTTTTTGCAAGTTTATATAAAAAAGAAGATGGAATGACATATAGGAAATTACAAGATAAAAAAAGAAAAGAATTATTTGAATATAATGAAAAAACTTTTTCAAATCATCCTATTGGAGTTCATGGTCATGAATTACCTAAATTTTCAGAAAATGAAGCAAAAAAAGAATTTTGGAAATTTAGAGAAGGATATTGTGAAAATCCTAAATTTAAATCTCAAGTTGAATTATTAGAAAATAATAAATTTTGGAAAAAACCAGAAGAATTATTATTATCTGAACATAGAGATAATGAATATGTAAGTGACAAAAGAAGATTTAATATTCCAAAAAAAGAAGAAAAAGAATTAATAACTAATCTTAATGAAGTTAATTTTTATAATGATTATGATCCTGCTCATCCAACACCAATTAATTTAGAAATAGCAAACAAAAAATATATATCTAGATGGAGTACTTTAGTAAATATGTTTTCTCCTAAAAATTTTGGTGGAGGAAGATTTTTTGATTCTTTACCTAAAGATAAAGATGAAGAACATGAAGAAAGAAGAATGAAAGTTATTAATGAACAAAATCATATTAAAAAATTATTTGAAGATAAAAAAATAGAAGATAGTGAGAAAGTTGAAGAAGTTTATGAACAACCTCAAAAAAATTCTCTTTTTAGAAAATTTTCAGCTCATGGAGGTTTAAAAATTAATAAAAGTGTTGTTAGCAGAACTAAAGCTTTTGAATAAGTTTTATTTGTTTTATATATTTTATGTCTTTATAAAAATTTTAAAAAAAAAATTTTATTATAATTAAAGTTTTTAAATTAATATTTATAAAACATAAAATTAAAATCCAATAAATTATAATATACTATTACTTCTTTCTTTTTTTTTTAAAGATAAAGAAAGTTGCTCTATATATAATTTCATTTTCTTATAATAAGTTTTAAAATTCGAGATTATTTTCTTTAATCTTTCTTTTTTTTTATTTTGCCTTTCAATATCTTTTTCAATTCTTGATAATTGATTATCAATTGAATCACTCTCATCAGATAAATTTTCAAATCCTTCAGTAATAATTCTAACTTTATTAAATTCAATTTGTTTTAAATTTAATTTAGGAATTCCAGTATCAGGTTCATTATGATCACTTGTAAATAATCTTTCTTTTTTTGTATAATAAGGAAAATTAATATCATTAACTTTTGTTAAAATATCATTTGATTGAGATAAATTTAAATTTTGCATATTAAAATCAAGATTATAATTTATATAAGTTTCATCTTGAGAAAAATTTAAACTATCAGAATATTCATCTTCTTCTTTTTCAAAATCATCAAATAATAAAGATAAACTTAAATAATTTTCTTCTTCTTTATTTTTTAAATAGTTTAATGATATATTTTCTGTTTGTAATCTTTTTGATTGAATACATTCTTTTTGTAATGATTGATATTCTTTTTCTCTTTGAATATTATTTAATAATTCTTGATTTTGTTCTTTTAAAATTTTTGCTAATTCATTTGTTACTTTTTCTAATTGTTTCTCATGTTCTGCATTAAGTTTTTTCCCATATAATAAATAAAGTTCTATATTTTCATTTTTATTATTTTTTAATTCTTTTAATTGATTTTTGAAAGTTTTTATATAAGAATTTTTTAATATTAATGTATTTTCTAATATAAAATTATCTTCTTTTAATCTATCTAAATTTTTATTTAATACATATAATGCATCATTTTGGGCTTCTAATCTTTTATTTAAGGTATGATTTAAGTTTTTTATTTCTTTTTTTAAATTTAAATTTGAATTTTTAAAAACTTGTGATTTTGAGTTTAATTTATTTGTTATAAATTCTTTTATTGAATAATTCTCAGATTCTGGAATTTTTTTATCTATTAATAAAAAAATTTCTTTAATATAATTTATTAAATCTTCATGTTGAAAAATTTGTTCTTTCAATATTGAATTTGTTATTAATAAATCATTTGAAATATTTGCATATATTAAAAGTTCTGAATCTTTTTTCATAGATTTTTTAATTTTGAAAAAAGACATTAATTTATTTTTTATTTTATAATTATATTGATTATAAAAGTATTTAATTCTATATTTATTCAAATATATTTATATCAAATATTTAAAATTTCTTTACAAGATGAAAAATAGGAATTGAATATTTATATTATTTTTTATAGAGATAAAAATTTAATAATCTTTATAAGGGATAAAATATTTGAACAATTGAAAAAAGTTAAAAACATACAGGAAATTCTCTTAGATTTGGTTTTCATTATTCTATATAATTATCCTAATGTTTTTATTATTATCTTTTATAAAATTACAAAATTTAATGATAATCAAATTAAATGCCTTTATTAAACCTATGTTTCCGTTCTAAAAGATTTTCAATCTCAAATTTCTTGTGATATTCCTAAATAATTATTTGTCCTGATATTTTTTTTTAAATAGTAAATTAGATTGTAAAATTTTACTTACTTATCCTTCTAATATCCCAATTCTTTAACCTAATTATTCTATAATTAATAAATGAAATTAAAATTCTGCTTTTTGTATTTTTTAAGGAAAAATTTTAACTTATTTTTTATTATTAATTTATTTTTATTTTATCATTTTGAAATTTTAGATAAATATATTAAATAAATGGAAAATCATTGAAAAGAAGATTATTTATTATTATACATAAATTAGGAAATTTGATTTTTGATAATAATCAAATTAAATTTATTGCTTCATTATAAAAAATAAATGAAAATAATACTTTTTTTAAAAAAATTTTAATCTTTTTTTTTATATCAAAAAATTGAATTAATTACTGTAATAATAGAATAGAAAAAAAAAACTTATTTAAAAAATAATATTTTATATAATCATATTTATTTTCAATAAAATTAAATTAGAAGTAACATTTATAATATTCTTTTAAAATAGGTTTATAAGAATTACAATTTTTATCTTTTCTTTTTATTTAAACATTAAATTTAGCAAAGATTATTTTCCTTTTCTTATATAATTTTTTTCTTTTTAAAAATTTAATTTAAATTTTATAAACACAATTAGAGTTAATAATATTTATAAATTTTATTTTTAATATAGTTAAGTATAGTTTTGATATTCAAAGAAATATAGTTTGAAAAATGGAAAAATTTATAAATTTTTTTCGAAAAAAATCGAAAAAAATTTATAAAGAAAAATATCGTGAATATTATTCAAATTCTTTTTATAATTTAAAAATCATAAATAATATAATATTTCATAAGAAAACTCATATTGTAAGTTTATTTCTAGAGCATTTAATTTATAATGAAGAACAAGAATTCCTTAAAAAATTTTATGATTTAAAATCAATTTATCAAACATTACCAAATATCTTATATTATTATAATAGTTTCTTAATAACTTATCCTAATTATTGTATTTTAGAACAAAGCAAATATCTTTATAAAAATATTTTACAAAAAGAAAGTTTTTTGAATAGGTTGATGTATAACAAATTTAAAAAAAAAGAAAATAGAAATGAAAATATATTTAATTCTATAATATTAAAATCAATTAACTCTATTTCATCTTTAACTTATAATTCTTTAAATTCTCAAAGTAAAACTGATAAAAGTATTGAAAAATTTTTAAAAGATAATCTCTGTCAAGAAATTAACAAAAGAAGTATTCCCAATCAAAATTTTAATGTAAATAAAAGAGACACTTCATTTGTTCAAATTCCAAAAATTAAGACGAATTTAAATCAAAAATTTTGGGAAAGTAATTCCCAAAAAAATTTATTTAAGATAAAATTAATATCTTTAAATAAAGGAAATAATATTTTTAATAATTCTTCAAATTCTTCTAGAAATAGCGTTAAGTTAGACTTTAAAAAAACAAATAATAATTTAAAACCTTTGTTTAATAAACTAAATTTAATCAAAAATAAAGATTCAAAATACTCTATTATGAATTTACACAATAAAAGTTTTTTTCAAAGAATCGATAAAACTGAACCTTTTTACATAAAAAATAATATTTTTAAATTAAAAAATCTTAAAAGAAATTATTCAAATAGTAAAATAATATCTGAAAAAATAGAAATGGATAATAAAGAATTTTTTCTAGAATCTTCACATAATAGATTAATTAATACATTAAACAAAAACAATTGTCTAATAAAATATATTCAAAAAAAAAATGATAAAAACAATAATTCAATTAGAATTATAAATCTAAAGCATAAAAGTTTAGATAATAAAAATATAAATTGTATGAATTTGAATTTAAAAAATAAATCTGAATCACCTAATTATCAAATAAAAAAATTGAATATTTTAAAAGAAAATATATAATTTAAATTATTTGTTTGTATTAGCTAATTAAAATAAATTAACAAATCAAAAAAAATTCAATGAACATTACAATCATTATATATTAAATTTTAATATTATTTCCCGATTTTTATTTCCCTTAATTTTCCATTTTTAATTCCCTTAAAATTTCTAAATATTATCTTCATTCAAAATTGAATCATTATATAAAATTCAACAATTTTTGTGTTTTTCGCTTATTTTATTATTTTTTAAATAATATTAAAGAAGTATTTTCATGATAGTAAGTCCTTAACCCAGTTTTTTCCAATAATTTACTTAAAACAATTTTTAGATATATTTATAAAAGTTTTTTTATATTTTACAAAATTATAATATTAAAACTAAATAAATTCTAAAATAATTTATTTAATTTATTGTTTAAATAAATATGTTAACAGATGAAACAAAAAGAAGAGTTGCAAAATTATTTGATATTATGTCTACAGATTTAATGAAAATAAAAAGAAAATTATTTGAGTTAAAGCAATCTTTTTCTTTTAATCCTAAAAATTTATTTGATGAAATTGATTTAAAAAGAGAAGGAAAAATAGGAGAAAATGAAATAGTAGATTTTTTAAAGTAAAAATAAATAATTAATAAGAAATATAGAAAATATGGTTATTCTGTAACCTTAATTGAAATAAGACTATTTTTAAGTTTTTATGGGAGTATTCCAATTGATTTTATTGACTTTAAAAATAAACTATTAAAAGAAAATAAAGAAGAAAATAGATATAATCAAATATCAACTTTCAGTGATAAAATATTACTAATTAACTTTATTAATTCTGGAGTTGAATTAAGTAGAAATGTTCTTTTTTATACAGATAATATTAGGAAAAGATATGATTTTGCTTTAAGAGATTTAATGATAATTATAGGTCAAAATGAATCTTATTTTACAATTGAAAAGTAAAAAAATTTTTAAATATATTTTTAGATTTAATTCATTTCTTTCATTTCATAATGTTATTTTAGATGATATAAGTTTAAAAGATTTATATAATTTTATAAGATTCACTAATAATGAAGATGGCGTTACAATTCAAGATATGTTTGCATTATTTTTTTTTGATAATGTCCAATTTAGTGTTAAGGAAATAAGTTTAGAAGAAAAACTTGAAAAGAAACAATTAATAAAAAATAATAATAATAACTCTTTTGATAGAAATATAGCACTTGACAGAATTGAAGAAGAAAAATATTTTATTGATTTTATATCATTTTTAATAGATATTCTTAATCAAATAGAACAAGCAAAAGAACAAGTAATTTTTAGAGCAGATTTTATATTAGAAGATTTATTTAGAATTTTTGATAAAGAAATGAAAGGTTTTATTACTAAAGAAGATTTCAAAGATACATTAAAATTATTCGAAGTTCCAATTAAAGAATCTGAAATAAATTCAATTTATAATACTTTTAGTCAAGATGAAAATTATATGAATTTTAAAGATTTTTCATGTATGATTATTCCATATAATGATAAAAATTATCAAGATATTTTATTTAAAAGAACAGATTTTTCAAGTCATGATTATTATATTTCTTTAGATAAAATTTCTCCTTGTACTAAGTATTTAATTCAAAATTTATTTAAATTATTATTATCATCTGAGACTAGAATAAAAAACCAAAAAGAAAGTTTTCCTGACAATTATATTAATATTTTTTTTAATAAAGTATTTCCTAAAATAAGTCATGATAAAAAAGTTTTGAGTCCTGATGATTTATATAATTTTTTATATAATTCAAATATTATTTTTACACAAGGTGAATTTAATTTAATTTGTAATAGATTAGACAAAGGACATAAAATGGAATTTTTTGAAGATGATTTTGAATATTTACTTAAATAAATAATAATTTTTTATTTAATAATATTAAAAGTTTTAATTTATATTAAGAAATTTTTTTAATAATTTGTATTCATAAAAAATAATTTTTTGTGTATTACTTAAATTATGTCTTCAAAAAAAGAAAAATTTCCTAATAAAAAGAAATTTATTCTTCAATCTAAAAAAATGCTTAAAAATTATAGAAATAATTCATTAGATGAAGAAAAAATAAATAAAGTGAATTCAAGAAATGATTATAAAATTAAAAAACAATGTTTAAGTACATCAAATTCAATATTCAATAATATTTCAAAAGATAGAATATTTTTGAATAAAACAAAAGAAGTGATTTTTAATTCAAAGAAAGAAATATCTTCAAATCAAATAAAAACAAATTTTCAAGAAAAAAAAAATATATCATCATCAAGTGAAGATATAATTTATAATTATTCATCTTTTGATTCAGAAACAGAAAAATCTTTAAAAAGTAAAAGAGCTTTTAGTAATTCAAAAGAAAAAAATTTAGATAAAATTTCTCCTCAAAATTTTAATACTTTAATTGGAAATTTAAGCCATATAAAATTAATAGCAAAAGATGTTGAAGAAATAATTAAAAATTATAATACTAATCCTATATTTAATAAAAGAAAAGATTATATTAAATTATTAAAATTAATTATTAAAGATTTAGAAATCATAAAAGAAGAACAAAAAAAATTACAAATTGAAAGAATGAAATTTGAAAAAGAAAAAGAAAAGTTTTATCATGAAGTTAATTCTTTTAAAGAATATAAAAAGAATTTTTTTTTAAAAGAAGAAGAAAAAAATAAAAAAGAAATAAATAAAAATCCGAATAATTTAAATAAAATAGGTTCTTATTTAAAAAAGCAAAATTATAATCTTCAAAAAATAAATTTAAATAAAATTTCAAAGACACAAAAAAATAAAAGTGTATCAATTTCAAAAAAAGAAAATTTAATAATAGACAATAAATCAAAAGAAAATATTTTTAAAAAAATTAAATGTAATTCAATAAATCACAGTAAAAAAGGTAAATTCATTGATATTAAAAAATCAGAAAGTGAAAAACAAATTATTAATTCTCATAGTATTAATTATTTTCCATCTTTTTCTTCTAATTCTATAAAAGGGAAAGATTCTAAAAATTTGAGTAATGATTTAACAAGTGAATATAATATTTCAAAACAAAATAATTTTGATATTGTTTTTGAAGAAAAATATGATTTAAAAGATATTAATATTTTAAAGAAAGAACAAAAAAATGATAAAACTATTATATTTTATGATAATAATGCTAAAGAAATCATTTATAATTCTGGAGTCAGACAACAAATTTTTCCTGATGATTTTAAAATTATTTTTTTTTCAAATAAAGATATTAAACAAATTTTTCCAAGTGGAAAATATGTTTATTTTTTTTCTCAATCAAAAGTTACTATGACTTACCTTCCAAAAGAAAATATTAAAATTTATAAATATCAAAACGGGAAAATTGAAATAAATAATATAAATAATAATAAAGTTTTATAATATAAAATCTTAATTTTTATTTTATAATTATTCTCAACTTAAAATTAATATATTTTTATTCCAAAAAATATAAATAATATAATATTAGAATAATAAAATTTAGTAAGATAAAAAAAAATTAAAAAATAAGTAATAATATAGTATTACAAAGATTTATATAAATAAAAAATTTACAGGAAAACAATAAATATAAAAATCTAATATATCCAAAAACAAAACAATAAAAAAAAAACTTATTTTTCTTCACCTTTATCTCCTTTCTTACTATCAGAATCAGATTTATTTAAAATTCCATAATCACTACCAGAACTTTTATTATTATTATTACCTCCACTATCACTTTTTTCTTCTTCTTTTGATTTCTCAGAATCAGAGTAAGAATCAGAAACAGAACTTTTACTTTCTTCATCTTCATTTTCTTTATCTTGAACAACAATACCAATAGGAACTTCTTGTTTTTCAGAATTTTTAATAAATTTATCAAATAAATCATTTGCTTTTCCTCCTTTATTCATTTCATTATTTTTATTATATTTATCCAATAAATTATTATTATTATTCTCATTATCTGGATTTGGAGTTTCATTATCATTATAATTTGGAGTTTTAAAAATAGAAGGTTTATCAATATCTTTATTATTATTATTATTAACAATAATATTTTCTTGATTATCATCCTCAGATTTATTTTTTTTCTTTTTATCATCAAACCAATCATAAACAAAAATACTTCCAAATTTAATTTTACTAAAAA
>JAEEGK010005389.1_pt1 | contig 30946 bp, 29 predicted proteins | sample 8958771 | NCBI WGS metagenome assembly JAEEGK01 (sample SAMN16246547, study PRJNA631951) | gut metagenome | biome: gut microbiome; feature: rumen; material: SC-attached | host: Bos | place: Iran: Karaj | collected 2018-10
GTAACGAATAATCTTGATGCCGTTGTCACCGACATTATCGGGCTCAATGGCTTCTTCTGCGGAAAACTCCATCCCTTGGATTTTCTTCTTGTAATATGCTTTTAGAATCTCACCCGACATATCATCGGGATGAAAGACTTGCCTATCGCGGAAGTACCTTTGGAGACGAGAGCCGCCCCATAGCCCCCAATTGTTTCTCATCCACATTCCCAAGCCAAAATGAGTTGCAGCGACAAATCCCCGCATTGTTGAAGTAGAATCGGTAAGATATTGTTTGTCTTCGGCACTCAAGATGGTGTCCAAGGTATCAATCGCTTCGTCAATGTCCTTGGGGATATAGATTCCGTTGATTCTATCTACAAGATAGCGATATTGGCTCTGATGAGTGACCTTGTCTTGTGCAAGTGATGACACACAAAGACAGAGAGTGGTGATAATACTGATTGTCGATTTGTACATCATAGTCGGTTGATTATTATCTGGGAAAGAAGGTAACTACTCTATTGATTGTCTATTTGAAGTGATGATTATTCCGCGTCGAATGATGCATCGGTCATTTCTATAAGGTCGGTCCTCGGAGATGTTGAGGTTCTTGAGATAGGTGTATGAGACCCCGATGGCATCCTTGTCCCAATGGTCGGTCAGGGCTTTCAAGTTGCCGTAGTAGTAGTGTTTCCCGTCCTTCTCAAGATGGACGATGGCTCGTTCTTGTTTCTTCTTCGGTTCCATCCGTATCACGAATTTTAGTCAAAAGTAGTAAAATGTTGCGAGTATTCAAAATAAGCACCCCAAAAGTTGCATATATTAAATAAAAGCACTATATTTGTAGTGAAATAAGGAACTGACGATTATTGGTAATATCAAAACTACCCATTATGGATAAGGTCGTGATTTTGGCTCGGGTGAGCACGGACAAACAGGAATATCAGCGCCAGGTCAATGAACTGACGGACTATTGTAGCCGGGTTGGCTGGACCGTTGAGGCTACCTTTTGCGCCAAGGTCAGTGGGGCTAGAAGAATAGATGAGCGGACAGAGATTCTGGACCTCATCCAGTTCGTTAAGACCCACGATATTTGCCGTGTGGTCTGTCTTGAAATTTCTCGTCTTGGTCGAAACACCTTAGAAGCCCTTAAGGTCATTCAGTGCCTCAATGAACAAGGCGTTTCCCTTTACGTCAAAAACTACAACCTCAACACCCTAAACCCGGATGGTACGGTTAATCCCATAGCCAGCCTTATCTGTACCATCCTGTTGGAAATTGCTAGCATGGAACGTCTGACCATTAAGGAACGTATGGCAAGCGGTCGTGACCAGTACATCGCCAAATGCCGCAAAGACGGTATCAAGATGGGTCGCCCCTCAACCTACCGGAAGAGCGATGAAAGCTACAAGGACCAGTACCAGAAGGAAATCGGCTTGCTCCGGAAGGGCATCTCGCTCCGTAACGTCCAGAAGATTACCGGAACCAGCATAGGCACGCTCCAACGGCTCAAACGCTTCGTGTAAGTCACCTTCACAAATCGAAATCTTTTCTGTATATTTGCAAAGAACGGTAAGCCTCACACCGGCGTTTCACCCATCGAGGGGTGTTCCAAAGGCAATAACCTTATCTCCATTTCTTGCGGAGACAGAGGATGAAATCTCCAAGCAAATGTACATCAAGAGAGATTTAACCAATGCAAGAAGAAACCAATTCATCAAACTCGGGATTACGGACGACGACGATATGCTCCGTATCCTCAACTTCTTCGACGCGATAGCGGAAATCGGCTATCGGTCATTCAAAAATAAGCAGTTAAATTCGGTCGGCAGATGATTAAGAAGAAGAAAAAGAGCAAGGCGGAGGGCATTGTCGAGAAGCGTAATGCCTCAACGGAAAGGGTCGCCGTCATCTGGTCGAGAGTGTCATCTGCAGACCAATTCAAACACAACAACTCCATCCAGACGCAGATAGATGCGTGTATGGAGTACTGCACCCGTAATAGTATCCGGGTCAAGAAAAGCGACTACGGTGCGACCAACGAAAGTGCAAAGGTCGCAGGAGAGAAGTTCTTGGCGATGGTCGATGAGGTCCGGAAAGACCCCGAGGTTAATACCATCGTATGCTATGACTATGACAGATTCTCACGCAATGCAAGCGAGGGTATCTGGTGGAAGACAACCTTGAAAAACGAAGGTATCTATCTAATAGCCATCAACCAACCCGTCGCTCAGGACAACTTTATGTCTGACCCGATGGAAAACATTATGCTTATAGTGGCGAATATGGACAACGAAGTCCGAAAGCACAAATGTACGGAAGGCATGAAGGCGTGCATCCAGCGGGGGGAATGGTATAGCAGACCTCCACTCGGCTATGACTCGAGGAAGGAAGGCAAGAAGCACATCATCACGGTCAATGAAAAGGGGAAGATACTCCGGAAAGCGTTCGAGTGGAAAGCAAATGAGAACCTCTCCAACGAGGAAATCGTACGCCGCCTCAACGCCCGGGGACTGAAGATGTATAAGCAACGACTAAGCGAGATACTCCGGAATCCGTTCTACTGCGGCTACATCGAGCATAAGTATCTCGAGGAAGGACAACGGATAAAGGGAGTACAGGAGCCGTTGATAAGCGAGGAAATGTTCAACAAGGTGCAGGCAAATCTGGCTGGTAATCACGACCACTACGAGCATCAGGACATCACCCCGGAGTTCCCGTTGAAAAAGACTCTGCTATGCCCGAAGGACGGAAGTTCCTATACCGGGTACATCGTCCGCAAGAAGAACGGGCAGACCTTCCCGTACTATAAGGCGAACACGAAGGGCTATCCCGCCAATGTGTCCGCCAGCACCGTCCATCAAGGGTATATCACCCTGCTCAACCAGTATAGCGTTCCCGATGAACTGCACTACATTATGGAAGATGTCCTGACCGATAAGTTCTATGAGAAAGCCGAACTGGATAGGGTGGAGGCAGAAGACATTGAGAAACGATTGGAGGCATTGGACAGGAAGATAAAAGCCGTACGACTGAAATACGCACTTGATGAAATCGACGAAGCGACCTGCAACGATGCGGTGGCTGCACTTCAAGAGAAGAAGGCGGAATTGACCCGGGAAGCGGCTGGATTAAACGAAGAAATATCTAACCTGCCGGAGTATATCGGTACCACTATCTCAATGTCCTCACAATTAGGCACTTGGTGGAGCGAGTACGACTTCGATACCTGCCAGAGCATCCAGAAACTGGTACATCCCCGGGGCATATACTGGGACAACGAGAAGAAGTGTTATCTAACCATCGAGGAGAACGAGGTGTTCGGTCTATTCCGCTCCATATCAAGCGATTACGAAACTGTTACAAAAGAAAAACAGGACAAATCTTGCGACTTGTCCTGTTTAGTAGCGGAGGGAGGACTCGAACCTCCGACCTCCGGGTTATGAGCCCGACGAGCTACCAACTGCTCTACTCCGCGGTGTATTGGGCTGCAAAAGTAGAAATTATTTTTTATCCCGCAAAATTTTTTTCGATTTTATCGGGAGGCCGGACAGATCAGTCGGACAGGACCAGTTCGACGGGACAGTGGTCGGAGCCGAAGATTTCGTTGTGGATGTCGGTGCCGGTGATGCGGGGGGCGAGGGGATCGGAGACCAGGAAGTAGTCGATGCGCCAGCCGACGTTCCGTTCGCGGGCGGCCATGCGGTAGGACCACCAGGAGTATTTGGCTTCGCCGGGATGGGCGTCGCGCCAGCTGTCGCGGAAGCCGGCGGCCAGCAGCTCCGTCATCTTGGCGCGCTCCTCGTCGGAGAAGCCGGCGTTGAAGTGGTTGGTGGCGGGGTTTTTCAGGTCGATTTCCTCGTGGGCCACGTTCATGTCGCCGCAGATGACCACGCCTTTGCGGGCGGCCAGGCCGCAGACGTAGGCGCGGAAGGCGTCTTCCCATTGCATCCGGTAGTCGAGGCGCTTGAGGCCGTCCTGGGAATTGGGTGTGTAGACGTTGACCAGGTAGAAGTCGGGCATTTCGAGCGTGAGCACACGCCCTTCGTGGTCGTGTTCCTCTACGCCGATGCCACGCGTAACGGATAGCGGGGTGTGGCGGGTATAAATGGCCGTACCGGAATAGCCTTTTTTCTCGGCATAGTTCCAGAAAGACCGGTAGCCGAGGAATTCCAGGTCGATCTGGCCTTCCTGGAGTTTGGTCTCCTGCAGGCAGAAGAAATCGGCGTCGAGCGCCGTGAAAGCATCGGCGAAGCCTTTCTGGGCCACGGCACGCAGGCCGTTGACGTTCCAGCTGATGAGTTTCATGGGAGGAGCGGTTTATTCGAAGAGGGTGCCGGCCTGGATGTCCTGTTCGCGCAGTTTCTTGAAGCAGTGGCGGCAGACGGGTTCATAGATGTCCTTCTCGCCGAGTTCCACCAGTTTGTCGCTTCGGGAGAGGCGGTGCGAGTGGTGGGCGATGTCGCCGCAGCGGACGCAGATGGCGTGGACCTTGGTCACGTATTCGGCGGTGGCCATCAGGGCCGGCATCGGGCCGAAGGGTTTGCCGAGATAGTCCATATCGAGGCCGGCGGCGATGACGCGCACACCGCGTTCGGCGAGCTGCCGGGCCACGTCGACGATGGCCTCGTCGAAGAACTGCGCTTCGTCGATGCCCACGACATCAACGCCTTCAGCTTTCTCGAGGATGCTCCGGGCCGAATCGACGGGCGTGGAAAGGATCGAATTGCCCTGGTGCGAGACGACGGATTCCTCCGAGTAGCGGGTGTCGATCTTGGGCTTGAAAATCTCAACGCGCTGGTTGGCAATTTTCGCCCGTTTGAGCCGGCGGATGAGCTCTTCCGTCTTGCCGGAGAACATCGAACCGCAGATCACTTCGATCCAGCCGGGATGTTTTGCGTTTTCTATGAACATTTTTGTGTATTTTTGTCAAAGATAAGAAAAATATGGCGAAACTCTATATCGTTCCCACCCCGATCGGGAATCTGGAAGACATCACCCTCCGCGCCCTGCGCATCCTCCGCGAAGCCGATCTCATCCTGGCCGAAGACACCCGCACAAGCTCGGTGCTGCTCAAGCACTACGAGATCAAGGCCCGGATGGAATCGCACCACAAGTTCAACGAACACGAGAAAGTGGAAAGCGTGAAGGAGCGCATCCTCGCCGGAGAGACCGTCGCCCTGATCAGCGACGCCGGCACGCCCGGCATCTCCGATCCCGGCTTCCTGCTGGTGCGGACCTGCGTTGAGGCGGGCATCGAGGTGGAGACCCTTCCCGGCGCCACGGCCTTCGTGCCGGCCCTGGTGAATTCGGGCTTCCCGTGCGACCGCTTCTGCTTCGAGGGCTTCCTGCCCGTGAAGAAGGGACGCCAGACGCGCCTGGCCGAGCTCGCGGCGGAGCACCGGACCCTGATCTTCTACGAGTCGCCATTCCGCCTGGTCAAGACGCTGGGCCAGTTCATCGAGGTGTTCGGTCCCGACCGCCCCGCTTCCGTCTCCCGGGAAATCTCCAAGTTGCACGACACCACGCATCGCGGCACGCTACAGGAGCTTTTCGACCATTTCAGCGCCAATCCGCCCAAGGGCGAAATCGTCCTGCTGGTGAAAGGCGCGTAGGCAGGATTTTTGCAGGCTTCCGCCCGTCAAATTGTGTGTGCGATGAGGCGGGAGAAACAAGAAAAACTGTCGAAGAGTGCGGCGTCGGGACTGGTGGCGCTCGTTTTCCTGATCCTGGGATTCCAATTAGCCCTGTTTGTTGTAAAGGTGGTCGAACGACCGGCTGATAGTCCGGTCGAACCGGATGTTACGCAAAGCGTTGCGGACAGCGTGCCGCCGGTGAAGCCTGCTGCGTCCCCCCCGGTCCCGAAGCGTTCGAAGTACGGCGGGTACGAACGTCCGGCGTCGGCCGCGGCGCCGAAACGGACGCGGCCCCGGGAGCCGGAGCGGTCGTATGAATCGTTTGCTTTCGATCCCAATACGGTGTCGTTGGCGGACCTCCAGCGGCTGGGGCTGAGCGAGCGGCAGGCGCAGTCGGTAGAAAACTACCGCGAAAAGGGCGGCCGCTTCCGCAGCAAGACGGACTTCCAAAAAATGTATGTTGTATCCGACACGCTCTTTACCCGCCTGGAACCCTATATCGAAATCGCCAAGCTCGAATTGAACGGTGCCGACAGCACGGCCCTGGTGTCGCTGCGCGGCATTGGTCCGTGGTATGCCCGCAAGATTCTCGACTACCGCGACCGCCTGGGCGGTTTCGTCGCCGCAGAACAACTGCTGGAAATCGACGGCATAGACGCGGAGCGCTACGCCGGCTTTGCCGACGGGATTACTGTAGATCCTTCCCGCATCCGCCGCCTCGACCTCTGGCACGCCTGCGATACCGTTCTGGCCCGCCATCCTTACCTCGGCTCCAAAGGCGCCCGCAGCATCGTCCGCTACCGCGGACTCTACGACTCCGCCCGCTGGACCCTCCCCGATCTCGCCGCCGAGCGCGTACTTCCGCAAGAAAATATTGAAAAATTGAAAAAATATATTGTATCTCAATAAAAATTTTTATATTTGCAGAAAAAATTGAGAAACATTATATTTGTAAGATATTAGCGTAGTGGAGCGGAGTGAAACGAAGCGATCGTAAGATCGAAAACGAAGATTATTATTGTTACGATATATGTTAGAGTGCAAACACATTACAAAGTCCTTCGGCGATTTCAAGGCGCTTGACGACGTGTCGGTGACCGTGCCGGAAGGCAAAATCTTCGGCTTGCTGGGGCCCAACGGCGCCGGAAAGACGACCCTGATCCGAATCATCAACCGGATCACCATCCCGACGGCGGGAGAAGTGATCCTCAACGGGAAACACGTAGACGACGATGACGTGCGTGCAATCGGTTACTTGCCCGAGGAGCGCGGTCTCTTCAAGAAAATGAAGGTAGGGGAGCAGTCGCTCTACCTTGCCCGCCTCAAGGGAATGAGTACGGCCGCCGCTACGGCGGAACTCAAGAAATGGTTCATCCGTTTCGGTATCCAGAGCTGGTGGGACAAGAAGGTGGAAGAACTTTCGAAGGGTATGGCCCAGAAAGTCCAGTTCATCACCACGGTACTGCACCGTCCCAAGCTGTTGATCCTCGACGAACCGTTCTCCGGCTTCGACCCGGTCAACGCACAGATGATCCGCGACGAGATCCTCCGGATGCGGGATGAAGGCACGACCATCATCCTTTCGACACACAATATGGAATCGGTCGAAGAACTCTGCGACAATATCGCACTGATCAACAAGTCGCACCTTGTAGTGACCGGCGGCACCGACGCCATCCGGCGCGAATACGGATCCAATCAGGTGGAGGTGCTCTATCGCAACGGAGAGGCGCTGCCGCAGGGGACGACCTATGGAATCTTCTCCGATGAGGAAATCAAGGAAACCCGCCGTGCGGTGCTCAACGTCACCGACGGCTGCAGTTCCCGCGAGGTGCTCGGCGAACTGATCGCCGCGGCCGACATCGTTTCGTACCGGGAGCTGATTCCGCGTATGAACGACATCTTCATCAAACTGGTAACCGGAAAATAGGAGGGAATTGCTATGAACTGGAAAAAAGTAGGCATTGTCATCAGCCACGAATATACGACCCGCGTCCGCAAGAAATCCTTCATCCTGACCACCCTGCTCACGCCGATCGGAATGGCCCTGCTGATCTGCGTTCCCGCGCTGATCATGCTTTTCAGCGGCAACGAGAACCAGAAAGTCAAGATTATCGACGAATCGGGCATCGTAGCCCCATATCTTGAAGATAGTGAACACACCACCTACGTGATGGGTGAGGAAGGCGAAACGGTCGATTTGCTCAAGAGCATTTTCAACGACCTGGACTATTATGCGATCGTGGGCATCTCCCCGCTCGACGAGAACGGAGAGGTCTCCGTGGTCTCTTATTCGAAGGAGCCGCTCAACATGGACCTGAAGAACGCCATCAACCGGGCGGTCAACAAAGCCGTGGAGAACCGCAAACTGATGCAGTATGACATCCAGAATCTCGATGCCATCCTGGCCGACGTCAAGACGGACATCAAACTCAACTCGATGACGCTGACCACCGACGGCGACGCCAAGGAAGACAGCGTGGAGATCTATATGGTGCTGTCGTACCTGATGAGTTTCCTGATCTATATGTTCGTCTTTATGTTCGGCACGATGGTGATGCGCAGTGTCATCGACGAGAAGAGCAGCCGTGTGGTCGAGGTCATCGTCTCCTCGGTCAAGAGCGTGGAACTGATGATGGGCAAGATTATCGGCGTGGCCTTGGTCGCACTCACGCAGTTCTTCATCTGGATCGCCCTGACGCTGGTCATCGTGACGGCCGTCAATACGATTGCCGGCCCGAAGCTGCTGCAGGGTATGGGCGGGATGGAGCAGGCTGTCGCTGTGGCCGGCCAGGACGGCAACGTCGGCCCCGGCGACATGACGTCCATTCTCGAGGCGGCGGGTTCCGATCCTGACGCTTCGGGCTTCGTCAAGGTCCTCGGCCAGATCAAGGACTTGAACTGGGGCTATATCATCGGCTGCTTCCTGATCTATTTCTTGCTGGGCTACCTGCTCTATGCCTCGATGTTCGCCGCCATCGGTGCGGCAGTCGACAACGAGGCTGATACAAGCCAGTTGCAACTGCCGATCACCATACCGCTGATCATCGGACTGTTTATCATGCTCCACACGTTCGAGCATCCCAGCAGTCCTTTGTCGGTTTGGACCTCCATCATTCCGTGGACTTCTCCGATGGTGATGCTGGCCCGCATCCCGTTCGGCGTGGTGCCCTCCTGGCAGCTGATCCTGTCGGTCGTACTGCTGCTGGTCACTTTCCTGGCCACGGCCTGGCTCTCTGCCAAGATTTATAAGATCGGTATCCTTACCTACGGCAAGAAATCCACCTTCAAGGATTTGCTCAAGTGGATGAAACTCAAAGACTGACAACATAATATGAAAAGAATCCTGTTGCTGTCCGTGCTGCTTCTCGCCTGTTTGGGCGAGGCGGCCGGACAGTTCACCTACAAATGGACGCCCGTTCCGATGGATTCCACCTGGGACACGATGAAGGACGTGCGCGCAACGCAGGTCATCGGGAAGTACAGCCCGCAGGTGGCTCCGCTCCAGGAGATCGTGGGCTACTCGGAAGATGAATACCGTTCTGGACGGCCCGAAAGCGGCCTGTCCAATTTTGCGGCCGACGTCATCCGGGCCATCGCTGAAAAGAAGACCGGTGAAACCGTCGATATCGCCATGACCAATTACGGCGGCATCCGGACCAGCCTTCCCAAAGGCGCCGTGCGGGTGTACGATATTTTCTCGATTTTCCCCTTCGACAATTATCTGGTGACTTTCGACATCAAGGGTTCCGATCTGCACCGTTTCCTGAACCAGATGATTTCCCGCCGGCGCGTCGAAGCGCTCAGCGGTGTCGAGATCGTGATTACCGGAAAACAGGCCGACAAGCTTTGGGTTGCAGGCGCACCCATCGATGACGACCGCGTTTACAAATTCGCTACAATCAATTTCCTGATGGACGGTGGCGACGGGGTCGTGCTCTCCGACGTGGCCTTCAACCGGAAGGACACGGACGTCTGGATCCGCGACGCCATCGTGGAGTACCTGAAAGAACAAATGGCCCGGGGTGAAAAGATAGTGCTCAATCCCGACGGGCGGGTGAAATATACGGACTGGGAGGAAAGGAGACGATGAAAAAACTTATCCTGGCGGTCCTGGCCGCCCTGGTCTGCTCGACCGCTCTTCCGGCGCAGGACCTGGTGATCCTGCACACCAACGACACCCACAGCCAGATCGAACCGATCCGCGTCGGGTATAACAAAGGACTGGGCGGCGTGGAACGCCGGCTCCAGTATATCGACAGTGTCCGGGCCAAGTACGGTAAAAAGAAAGTGCTCCTGCTCGATGCCGGCGACTTCAACCAGGGAACGCCCTATTATACGATGGCGCACGGAGACCTCGAGGTTGAACTGGTGAACCTGATGAAGTACGATGTCTTCACGCTCGGCAACCACGAGTTCGACAACGGGCAGGAAGACCTTGCCCGCCGGCTCAAGAAATGCCGCCACAAGACGGTCACCTGCAACTACGATTTCACCGGAACGCCCCTTGAAAAACTGGTCAAACCCTATGTGATCGTCCGTCGCGGCGGGATGAAGATCGGCATAATCGGCACCACGTCCTATCTGGAAGGTGTCGTGCTCAAATCGCATCTCGACGGTATGGTCCGGCTCAATTCCATAGAAGAGGTGAACAAATGGGCGGACTATCTGAAAAATCGGAAACACTGTGACCTTGTGATCCTCCTGTCGCATTTCGGCTATGAGGGCGGTTCCCTGGAGCGCCCTTCCGACGTGGTGATGGTGGAGAATTCCCGGAACCTCGATCTGGTGATTGGCGGACACAGCCATACCTACCTCAAGGAACTGCGGGAGGTAAGGGACCTTGACGGCCGCATCGTGCCCATCTCGCAGTGCGGCGGGCAGGGTGTCGTCGTAGGGACCTGGGAGATTACTCGCGTTCGACCTTAAGCTGCTCGATATGGCTGGCCGAATCGGTGGTCTTGACGTAGAGGATTACGCGGAAGCGTTCACCCCCGGCACTCAGCGAGCCGACGGCATATTTCATGGGCGCCTTGCCGCTCTTGTGGATGATGCTGAACTTTTTGGGCGTGTACTGCGTGAAAAAGTTCTTCATAATGAGCTTGGCCTGGTTGCGGGTGCAGTTGTTGACGGCACCCAGCATATCGAGTTCGAGATTGTCGGCGAACCATGCGGACAATTTATCGTAGTCTCCGGACTGGAGATATTTGCCAATGGGTGTGAAGACGTCCTGTCCGGATTCCTGGGCCGAGGAAGGGCCGGCGGTCAGCAGGACAAAAAGCAGTGAGGCGAACCAAAATACTTTCTTCATCATTCTGTGTTTTTGACGAGTGCGATATATTCAAAAATCACGCCAATGAAAGTCAAAGTGCTCTTTACCGGAAAGACAACGGATCCCTGGATCCGGCAGGGGGTCGAGGTATATGCCGGACGTATCCGGCACTATGTGCCTTTCGAGCTGATTGAACTGCGTGACGACAACCAGATTCTCAAGTCCGTGCGGAATTCCGACCATCTGGTGCTGCTCGACGAGCATGGAGATACTTTTTCGTCGCTGGATTGGGCACGGAATTTGGAGCAGAAGACCGCGCATCTCCCGAAAGATCTGGTCTTTGTCATTGGCGGTCCCTATGGCTTTCCGGCGGAAGTCCGGGCCCGTTGCGACGAGAGCCTTTCGCTTTCCCGGATGACCTTTTCGCACCAGTTGGTGCGTCTGGTTTTCCTCGAGCAGCTTTATCGCGCCTTTACGATCATCAAGGGAGAACCGTATCATCACGAATGAGCAAGATCAGTCGATATCTGCACCGGACAGGCCGGTTTGTGGCGCGATACAGCAGCCAGGTCCTTTTCGTGGCTGCGCTCCTGCTGTTCGCACTTTCCTTCATCCGACCCGATTATGAGGCCCGCCTGCGGCGGCAGAAAGCCCGTGTCGAACGCTCGTTGCACAAGCGGGAACATCTGGCGGAAATCTACTGCTACCATGCGCTCAAGGCGGCCGACCAGGAATGGATCGATTTTGACGATATGCCCGACGATATCGTCCTGTATTGCTATCAGGCCGATACGATGAAGTGCTGGACGCACCAGTTCCCGATCAGCAACGACGAGGTGGACGTCTATCCCTATTCTTACCGGCTCCAGTTCATGAGCAACCGCAATCTGTATTCGACACCGCTCGCATATATCGGGGTCCGGGAGAAATACGTCAATCTCGGTTCGGCGTGGTATGTGGTGACCACGCATCTGACGGAAGACCACAAGACCAAAGTGGTGACGGGAATCCAGATCAAGACGGAATACCCTTCCAGCGCCGTTCCCAACACGGTCAACCGACATCTCGGCCTGCGGGATGGCTATACGACCGTTCCCATCAGCGAGGACGACAGCCACATCGTATATGGTATCGAAGACGAGCCGCTGTTCTCCATCGTCCCGACGGTTCCGCCCACGCCCGGTCACGGCAATATGTCTTTGCGCTGGGTTTCCCTGGCAATGATCCTGATCGCCGTTTTCTCCTTTCATCTCCGGCGGCATACCTGGCTCAGTTTCTGGGCGACGGTCGGCATTCTTGCCGTCGTCCGCCTGATGGCGCTGTACTACGTGGATAAAGGTTATGCGACAGGTGAGTTCTTCTCGCCGGTGCTCTATGCGGACACATCCATCTTCAATTCATTGGGCAGCCTGTTGTTCAACAACCTGGTCGTGGCTCTTGCGTTTTATGCGCTTTTCGTGATGCGCTATCGCATCCACAAAAAGATGGAAACGGTTTCGGGTCCGGGGCGGAAAGCCCTGATCGGCTTGCTGATTGCCGGCGGACTGGCCCTGATGGCCTATATCCACTTCGTGATGCGCTCGCTGATCCTGAACTCCAGTATCGTGATGGAGCCGTACCGTATCTCGGACATCGGCCTGTTTGCCATTCTCTGCTACGTGAGTTTCGCGATGCTCTTCCTCGCGCTGCTCTATCAGATCTATCTGGTGGTGATGCTGATCCGGCGCGACGCACGCATCAATCTCTTCTCCTGGAGCCACATCACCCTGTACGTGTTGGTCATCGCGTTGTACAGTGTCGTGGCGATGGATACCTATGGCCTGAAGAAGGAGTACGAGAGCAACCGTGTCAATACCGGCAAGCTGGCCTCGGAACGTGACCTCTCCCTGGAGATGTTCCTGCGGGACGTGGAGCCTTCCATCCAGAACGACCCGTTCATTTCGGTTCTGGTTCCCATGGGAGGGGCGGAACTGATCAAGAACCGCCTGATGGAACGGTATCTCAACAACGACGTGGTCCGGCAGTACAACATCACTCTTTCAACCTGTACATCCAGCAATCTGATAACCCTGGGGCAGGGAACGGAACCGGTCGGGTGTTTCTCCTTCTATGAGGACCTGATCAAGGAATACGGCGTCGCGCTGGCATCCGGATCCAATATCTATTATCTGCGCAATTACAACGGACTGGCCTCCTATCTGGGCATGTTCACGTATTTCGACCCGTCCAATTACGAGGTGTCGCGTCTGTTCCTGGAGGTTGAATCGAAATTCAAGAACGATGTGTTGACCAACCCGCTTGACGCGATTACGGCGCGGGCCGGTACGGCCGCCACGCTGTCGCGGCGCTACTCGTATGCCCGTTATTCGGACGACCGGCTGGTTTCGTACGGTGGCAGTTATGATTATCCCGTCACACCGCCGGATGGCTATGAAACCGGATACCGGATGGTCAACAAGGATGGTTATGTCCATTTCATCAACCGGCTTTCCGACGAAGACATTACGGTGATTTCCCGGCCGCGGCGCCCTTTCTTCCCGCATCTGGTGTCATTCTCATATCTGGCCATCTTCTACGGGTTGTTCCTGTTGCTCTTTACCCGGCGTTGGCGGAAAGACAAGCTGTTCAATCTGCCCAAGCATTCGCTGAAGCGGAAAATCACCCTGCTGATCACCCTTTCGATGGCCTTCGCCTTGGTTACGATGGGTGTCGGCAGCGTCGTGTTCGTGATGCGTCTCAACCGGGAAAGCAACCGCGAGGCGATGGATGCCCTGATGACATCCGCGCAGACGGTGCTGGCCGAGCCCTGCAAATTTGCGGTGCGCTACAACGAAATCAATTCGCCGGAACTGTACAATGCGATGGATGAGTTCTCCCGGATTACGCACAACGATCTGAATCTCTACAATACCCACGGCGAACTGATCCGTTCCACGAAGCCCGAACTCTTCGACCAGTTCCTGGTAGGCAAGAGAATGAACAACAAGGCATTCCGGCAGATTGTAAAGCAGCGGCAGCTGCGTTTTGTCGATATGGAGAACATTGCCGGCGTGCGTTTCTACTCGATTTACGAACCCGTATTCAATGACGACGGAATGTTGGTGGCAATCGCAGGTGTGCCATATTTCAGCCGCAATCAGGATGTGGCCAGCGCCAACTCGGCCACCATTTCCGTAGTGATCAACATCTATCTGGTCCTGCTGCTGGCAGCCATCGCCCTGGGCGCCATCATTTCCAATTCCCTGTCGCGCCCGCTGGTGGAAATCAAAGACCGTATCGACCGTCTTGCCCTGACCGGCAACCGCCGCATCCGCTATCGCAACACGAAGGACGAATTGGGCGTGCTGATCAATTCGTATAACAAAATGGTGGAAGACCTGGAAGAGAGTACGCGTCAGCTGGCACAAAGTGAGCGGGAGCAGGCCTGGAAGGAGATGGCACGGCAGATCGCCCACGAGATCAAGAATCCGCTCACCCCGATGAAGCTCAGCATCCAGTATCTGATGAAGATGAAGGAAGCCGGCGTTCCCGGGTGGGAAGACAAGTTGGAAAGTGTCAGCAAGTCGCTGCTGGAGCAGATAGACACGCTGTCGCAGACAGCCACGGAATTCTCGTCGTTCGCCCGTTTCTTCAGCGAGGAGATTACCCGCGTCGATCTGGACGCCCTGATTACCGAGCAGAAAGAGTTCTTCGACAACCGCGAAGACGTGCAGATCGAATACTGCCGTGAAGGGGCCGGCGGAGCCGCTGTGGATGCCCGCCGCAGCCAGCTGGGCCGCGTACTGGTCAATCTGATCACGAATGCGATCCAGGCGCTCGAGAACTCTGGGAAGACGGACGGACAGGTCCGGATCTCGCTGGCGCCTGCCCGGCTTGCAGGCGGCGATGCATGGCAAATTGATGTGGAAGACAACGGCCCCGGGGTCAGCGAAGAGGATCTTCCGAAGCTCTTCACGCCGAATTTCACGACCAAGAAGACGGGTACGGGCCTTGGCCTGGCAATCTGCCGGAGTATCGTCGAGCAGAGTCAGGGCACGATCGCATACAGCCGGTCCGAACTGGGAGGCGCCCGGTTCACGGTCACCCTCCCGGCCGCCGAAGCCTAGCCGTCATGCCCGGCTTGACCGGGCATCTCTTATTTCTGTCTGAGGAACACCTGCAGGATGCAGCCGGAGTAGTCGAAATGGCTGCGGAGTTTGTTTTCCAGGAAGCGCTTGTACGGGTCGCGGATATACTGCGGCAGGTTGCAGAAGAAGGCGAAACTCGGCGAAGGCGTCGGCAACTGCGTAACGTATTTGATCTTGATGTATTTTCCCTTCCAGGCCGGCGGCGGATAGTTCTCGATTTCGGGCAGCATCACCTCGTTGAGCTGCGAGGTGGGGATGCGGCGGGAATAGTTGGCGAACACGTGTTCGGCGGCTTCCAGCACATCCATGATGCGCTGCTTGTTCGTGGCCGAGGTGAAAACGATCGGAATGTCGCTGGTGGGCGCGATGCGCTTTTCGATGGCAGCCTTGTATTCCTTCATCGTATTGGCCGTCTTCCCGGGCACCAGGTCCCATTTGTTGACCACGATGACACAGCCTTTGCGGTTGCGGATGATCAGGTTGAAAATGGCCATGTCCTGGGCTTCGAGACCGCTGGTGGCGTCGATCATCAGGATGCAGACGTCGGAGTTCTCGATGGCCCGGATGGAGCGGAGCACGCTGTAGAATTCAAGGTCTTCCGTCACTTTTGTCTTCTTGCGCAGTCCGGCGGTATCGACGATCATGAATTCGTGGCCGAACTTGTTGTAGTGTGATTCGATGGCGTCGCGCGTGGTGCCGGCAACGGGAGTGACGATGTTACGCTCTTCGCCCAGCAGGGCATTGGTCAGCGACGATTTGCCGACGTTCGGCTTGCCGACGATCGTGAAGCGGGGGAGCCCCTCATACGGGTCTGCTACGTTTTCCGTCTCCTTGGGCAGGAGTTCCACCACTTTGTCGAGCAGATCGCCGGTGCCGCTGCCGGTGGCGGCGGCGATGGACATCGGGTCACCGAGCCCCAGGCCATAGAACTGATAGCTGTCGTACATCTTGTCGCCGGTGTCCACCTTGTTGACAGTCAGGATGACGGGTTTCTTGCAGCGCCGGAGGATGTCGGCGATCTCTTCGTCGAAGTCGGTGATGCCGGTGGCGGCTTCGACCATGAAGAGTACGAGGTCGCACTCTTCGATGGCAATCAGCACCTGTTTGCGGATTTCCCCTTCGAAGACGTCTTCGCTGTTTGAAGTGAAGCCGCCGGTATCGACCACCGAAAATTCGTGGCCGCACCATTCGCATTTGCCGTAATGGCGGTCGCGGGTCACGCCCGCCGTTTCGTCGACGATGGCCTGGCGGTTGCCCACCAGCCGGTTGAACAGGGTCGATTTGCCCACATTCGGGCGTCCTACAATAGCTACAAGGTTCATGTCTGTAAGTCGTCATGCCCGGCTTGACCGGGCATCTTATTAAATGGAAGGGGTTGCGTATGCCACCACGTCGGCGGCGGTGATTTCAGGGCCGCAGAGGATCATCAGGCGTTCGGCGACGTTGCGAAGTTCGCGGATATTGCCGGTCCAGGGCAGTTTCTGGAGTTCGGCGATGGCTTCGGGCGTCACTTTCTTGCGGGCCATGCCGCTTTCCTTGCAGATCTGGTCGATGAAATAGTCCATCAGCAGCGGAATGTCTTCCAGCCGTTCCCGCAGGGCGGGGACGTGGAGCACGATGACGCTCAGGCGGTGGTAGAGGTCCTCGCGGAAGGTGCCCTTGGCAATTTCATCCGTAAGGTTCTTGTTGGTGGCGGCTACAACGCGCACATCGACCGTTATGTCTTTGTCGCTGCCTACGCGGGAGAGCTTCTTTTCCTGCAGGACGCGGAGCACCTTCGCCTGGGCGGCAAGGCTCATGTCGCCGATCTCGTCGAGGAAGAGCGTACCGCCTTCGGCCTGCTCGAATTTGCCTTTGTGCTGCTTGATGGCCGACGTGAAAGCGCCTTTCTCGTGGCCGAAGAGCTCGCTCTCGATGAGTTCGCTCGGGATGGCGGCGCAGTTGACTTCGATGAAGGGTGCGGATGCGCGCTGGCTCTTGTCGTGCAGCCGGCGGGCCACCAGTTCCTTGCCGGTGCCGTTGGCGCCCATAATCAGGACGCGGGCGTCGGTGGCGGCCACGCGGTCGACGATTTCCTTGATGTGCGCGATGGCGGGGGAGTCGCCCACGATCTCGTATTTGCTCTGGATCTTTTTCTTGAGGCTGACCGTTTCCTTGACCAGCGTGGTCTTGTCGGTGGCGTTTTTCAGGGTGATCAGGATGCGGTTCAGGTCGAGCGGCTTCTGGATGAAGTCGTAGGCCCCTTTCTTGATGCATTTGACCGCGGTTTCGATGTCGCCGTGACCGGAGATCATGATGATCGACGATTCGCAGCCGGCCTGTACGAGGGTGTCAAGCACTTCGTTGCCGTCCATCACGGGCATCTTGATGTCGCAGAAGATGGCGTCGAAGCTGTCGGCGAGGGCTTTGTCGACGCCCTGCTTCCCGTCTTCGGCCGTCACGACCTCGTGGCCTTCGAACTCGAGGATTTCCTTGAGCGTGTTGCGGATACTCCGTTCGTCGTCGATGATCAGGACCTTCATGGCAAATACTATTTTACGGTATGAATTGCAAAGATAGCCATAAATTCTTATTTTTGTAGGAACTCATTCCCAAGCTATGACCAAACTCATCATCGCCATCGACGGCTACTCCTCCACGGGCAAAGGCACTTTCGCCGTGGAAATCGCCCGTCGCCTGGGCATCCTGTATCTCGACAGCGGCGCCCTCTACCGGACCGTCACCCTCTACGCCCTCCGCAACGGCCAGATCGAATGGAACGGAGCCATTCTCGAAAAAGCGCTCCAGGAAGACATCTTGCTGGGCAGGATCGACATCTCCGTCCTGCCGAAGGAAGACGGTTCCATGCGGGTGTTCCTCGACGGAGAAGACGTCTCCGCCAAAATCCGCGAACTGGAAGTGGCGCGCAACGTCAGCGCTATCGCCACGCTGCCCTTCGTGCGCAATTTCGTGGACGAGCAGCTGCACCGGCTGGGTGCCGGCGGCTGTGTGATGGACGGCCGCGACATCGGGACCGCCGTTTTCCCGAACGCCGACCTGAAGATCTTTATGACCGCCGATGCCGAGATTCGCGCCCAGCGCCGCGTCAAGCAGATGGAAGAAGCCGGGCAGCATCCCGATTTCGATGAGATCCTCAAGAATGTCCAGGAGCGCGATTACATCGATTCCCACCGGGCCATGAATCCACTGCGCCAGGCCGAGGACGCCATTGTCCTCGACAACAGCCATATGACCGTGGAAGAGCAGATGGTCTGGCTCGACGGCATCCTGCAGGAGCGGTTCAACCTGAGGGTCCTATGAGACTCACCCTCGAAATCGATCCCCGCTCCGGATTCTGCCCCGGCGTGATCCGCGCCGTCGAGCAGGCCGAAAACTACTTGAAATTCAACCGGCGCCTCTGTTCGCTGGGCGCCATTGTCCACAATACCGCGGAGCTGGAACGGCTCCAGGGGAAAGGGCTCGAAATCATCTCTCTCGACGATATGGCGCAACTGCGTCACGACGTGGTGCTCATCCGGGCCCACGGCGAGCCGCCGGAGACCTATGCGCTGGCCCGCGCCAACGATCTGCAGGTGATCGACTGCACCTGCCCCGTGGTCCTCAAACTCCAGCAACGCGTCCACGAGACCTGGCTTCGCCTCCGTCCGACCGGCGGACAGGTGGTGATCTTCGGCCGGAAAGGCCACGCCGAGGTGAACGGGCTGGTAGGCCAGACCGACGGCGAAGCAATCGTGGTGGGCAATGTCGACGAAGCCCGGACACTCGATTTCTCGCGCCCCGTAGCCCTGTTCTCCCAGACGACCCGCGACCCCGGCGATTTCCGGCGGTTGGCGGAATTCATCCGCACGCAGTGCCCCGGAGCCGAAGTCTATGATACCATCTGCCGCCAGGTGGTCCAGCGCCACAAGTCGCTCGTGGCCTTTGCGCGGGAGCACGACGTAATCCTTTTCGTCAGCGGCCGGGAGAGCTCCAACGGGAAGGTGCTCTACGAACTTTGCCGCAGCGTCAACCCCCGGACCTACCGGCTCGAAACGGCCGACCAGACCGATCTGGCCTGGTTCTGTGACGGCGACAAGGTAGGCATCTGCGGCGCTACTTCCACGCCGCAGTGGCAGTTAGAAGAAATTTTTATATATTTGCAGGCTGCAACGCAAAACGACTAATAATCAAACAACGATACACTTATGGCAACTACCGCTGATTTCAAGAACGGACTCTACCTCAATTTCGAAGGAAAACCCTGCTCCATCGTATGGTTCCAGCACGTGAAACCGGGCAAAGGCCCCGCTTTCGTCAAGTCAAAACTTCGCAATCTCGAAAACGGTCGTATCCTGGAGAAGACCTGGAACGCCGGCGAGAAGATCGATGTCATCACGGTCGAGCACCGCGAGTATCAATTCATCTATGCCGAAGAAGACGGGTTCAACTTCATGAACAACGAAACCTTCGACCAGATCAAGCTTGAGAAAGACATCGTCGAGAATGCCGACCTGATGAAAGAAGGCCAGCTTGTCCAGATGATCTTCCACGTGGACGGTGAGGAGGAACGCTGCCTCACCTGCGAGCTTCCGACCTATGTCGAACTCGAGGTCACCTACACCGAACCTGCCGTCAAGGGCAACACTGCTTCGACCAACGCCCTGAAGGAAGCCACGCTCGAAACCGGCGCCATCATTATGGTCCCCCTGTTCATCAACCAGGGCGACAAGATCCGCGTCAACACCACCGACCGGTCCTATGGCGAACGTGTGAAATAAGTCCGAACACTATGAGAAAGGCCTTTCTCGCCCTGATGTCCACACTCGCACTCTGCGCGTGTGGACATTCTGTTTCCGGCGACCCCACCCTCGACATCACGGATGCGGAGCGCGACGCCCGCATCGCCCTCGATTTTTCGCGCGACAGCGCCTGGATCGTGAATTATCTGCAGCCCTACTATCCCGAACTGACGGAAGCGCAGGTATCGGCGTGGGAGGCTTCGAAAGCGCTGGAAGGCCGCGTCATCGACGGCCAGAAGCGCTATTTCCGCAATGCCGGACGCAACCTGTTCCGCATCGACCCTGAAGCCCGCAAGGTCTTTGAAGCCGTCAACGGCGTCACCCGCGACGTGGAAGACGTCTATCTCGACGACTACAACCGCGCGGTCATCGCCACGGTCCGCCAGACGGGCGAGAACCTGGTGATGCCCGTCAAGTTCACCATCCGCTACGAACTCACCGTCAAGCCCGACGCTGTGCCGGCCGGCGAAACCGTCCGCGCCTGGATGCCCTACCCGCGGGAAGACCAGAACAGCATGACGGACGTCAAGCTGATCGCAGCCTCCGAAGACGACTACATCATCGCGCCCGACAAGATGGAGCACAAGAGCATCTATATGGAAAAGAAGGCCGAAGCCGGTCAGCCGACCGTCTTCAGCTACACCTTCTCCTTCACCGGGTTCAACGAATGGTATGACTTCTCACCGGAAGACTGCAAGCCTTACGACAAGGATTCGGAACTCTACAAGACCTATACGGCCGAACGCAAGACCCACATCGTCTTCACCGACCGCATCAAGGCCCTGGCCGACTCGCTGACGGCCGGCATCGAGAACCCGTACCTGAAGGCGAAGAGCATCTACGGCTGGATCGTCGACAACTTCCCCTGGGCCAGCGCCCGCGAATACTCCACCATCGAGAACATCCCGATGTACGTGCTGGAGAACAAGCACGGCGACTGCGGCCAGGTGGGCCTGCTGCTCGTGACCCTTTGCCGCGCGGCCGGCATCCCCGCCCGCTGGCAGAGCGGCTGGATGCTGCATCCCGGTGCCGTCAATATGCACGACTGGAGCGAGATCTATTATGAGGGAATCGGCTGGGTGCCGACCGACGTGTCGTTCGGCCGCGGCCGCGACGGCGTGAAGGACATCGAAGAGGAATACACTTTCTTTACCAAAGGCCTCGACGCCTACCGCCTGATCTGCAACAGCGACTACTCGGGCCGTTTCTATCCGCCCAAGCAGTTCATCCGCAGCGAAACGGTGGACTTCCAGCGCGGCGAAGTGGAATGGGCTGGCGGCAACCTCTACTTCAATCAGTGGAGCGGCTGGATCGAAGAAATCGAATATAAATAATCAGGCCCGCGAGTAAGCGGCCGGCAGCACGATGGTGAAGCGGGCGCCGCCCAGGCCGGAACGGCTGTAGGCGATCGTGCCCTGCGTTTGCTCGATGATGCTGAGGCAGATGGCCAGGCCAAGGCCGGTGCCGGTTTTCTTGGTCGTGAAATTCGGCTTGAAGAGTTTCGACAGGTCTTCCTCGCTCACACCCGGGCCGTTATCTTCCACGTCGATCTGCCAGGCTTTTCCTTCCTGGGCCGGTGACAGGGAAATCCGGACCCGGCCGTCCGGCTGGGCGGCGCTGTCGATGGCCTGGATGGCGTTGGTGATGAGGTTGACGAACACGCGGCCCAGCTGGCTGCGCCGGGCATCCACGGCAGCTTCGCCGGCCCCTTCGCGGCAGTATTCGATCTGCACGTCTTCGCGGTTGTCGAAGAATTCCTTCTGTTCGGCGATCAGTTCATCCAGATCGACCCGCGTGATCTCCTCGCTGAAGAAACGGGCGAAGGAGGAGAATTCAGTGGCCGTCTGCGACAGCGTGTCGATCTGCTCCAGCAGCGACTTGCTGACGCTCTCCAGCTTTTCTTCCCAGCCCGGAACGCCGGCCTCCTTCATCTTCATCAGATACTGGATGCTGAGCTTCATTGGCGTGAGCGGGTTCTTGATTTCGTGGGCGATCTGCCGGGCCATTTCCTTCCAGGCCTGCTCGCGCTCGTTCTGCGCGAGCTGCCGGGTACTCTCCTCCAGGTCTTCCACCATCTTGTTGTAGGAACTGATGAGCACGCCCAACTCGTCTTTCGTGTTGCGGTAGCGGATGCGGCGGTTGCCGGTGAGCGCCAGCGACCCGATGCGGTCGCGGATCTCCACCAGCGGGCGGGAGATCGAGTTGGAGATGATGGCGCCCAGCGCGATGGCCGCGATCAGCAGCAGCAGATAGATGTTGATGACGGCCGAAATGGTCGAAGCCGTCGCATCGGCCACGTCACGGCTCCGGATGAAATGGGGTACGCTTGCGATGGCCACCATCGTACCGTCGCCGTTGAACACGGGTTCGTAGATGTCGTAGAAACGGATGCCGGCGATGTTCTCCATATCGACGAAGCGGAGCTGCCGCTCCTTGACGATCTGGCGGAACGCCCGGTTGTTCATCCGTTTGCCGACCAGGAACTGGTCGAAGAGTTCGGGCTTGGTGGAGCGGATCAGTTCGCCGTGGACGTTGTAGAGGTTCAGGTCGCTGCGCGTGATGCGGGCGAACTCGTCCATCGCATGGAACAGTTCGGGCGTATTGAGTTCATTGTAGCGCAGGGCGTATTTGCAGGGCTCGGACAGCGACGTCTGGGCAGCCGCCATCACGCCGTCCATCGCCTCCCGGGCATTCCCGTTGTTAAGCCGCATGACATAAACCACGCTGCCGATGCCGATCGTACTGAGGGCCAGGACCATGGAGATGATGATCAGCAGGGTGATCTTCCGCTTGAGCGAATGCTTCGGCAGGTTGAACAGCTTGTCTTTCCGCCAGCGGCGGGTGAATACCAGCAGGAACAATCCGAAGAACAGACCCAGGTAAGAGAACGAAATCAGGCGCGGCAGCAGCGGGCGCTTGGGACGCGAAATCACCACGATGTCTTCGTCGGAAAGCCGGTTGACGAAATGGACATAGCCGCCCTTGTTGACCATCTGATAGCCGTTTTCATAACCGACAGGCGGATTGACGGGATAGTCGTAATTGCCGCCATAGGCGACCAGCCGATCGTCGGAGTAGCGGGCATACGAATAGAAACGCGGCAGCACGGCGGCCGTACCCGTGCGGGACGTGATCGCATCGAACGGGTTGAGCAGCACGTCGTTCTTGAATTTCGACTCGAGCTCCAGGAACAGGCGGGAGACCGCCGAGGTCGCGGGGTCGAAATAGGTGAACATGCCCAGGTACGAAGACAGGCCGTTGTAGTTGTGCAGGTAATAGATGTTGGAACCGGACGCCAGCGCGACGCCGTATTCCTTGATCATGTTCTCGTAGAAAGGAAAACATCCCATCGGATCCGTCCCCTGCCCCAGCGTAATCAGGTTGTTGGGCGTACAGATGGTCAGGGTAATGTTGTAATTGTGGACCACGTCGCTATAGAGATAGCGCTCCATGAGCCGGTTCCGGATCAGGTCCGAGGCATTGACGGAAGTCAGGACCGACAGGAAAGGGTCGTTCTGGATCTGCGGCTCCACCTCGCGCAGGAACATCTCGAGCGACAGGTCGCGCTCGATGTTCAGCTTGCTGGTGTTGACCCGGTTGCTCTCGTATTCCTTGACCAGGCCGTACCGGTTGATCGAGACCTCGCAGTACAACGCGATGATCAGGATATAGATCGACAGGAAAGTCCAGGAGAAGAGGTTGATGCGGGCGTCGCGCCGGACGATCATCACCACCAGGTAGACCTGGTAGATCAACGCCAGGAAGAGCATCGCGAACGACAAGTACACCAGCACGCCGTAAAGGTTGAAATCGGCCAGGCGGTATGGCTCCAGCGTAATCCCGGAATTCAGCAGCAGCGACCGCAGCACGAAATGGATGTAGCCCGCCAGACCCAGGCCGGCCAGGATCAGCAGGGCGATGCCGAATCCCCTGCGCCCCGGCGAGAACGACTCCATGCGCTTATGGATGCGATAACGCATCACGAACAGGGAGTAGAATCCCAGCGCCACGACCACATTGTTGAGCAGCAGGCTGCCCAGCGAATTGAAGATCGTCGTGTCGGCATAGAGCACCGGCGAGAATAGTTCTCCCGTCGCATAGCCCTTGCCGACATAATAATGCGCCAGGAACCGCACGACGGCGAGAACGCCCAGGATCAGCCAGAAAGTACGCCAGGTATGATACCGGGAATGGAAGATGAACGCGGCGGCGACCATCAGCGCGAAGGCGATCCAGCGGAGCGGCATGTTGCCGTGGCCGGGCGTCGGCGGCAAAAGAGGGACCACCGAGAACAAAGGTTCGTTTTCGATGCCGTAGACGATGGCCCTGTCGTCATCGTTGATGGCCACGGTCGTGTAGCCGTCGCTCATCCGCAGGTGCCGGTTGACAACGTTCGGGATCGTACTGCCCGGATATTCGGTCTTGACGAGGATGCCCGTCACCACCTTGAACGTGTGGTCTTCGGAGAAATGGGTGGTCACCACATACCACGCGGAGCCCAGGTTCACATACTTTTCGTGGAGCCCGATGTAGGCCAGCGGCGTCGCATAGAGGTTGCGGTTGCTCATATACTGCAGCCGGTACGAGTACGGATACACATCCACTTCGTCGTTGCTGATCGGGAACTGGTGGGTCCAGCTCTTCATCGTATCGGACTGGTAGCAGTACAGCACGATGTCGTCGGGCAGGTCATCGAAATCGATCCAGTCCTGGTCGGCGGCCTGCAAGGCCAGATAGGTATAACGCTCGGCGATCTGCTCCCGCTTGTGCAGGGCGCGCTCCACCCGGTTCTTCTGACGGCGAAGCCGCGCTTCGTAGTCGGGGCGGATATAGGAAAGGCCCAGGATCAGGATGGCCACAAGAAAGACCACCTGGCAACCATAGCGTACCAGGATGCGTCCGCTCCGTCTCCAAAACCGTGTCAACGCGCTCATTCGTGATGATAATGTTCGCCCCGGATGATGGTGAAGGCCCGATACAACTGTTCCAAAAAGACCACCCGCACAAGCTGGTGGGAGAAAGTCATCGGTGAAAGCGAAAGGCGCTCATCGGCCCGGGCCAGGACATCCTGCGGAAAGCCGTAAGGACCGCCGATCGCAAAGACCAGATCCTTGGGGAGATGCGCGGCCTTCTGCTCCAAATTCCGTGCCCAATCGACCGAACTGAAGAACGCGCCGCGCTCATCGAGCAACACCAGATGGTCGGTGCTGCGCAACGATTTGAGAATCTGGGTCTCATCGCGCAGTTCGACCAGCTCGAACGGGACGTAATGCCGGATCCGGTCGACATACACGTCGATGCCCTGCCGGATCCACGGATCCGTCGTCTTTCCGGAAAAAAGCACTTTGACTTTCATTGGCTCGATTTTTGAATATATCGCTGGTCGTCAAAAACACATTGAAGGATGAAAAAAGTACTCTGGTTCGCAGCCTTGTGTTTCTTGTTCCTGACCGCGGGGCCGTCCTCCGCCCAGGAAGGCAGCCAGGACGTCTTTACGCCGATCGGAAAATACATCCAGGGAGGAGACTATGAAAAGCTCTCCGCCTGGTTCGCCGACAACCTCGAACTCGATATGCTGGGCGCCGTCAACAACTGCACCCGCAACCAGGCCCGGCTGATCATGAAGAATTTCTTCTCCAAATACACCCCCAAGAAGTTCAGCATCATCCACAAGAGCGGCAAGGCGCCCATGAAATATGCCGTCGGCTCCCTCAGCGCGGGAGGCGAACGCTTCCGCGTGATTCTCTACGTCAAGACGACGGACACCGACAGCCATATCGAACAGCTCAAGGTCGAACGCGAGTGATCTCCCAGGTCCCCACGACGGTCCCCTGACCGCCGCACTGGGTAATCGGAATCATACGCCCGTCAAGGTCCTGCACCTGGCGGGCTTCTTTTAAGTATGTATGGCTGTGCCCGCCGATCACGATGTCGAGATTGCGGGAGTTCTGCACCATCACCACGTCGGAAGGCCGCTCCACCGAGCCGCCTTCATAGCCGAAATGCGACAGCAGGATCACCAGGTCGCAGTGCCGGCGGTTTTTCAGGTAGTCCGCCCATTTGTTGACCTCCTCGATGGCGTTGAGCCGGACGATCCCGTCGAGATGCGACTTGAGCACGACGCCTTCCAGATAGGAGGTCGTGCCGATGATGCCGATCTTCATGCCGCCGCGGCGCACGATCACGTAGGGTTTCACCCGGCCTTCCAGCGGAGTGCCCGTAAAGTCGTAGTTGCAGGTGACCACCTTGTGGCGGCACTTGCGGAGGCGGCGGGCCAGGTCTGCCTGCCCGTTGTCGAACTCGTGGTTGCCCAGGGTCATCACATCGTAGCCCATCATATTGACCAGCTCGACCTCCAGGTCGCCGTGGGCCACCGTATAGTACGGCGTGCCCTGGTTGAAATCGCCCGCATCGAGCAGCAGCACCTTGCGCTTTCCATACTTCCCGCGGATGCTGTCGATGTACTGGAGCCGGCGTTCCACGCCGCCCAGGCCTTTGTTGCGTCCCACGCGGATGGGCTCGATCTGACTGTGGGTATCGTTCGTATGGAGGATCACCAGATCCTGGGCCTGCAGGCCGGTTGCGGCAAACAGCGCCGCAAGCGCGATGATCAGCATTCGTTTCATACCTATCTCCTCCTTTCCTGATAATCGTAATCCTTGATGCGGCCGTCGGTGGAAAGCACGATCTTCTCGCCGCGGGCCATCTGTTCGCGAAGATACTCACAGATGGCGTCCCGGATCCAGACGTCCGTATCCTTCCGGTTGAACGCCACGTCGGAGAGCACGACGCCGTCGCCGCCGTCCATCAGGAAATTGATGGTGGCGAACTTGTAGACGCGGTCATCGTCGATCGGCGCACCGTCCACGAAAAGCTTGAGGGGTTTCCGGTCCTTGACTTCGATCTCCACGTTGCTCAGGCACTCGAGTCGGCCACGCGACACCCGGTGTTCCAGGAAGCGGCGCAGGTCTGAGCCCTTGATGTCGAAGGTCACCAGATAGTTGTCGAAGGGAAAGATCGAGAAAATGTCATAGACACGCACGGCGCCCTTGGGCAGGCTGGTGCGGATGCCGCCGAAATTGGTCAGGGCGATGTCCACCTTCTCGCCGGTCTTCTTTTCGGCGATGGCCTTGATCACGTCGACGGCGAAATTCGACAGCGGGCTCTCCGGCGGACGGGCGGAATACTCGTCTTCGGAATAGCCGACGATCTCCTGCAGGGGTTCCACCTGCGGGCTGTACTTGGCGATGATCTCCGTGGCCCGGAGGTCGCGGATGTCATCGAACGTGGAATCGATGGACACGGGCGTCCATTTCCAGGTGAATGACTGCGCACCGGCCGTGCAGGCCAGTGCGAGCATCACGAGGGAAAGTATCATGCTTTTTTTCATATCCGAAAAAATCAGTCTTTGAGTTTCATCCACTTGAGCAGGTCCTTGAACGAGGACTTCTTGCCGTAGGTCAGGATGCCGACCTTGTAGATCTTGGCGGAGAGCCAGGCCGTGGCCAGGAAGGTCAGCAGCAGCAGCAGGATCGAAAGCAGGAGCTGCCAGCCGGGCACGGTGCCGAACGGGATGCGGGCCAGCATCACCATCGGCGAAGTCCACGGGATGATGGACGTCCACACCGACAGGGCGCTGTTGGGATGCTCGAAGGTATGGAGCATGATGAACAGGCCGATGATCAGCGGAATCGTGATCGGCAGCTGGAGCTGGTTGGTGTCGGCCTCGTTGTCGACGGCCGCACCGATGGCGGCAAACATCGAAGCATAGAGCAGATACCCCAGCAGGAAATAGATCAGGAAGCAGCCGATGAGGTAGCCCCAGTTCAGGTCTTTGATCTGGCCGAGGATCTTGACGAAGCCCGATGCGTCGGGATCGGAGCCGGCCGCCTCGAGGATGGACGTCACATCGGCGGTGCCGATGTTGCCGTCCTGGCCGGCAACCGCCACCGCCTGCTCCATGCCACCCATGTTCTGGAGGAGCTTCGGGCCGGCGAAGGTGTTGACGGCGGTCACGATGACCAGCGTCAGGGCGATCCAGATGAAGAACTGCGTGAGGGCCACGAGCGCCACGCCGATGATCTTGCCCATCATCAGCTCCACGCTCTTGACCGACGAGACGATGACTTCCACCACACGGCTGCTCTTCTCGTCGATGACGCTGCGCATGACCATCGTGCCGAACATAAAGACGAACATATAGATCATGAAGCTCATCAGATAGGCCAGCACCATATAGATCTCCACGCTGTCTTCCTTTGCGTCGCCGTCGTTGGTCAGCGTCATGGAGTTGACCTTGATGTCGGTCTTGACGTCGGAGAGGATCTCGTCGAGGTCGCGGATGTCATACTGGGCGAGCTTGCGGGTCTCCACGGCCTTGTTCGCGGCCCGGCTGAGGGCGTTTTTCAAATCCATGTTGAGCGGTTCCTTCGAGTAGGAGACCACCGAGACTTCGCCGTTCTCGTCGAGGGGCGAGATGCCGACGATCGCGTAATAATCGAGGTCGTCGAAGATTTCACGGAGCAGGTCGACCGTCTCGCCTTCGGTGCCCATCACATAGGTGGTGTGCTCGCTGTTCTCGAGATAGGGGGCGACGATGCCCGACTCGTCGATGACCTTGACCTTCTGGTTGTCATTGCCGCTGAAGAGCATGATCAGCGCCGGGACGCAGATCAGCAGGGCCATGCCGATCGGGGTGAGCAGCGTGGTCAGGATGAAGGACTTCTTGCGGACGCGGGTGGTGTATTCGTGACTGATGACGATACCGACTTTTTTCCAGTTCATGGTCTTTCCTCCTATTTTGCGGTTACCAGTTTAATGAAAATGTCGTTCATGCGCGGGATCAGTTCCCGGTACGACATGACATCGGCGGCGGCGACCAGTTCGGTCAGCACTTCGCGCGAGCCGCAGCCCGGCGTGATGTCGAGCACGGCGCGGCGGTTGGCCTTCTGTTCCTCATCCGAGAAGATGGTGTAGGCCGTTCCGGCCGGAAGCGGTTCCGCACTGCGGTAAAGCACTTCCACCTGGTTGGAGCCGTATTCGCGCCGGATGGCGTCGGTGTCGCCGGTCACGACCAGGTGCGATTTGTTGATCAAGGCGATGTTGTCGCAGAGTTCCTCGACCGATTCCATATTGTGGGTCGAGAGGATGATGGTGGTCCCTTCGTCGCGGAGGCGGAGGATTTCGTCGCGGATCATCTGGGCGTTGACCGGGTCGAAGCCCGAGAAAGGTTCGTCGAGGATCAGGAGCCGGGGCCGGTGCAGGACGGTGGTGATGAACTGGACTTTCTGGGCCATGCCCTTGGACAGTTCTTCGACTTTTTTGTCCCACCAGCTCTGGATGCCGAAGCGGATGAACCATTTTTTGAGTTCGGCGGTGGCCGCGGCCGTGCTCATGCCCTTGAGGCGGGCCAGGTAGATCGACTGCTCCCCGACTTTCATTTTCTTGAAGAGGCCGCGCTCTTCCGGCAGGTAGCCGATGGCGCGGACGTCCTCGTCGGTCACGTGTTTGCCGTCGAGGATCACTTCACCCGCGGAGGGGATGGTGATGCGGTTGATGATGCGGATCAGGGTCGTCTTGCCCGCTCCGTTCGGGCCCAGCAAGCCGAAGATTTTGCCCGCAGGGACAGTCACCGACACGTCGTCGAGTGCCTTGAAATCCCCGAAGGCTTTGGTAATGTGTTTACACTCTAACATATATTGTAACTATAATATTCTTCCGGACGCTTCGTTTCGCTCCGGTATTTCGGCCTGCTCGCAGAAAAAATGCTCGCAGTCCAAAATACCATCCGCTCCACTACGCTTTCTTTATTTATCTTACAAATATAATGTATCTCATTTTTTTCTGCAAATATAAAATTTTTTATTGAGATACAATATATTTTTTCAATTTTTCAATATTTTCTTGGGAAAGGACGCGTTCGGTGGCGAGATCGGGGAGGGTCCAGCGGGTGGAGTCGTAAAGTTCGCGGTAGCGGACGATGCTGCGGGCGCCTTTGGAGCCGAGGTACGGGTGGCGGGCCAGGACGGTATCGCTGGCGTGCCAGAGGTCAAGGCGGCGGATGCGGGAGGGATCGACCGTGATCCCGTCGGCGAAGCCGGCGAAGCGCTCTGCGTCGATGCCGTCGATTTCCAGCAGCTGTTCCGGGGCGACGAAGCCGCCCAGGCGGTCGCGGTAATCGAGAATTTTGCGGGCATACCACGGCCCGATGCCGCGGAGCGACACCAGGGCCGTACTGTCGGCGCCGTTCAATTCGAGTTTGGCAATTTCGATATAGGGTTCAAGGCGGGCAAAGAGCGTGTCGGAGACCACGTACATTTTCTGGAAGTCCGCCTTGCTGCGGAAGCGTCCGCCTTTTTCGCGGTAGTTTTCTATCGACTGCGCCTGCCGCTCGCTCAGCCCCAGCCGCTGGAGGTCATCCAACGACACCGTATTGGGATCGAAAGCAAACGATTCATACGACCGCTCCGGTTCCCGGGGCCGCGTCCGTTTCGGCGCCGCGGCCGATGCCGGACGCTCGTATCCGCCGTACTTCGAGCGCTTGGGCGCTGAATCTTTCGTGAGACCCCCGGTCGGAGCCGGGGGTGACACAACGTTCCCAGCCGGCTCGACATCTTGCGGCATGCCCGGTTCGACCGGGCTTTCAGCCGGTCGTTCGACCACTTTTACGACAAACAGGGCTAATTGAAATCCCAGGATCAGGAAAACGAGCGCTACCAGGCCCGACGCCGCACTCTTCGACAGTTTTTCTTGCTTCTCCCGCCTCATCGCACACAAATTTAGACGGGCGGAAGCCTGCAAAAATCCTGCCTACGCGCCTTTCACCAGCAGGACGATCTCACCCTTGGGCGGATTGGCGCTGAAATGGTCGAAAAGCTCCTGCAGCGTGCCGCGATGCGTGGTATCGTGCAGCTTGGAGATCTCCCGGGAGACCGAAGCGGGGCGGTCGGGACCGAACACCTCGATAAACTGCCCCAGCGTCTTGACCAGGCGGAAAGGCGACTCGTAGAAGATCAGGGTCCGGTGCTCCTCGGCAAGCTCAGCCAGACGCGTCTGCCGCCCTTTCTTCACCGGCAGGAAGCCCTCGAAGCAGAAGCGGTCGCACGGGAAGCCCGAATTCACCAGAGCCGGCACGAAGGCCGTGGCTCCGGG
>JAEEGK010005390.1_pt1 | contig 30945 bp, 23 predicted proteins | sample 8958771 | NCBI WGS metagenome assembly JAEEGK01 (sample SAMN16246547, study PRJNA631951) | gut metagenome | biome: gut microbiome; feature: rumen; material: SC-attached | host: Bos | place: Iran: Karaj | collected 2018-10
ATTTTTATTTTTTCAATTAACATATCTTGAAAAATTATATTATCTATATCTTTAAATATTTCTTTTTTAATTAAATTTACTGTATTTAATTCATTTTTTATAGAATTTAATTGATTATTTATTTGAAAAATTAACTGATTTTGAATTTTATTATAATTTTTAATATATTTATATTCTTTAACTCCTAAAAATTCTTTTTGATTTACATTTATTTGTAATATCGAATCATAATAATTTTTAATCTTTATTAGACTCAATTCATTTTTTATAATTTCATTTTGTATATCTGAATACCTTTTTTTATTATTTTTATTTTCAATTTTAATAAATTTATCACTTATTAAAAGTTCTTGAATTTTATCCATAATATTATTTATATTATTAATTTCTGTCTCTTGAAAAAAAAAATTTACTAAATCCTTTATTTTAACATAATCTTGTATTTTATCTTTATCTAAAATACTTTTAATAAAATCAATTAAATTATTTCTATTTTTTATTTCTATAAAATTAAAAAATTCACTATATTTATCTAATAGAATATGAATAATGAAATTTGATTTATATCGAATAAAATTCAAAAAATTTATTGTAAATTTTAATATAATATATTCAGTGTTTCTTTTAGTATAAACACATTTCTCATCTCTTCTTTTTTTTTCTAAAAAAGAACAAACCTTTTGAATTTCTTTTATTTCAATATTATTGAATTCTACTTCAGAATTGACTTGATCAAAAAATTTTTCATGTTCTTTTAAAATTATTTGTTCTTTCTTTAATTTATCTAATATTAACTTTAGTATTTTAGTTAAAATTTTTTTAATTTTAATTTTTAAATCATCATCTTTTATTTCGAAATATGAATTATAAATTCTTAAATAAAAAAAATAAAGAGAATTATAATTTGGGTCAACATCTTCTAACTCATCATAATAAATAGAATATAAATTATCAATTATAAGTTTAGCAAACTTTCTTTTTAAAAGATAAATTGATGGAATAATTACTTTTTTTGAAAAAAAATTTTTTATTACATTTCTTAATTCTTCTAAATTTGATTCATAACTTATATTAGTATTTATAGTAATTAATGGAATAATATTTAATTTACAATTATTCAAAGAATTAATTATTTCTTTTTGCCTATTTTCTTTATTTTTAATTAGAAACTTCATATCTAATTGAAAATGAACTGAATCTATATCATTAATTGAAATATCTTTTTCTTGATATATTTTAAGTAATTTATAATTTTCTAAAAGATCATTTGAATTATAATATATTTTATAGTCATCATTATAAAATTGATTAAATAAGAATATACATTTTTCATCAACTAAAATAATATTATAATTATCATTTAATAAAATAATTTTATCTAATTTTATTTGAGAAATTAAAACTAAATTTAAATATAATTGTTTGTTATATAATTCTTTTGATTTTAATATTTTAAAAAGTTCAAAAAAATAAGAAAAAATAACATAAAACTTTTTATGAGTTTCATTTAAAAGATTAAAATTATTTTGAAAATCTGTGAGTTTAATAAAAAATTGATTAAATGAATTTTCCTTAATATTTATTTTTAAAAAATCATCACCTTTATAACTTGTAGACATTTTTTCAAAACAATTTATACAAATGAATTTTTTCACTTCAAAACTAAACATATATTTTTTTTCTTCAAATAATATTGAACATATTTCACAATTTTTATTCAATTCTTTCAATTGAATAATAATATCTTTAAAATTATTTTTATATGAGAGACAAAAATATAATACATTATCTTTGAATTGATAAGAAACTAAAGGAATTTCTAATATAATTTTTTCATCGGACATTTATTAGAATATTTATTATAAAATAAAATTTATTAAATAATTTAATTTTAAATATAAAAAAATAAAAATTTAAAATAAATTATATTTTCAAAAAAAAAAAATAAACATTTATATATAAATAAAAATAAAAAAAATTTAACTAATAGTATATATAAAAAGATCATTAAAAGGATATTTATTCCTATCACCTCCAAAAATAACTAATTTATTTCCTTCATATAAATCCATAGATTGACCATCTCTAGGTAAAGGTACTTGATCACCTTTTTGTCCTAATTTAAAAGGTAAAATTTCATTTAAATGATTAATAGCTTGTTTAACTCCTTTATCATCTAAACAATAAATATCACTATGTTTCATTTGATGAAATCCAGTATTAGCAAAAATTTCAGCTTCATATTTATGTTTTTTATTTTTATTATTTGGAACATTTAAAATTCTTCTTTTTGGAGCAGAACTTCTTCTTTCTTGATAAACTCTAGAAAAAGGATTTTTTCTATCTTCTAATTCTTTTTTTGTTATTAAATGAAATTTTTTTTTTGATTCAGAAATATTTAAATTACCTTTATTCATTTCATCAATTTCAATTTTTGAATATTGTTCAAGTAAAGTATCATGAATTAATATAAATTTTTTTTCTTCAAAATTATATTTCCATAAATCATTTGATTCACTAACATTTCCAATTTTACCTCCGAAAATATATGCAATATTATTTATTAAAACTAAAGACTGACCACAACGCGGTTGAGGCCAATTTATACTTTCTATATCTTCATCTGTTGATATTTTTGTCCAGTAATAATTTTCTAAATCAAAACTCCATAAATCATTTAAAAAATTACCATCTTTTTTTACTCCTCCAAATATATATAAATTATTATTTAAAATACATGAAGAATGACTTGTTCTTTCTAATGGAATATTTATATTATTTTCATTATCTAATTTGTTTTCTTCATTTTCTTCTTTATTTTTTATATTTTCAATTTTATCATTATTTTTATATTTTATTTCTATAAATTCATTTGTTTCTATTTTATAAAAATACATTTTATTTAAAGATTCTCCTTTAAAACCACCAAATATAACAATACAATTTTGTTGAGGATAATAATCTGCAGAATGCATTGAAATACCAGAAAATTCTTTTTCACTAAATTCTTTTTTTTCTAAAATATTTTCATCAATATTATAAATAAAAACTGAATTATTTGGATTCATACTTCTATTTTGACCACCAATAATATAATATAAACCATTTATTTCATTTCCAGTATGAAAAGCAATAGAATCTAAAAAAATATTATTTGAAGGAATAACAGTAATCCATTTTGGTTTTTTTGATTTTAAATTTATTTTTTCTATATCATTTAATTTACCTTCTGTTATATCTTTTCCACCAAAAATATATAAATAATCATTTCTAATTAATGAAGAATGAAAACTTCTTCTTTTTGGTGCTGATAATGTTCTTAATACACTCCAATTATTTAATGTATTAAAATCAAAATCATTTCTTGATAATGGGGTTAATTTTACTCCTTCATATTTTATTTGAGATGATGCTTCTTTTAATGATGATATATTTAATTTTGATAATTTTCTGTCTGATAATGCACCTGTTGAACTTGATTTAATTAGTTTTTTTCTAAACATTTTTTTTTTAAATTTTTAATTATTATTATTTAAAAAAAATTTAAATAATTTTTAGCTTAAAAATTACTCTTAATTCATAAATTAGGATTTATTAATGAAAAATAGCAAATAATTTTTTATATTGAAATAATTCAGATTTACATCTATTACAAAATGGATAATATTTCCCATTATAAAGTAATTTAACACATTCTTTTGAACAAAAACAGCAACCACAATTAAATTTAATAATATCTTTTTTTTCATCTAAAAAATCTTGACATCCAGCACAAATTTTAGATTTAATTTTTTTTTCATATTCTTCAGTATCAATATCTTTTTCTATAATAGGTAAAATTTCCTTTATTTTATATTGTTTATCTTTATAATTAAATAAACAGTTATCAATATCAAATTCTATCTTATTCTCAATACAATCATTATAATTTAATAAACATTCATTATATAAAAGTTTTGATATACAATCTTTACATAAATTTATTTTTTCAATTGAATTTTTTATGTTACAATTTTCACATAATAAATTTGTTTCTTTAAATATTGTTTGAATATTTTTTTTATTCTTTGGTTTATTTTTTTTAAAAAGTTTTTTTGCAAAATTTTTTATTTTTTTAATACCTTTTTTTATTATTATATTTCTATTTGTTTCCTTTTTATTTGGCTTTACAAAAATTGATGACCATATATTTTTCTTTTTCTCTTTTTGTTTATTTTTCAATTCTTTATTATGTTGAATTTCATTTATATTTCCTTTATTAATAATAATTTCTTCATTTTTATCTTTATCAATATTTCTTATATCATTATCATTATTGTTATCAATAACTTTTATTTTTATATCATCATTTTCAATATCACTTATATTATTAATTTTACCTTCATTATTTTTATTATCTTTTAATATATTTGATTTTATTTGATTTTTATTTATATAATTATTTAAAAATGTTTCAAATTTATTAAAATAAGAATTAGAATATAAAATTTCATAATGTCCTTTTTCTCCATAAATGTTTATTTCAAAGTTTGAATTAATATTTTTTTCTTCTTTTTCACAATTATAATGTTTTATATTACCTTCAGAATAAATATTTAAATCTATACCAAATAAATAAGGAGTTAAATAAAATACTATTTTTTCAACATCACAATTAAATTTTAATAAATTTTCTTCTATAAATTGGTCAAATAAAAATTGACCATCATTTTCATATTGTTCAGGCAATAAACTTCCAATTGTAATATTTAATTTTGTTGAATAATGTTTTAGTTTATTATCTAAAATAAATTGAGATAAAATAAATTTAAAATACCAAATTAAACCTATATCAAATGTTTTACAACTGTTAATTGATATTAAAAAAATTCTATATGCTTTCTCAAAATTATTTTCTTCCAAATTTAAATAAATGATTATTAAAATTTTTAAAATTAAATCTAAATTAATTAAATTTTTTAAATGTAATTTTTCTAAATAATTTATTGCTTGAGAACTTTTATAAATATGTTCAATTTCTAAAATTAAAAATTGTAAAAAATCAATATTATTATTTAATATAATTAATTCAAACAATTGAAAAATAACTCCTCTATAAAAAGAATTATTATCATTTTTTATTCCTCTAAAATGAGAATAATCTTTCAATTTTTCTTTTAAATTTTCCATTTCTTTAATATAATCTTTATTATAATTAAAATTACTTTCTATTAATTCATTTATTAATGTAATAGGTAAAATTACATGAGATTGAAAAGGTTTATCAAATGAAACCTTTAATGATAAAATATGATTAGTTACTTTTTCTATTTCTTCTATTTTAAATTTATCTTTAATATTACTTTTAAAATTTTCAGAATTTTTTAAATTTCTAACTTGTAAATATTCAGGTTGTAAATCATCTAAACAAATAAAATTACTATTTAATTTCTCTTCTTTATATTTTTCAAAAATTTTAGAAAATTCTTCATCAGATATACTATTTTTTTCAAAATTTGTTGTTTCATTATATGTAATAGTTTTTTTAATAATATTTTCTAAAATTGTCATTGTTGGTTTTTTTTCTAAAGATATTGTAGTATTTGAATTAGGCATTGTTTCTGCTCTTATATAATTTTCTTTTTCTTTTTCTAAATCATTACAAAATTCTTTTTCAAATGATTTATTCATTTATATTTATTAAGTTTTATTTTTAATTGATTTATCATTATTATAATATAAATATTATATTTTAATCAAAATTTAAAAATGATTTATATATTTTTTCTTATTATAATATATTATAAAAAAAATTTGTTTTTTTATTTAATAAATTATTTATTTTTAACTTTTTTAGGTGGTTTTATTTCTTCAGTCATTTTTATTTTCCTTTTTAATAAGGAAATAGTTTCATTTGCTTCATCAATTTGATTTTCATAATCATTTATATTTTCATCACTTTCTTTTAATTTAATCATTAATTGATTTATTTGAGATTGTTCATTTGTATTTTCACTTCTAAGATTTTCTAAAAAATTACCTTGAATATAATTAACAAATTCATAATTTTCATTTTGTAAATTTTTACTTTTAATTATAAATTTAGTAAAATTTGGTTGATTAGTTTGTAAAGAATTTAATTCTTCTTCTCTTGATAATAACATAGTTTCTTTTTCTTTTAAAATATTTTTTAAATTTTTAAATTCATTTAACATTCTTTGATCTAAATAATCAGTATTTTTACTTTTTGAGTTATTAATTAAAGATTCATTAATTTGATCAATTAATCCATTTTTAAAATTTGTTAATTTTTGTATAATTTCATCTTTTATTTGTAATTCAACTAAATAAGCTCTTTCTTTTTTTTTAAAATTATTAATTTCATTTTGTAATTCAATAATTGATTTTTGATTTAAATCAGTGTCTTCTTCACTCATTTTATTATTAAAAATATATTTATTATTAACTTAAAATATTAATATTAAAATAATAATTTTATTCTTTTTTAGGTTTTGGTGTTTCATAATCACTTTCACTTATTGTAGAAAGGACTAATTTAATTAAACCAAAGCAAATAATAGCAAAACCAATAATTGATGTTATTGTAGTAACAAAAACAATAGGCCAAAAATATTTCATTTGTCCAGCAGGAATTTTATGTTTTAATTGTTCATAATTATAAATAATCATATTTTGTTCATTTAAAATAGTATTCATTTTAATTTTTATTTCTTTACAAAATAATTTTCTATTATTAACTTCATCTTTTTCATATATATTTGATTTATATAATATTTTATCATAAAAATCAGAAATATAATTTTTTAAAGTATTTTCTTTTGGATTTAATATATGAAAATATGGATGAGGCATCATAACAATTTGATGAGTTTGATTTGAATTTTCATTTAAACTTGGTTGATATCTAAAATGAATTGGGAATTTAATATTAAAATTAATTTTTTTCATTTGTTCATAAGTTGCACAAAAATAAAATGAAAAATATGCCTGTTCACTTAAATCACTAGATAATTCTTGTTCAATAAATCTACTTGCATATAAATTATATTTTACATTTATTCCTTTTTTATCCATATATTCATTTACTAAATTTTTAAATTCATTTTTTTCAATATAAACATCTTCTGTTAATATTTCATGAATAAGATAACATAAAGAATTTGATTTTGGAGTTTTATATTTTTCATAAAAGTCATTTAATATTTTTTCATTTAATTGAATTTCCATTGTATTATGATATACAGATGTTTTTTTATTTGTTATTATTTTATATTTATAATTATACATATAAATATTGGGGAAATTTTTTTTAGTAAATTTATTTTTATTTGAATTTTTATAATTTGATGAATATTTATATATTTGATTTAATTGTTTATGAAACATAAAAACATTTTCAAACGAATTTTGATTAATTTTTAATTTGATAGAATTACCATAGAAATATAAAAATATTTTATTTAAAACAAATAAATTTTGTTGAGTATCAAAATAAAGAACTAATTCATATGAACAATTATCATTCCATTTATTAATATTTTGTTCAAATAATTTTTTAATTTTTTCATGTGTTTCAAAAAAATGAATATTTAATATTGATTCAATAAGAGGAATATCTCCATAATTTTTTTCATTATTTATTAAATTATACCAAAAATTTTTATCAAGAAAAGAATTTTTTTCATATAAATTCATTTTTTTATCAATATATTCTAATCTTTCAATACAATAATGTTTTTTATCATCTTCTAATGAAGTATATGAATCAGAATTTTTATAATGATATGTTGAAACATGTTGATTTAATCTATTTTTTAAAGTATAATAACCTGGATATTCTGTATCTAAACAAATAACTATTTTATAATAAAGTGAATTAATATAAATTGATATTGAATTATTTGGAGTTATATTATTTTTAATAGTGGATTCATGTTTTTCTATTATCAAATTTGTAGTATGAGTTTGAGAAAATATGAAAGATTCATTTTTTATTTCTTGGGATATGTCTAATGAAGAAAAAAAAATTGATTTATGATTAAAATTTTTAAAAGACAGTGTTGTAGATATTAAAAAGTAAAAAAATAAAAATTTTTTCATTTTGAATTTATAATTTACAATTAATTATTCATATATAATATTATAGAATATATAATTTATATTTTTATAATTTAAAAAAATAATCATTTATAAATCATTACTTTATTTATATCAAAATTATAAAAAAATACTAATTTTCTAATTATAGAATAATTATATTAAGGGATGAGATTTTTTATATTTAAAAGAAAAAATTATTAAGTAAATAAATCAATATTAAAATCTATGTTTTAGTAATTAAAAATTTTATATTGATTAAAATATAATTTTTCTAAATATTTATCTAAATATTATTATATTTATTATTTTTTGAAATTAATTTATTAAAGTTTTCATCTCATTTAATTTTTCCTTAAAGCAAAATTTCAATGAGTATATTTAAATTCCTTTGAAAACATTATATTTTTTAATGTGACAAAAAATTGATAAAAATTTTATGAAAATATGAAAAAATGAATTTAAAATAAAGTGAGATTTGAAAAATTTGAAAATATTATTTTTTATTGTTATATTATTTTTTTTATATTATTATATTTTATTTATTTTAATTATTTTTTTAAATATGATTTCTTATTCCAATCTTTTTGATACATTTGATATAATGCAACTGTATCAGATTTTCCTTTATATTTTTTATTCATTACTTTCTTTTCAAAAATACCTGGTTCTAAATTTAATATTAAATATATATTTTACTTTTTATGGGTTTTTTATATTGTGGATTTATTTTTTGAATAGTACTATATGTATAAGCAGTATATGGTCTTTTTTTTTTATTTTCAGATATTGCAGAATCTATATTTTCTTTTGCTACTGTTTTAAATTTTTTTGGATTTAATTTAGTTATTATATTTTGTTCAACATTTTCTGTTTCATATTCATTTTTATTATTACTATTATTTTTATTATTATAATTGTTATTTTTAATATATTCTTCATATTTATTAGTTTCTTCCTCATTTTCTTTTAATTCTTTATTTATTTCTTGAGATGATTCACTATTATCATTTATATAATGTTCAATAACTTTTCCTAAATTATGATTATATAAATTTGGATTAATATTTACATTATTATTTTTTGATTCACTTATTTCATTTTCTTTTTGATAGTTAATTTTTTCTTCTAAAGAAGATAATAAATTTGAAATCTTATTTTGATTTTGATTTGGTTTTTTAGTTTTAAGATTACTTTTTGCACTATATATTTCTTCATTTTCATTTTGATTTTCATTTTCGTTTTCATTTTCTTTATATTTTATTTTTTTATTATATAAATTTGTTTGTCTTTGATTATTATATTTTATTGGGAAGTTTGGTTTATTTTGATTAAAATTTAAATTATTAATTTCATTATTATCATAATTTTCATTAATTTCAAAATTTTCATTATTTTCATTAACATTATTATTTTCATTATTTTCATCTTTAATATTATTTTCATTATTTTCATCTTCATTATTATCAGTATCTAATATTTGAGAAAAGACATAATTTTTTTGATGATTTGGTTGTATATTATTCAATTGTTCATTTGTTTTTAATTTAGAAAGAAATTTCTGAATATTATTTTGCTTCTCATTATACATTATATTATCTTGTTGAATTTGATTAATTTTATATTTTTTTTCTTTTTCTTCTAATTGTCTTATTTTTTGAATATGTTTTTGAAATTTTTCATCATTTTCTCTTACTATTTTAAAAATATCTTTTTTATCCATTTCAAAAAATTTAATTTATATTTTAAAAATATGATAAAACTAAAAATTAATTTGTAATTCAAATATTAACCTTTTTAAATATAATATATAATATTTATAAAACTATTTAATATTAAATAAATTATAAAAATGAGAAGACAAAATATCGAACCTTCTAGTTTTTTAGATACAGGAAAACAATTTTATCATCAATTAGAAAAATTAATAAATAAATTAACAGAAACTGGAGAAAATGGAAATTATGATGAACTTAGAAAAGATATACAATTAGAAATTTTTAATTTTGAAAAATTATTAAATGATGAAATTTTAAGGTATAATCAAGCAAGTTTACATATTGATGCTTATTGTTTACAAAAATTAAAAGATGCAAATATTGAATTATATAAAAATAATAATATTAAAAATATCATAGAAGAATTAGGAAAAAATTTAAATAATATTTAAATAAACAAATATAAATATATTAAATTATTTTAAATTTATTTTCACATAATTTTTTATATAATAAATTATAAAAATTATAATTAATAATTAAATGGGAGATAACAATGTTATAATAAAATGTTTAGGAAAAGCATTAAAAACTTCTATTAAATATGTTGTTGCTGCTAATATAAAATTTTTTGATAAATTTAATAAAGAAATAACTTCAAAAGTTACAAAACAAAATAATTTTAATGCAAGTGTGACAATGTTTATATGTTTAGGGAAGAAATTTATATTTTTTATTAAGGATGATATGAAAAAAATATATGAATGTATTTCATATAAAAATATTGTTTCATATGAATGTGATAAAAAAAGTTCAGAAACTTTAATTTTAAATACTCAACATATAAAAAAAAAAGATTATTCAATAGTAAAAATCTCAGTAAATGCAAAAAATAGAAATGTATTTAAAAATAATATTATGTGTTATTATTCAATTTATTATCAATATTATCACGATAAAATAAAATCTTTAAATGAAAAAAAAGGAAAAGATGATAAAAAAGTAGAAATAAAAGAAAATGAAGAAGAAGAAATAAAAAATTCAAAATATCATAAAGAAATAATAAAAGGATATTCATGTTATTTAAGAGGAGTAATTAAAAAATTACAAAGTTCTCAACCATCATATCATATAAAATATATAAAAGAAAAGAAAAAAAATCCAAAAAATTTTGAAGAAGAAGAAGAAGATAATTATTTTTCAAATGAATGTGATTTATTTTTTGATATTACAGAACAAATTCCAATAAACACTTTTGACAATAATGAAAATATAAAAGATATATCATTTCATGCATATGAATATGTTTTAAATATATTATCAAATCAAATTAAATCTCAAAATTATTGGATATTAGAGAATGAATGTTTTAATAAAAGAATAAATATGAATGAAGATATGTCACTTTGGGAAGGATGGAAAATTGTAGTAAGAACATGTGAACCAATTTATTCAAATTTAATATTTTTATTTTTAAGAAGAAAATATATTCCTCCTTATTTTGATACTTATCAAGATTTTTGTTTAATTTTAAATGAAAAATTCAGTTTAGAAAATTATGAAATTAACCCAGAAGCTTTTAAAATTATTAATTTAGCTGGAAATACTTTATCTTCTCCTATTACTACTTCAGTTAAAAAGAATGAATTATTTTTAAAAGCAAAAGTTGATTCTTTATTAGTTGATGAAGATACTTTATATTTTTATCAAAATGTTTATGGTATTATTGGAGATGATATTTATACTTTTGGATATGAATTTTTATCTGCTTTAATTTCTTATTTTGAAGAAACTAATGTTAAAGATAAAATTACTCCTTTAAAAAGTATTATTGAATATAAAAAAAAAAAATTTGGTTTAGAATGTCATAAATGGAAATTTAATTATTTTCATGATTTTATGGGAAAAATATTTGAAAATATAGAAAAAATTACAAAAGTAAAAATTGCAAAAAATGAAGAACAAGAAAAACAAATTGGTAAAAATACAAATGATATAAATAATGAAGAAAATAATAATAATATTGATCAATTAATTGATGAAATTTCAGTCACTGAAGATAAATCACCTTCAGGAAAAAATAAAAATATGAAAAATTTATCTAAACAAAATTTTATTAATATTTGGACTAAAAAATTATCAAGATTTTTAGCTTTTGTTTTAAATGGTGGATTAACAGATTATAAAATAAATTATGAATATTTTTTAAGAAATATTTTAGACACTTGTCAAAATTCAAATAATGATTTAAGTGATTTATGTTATAATACAATTAATTTTAAAGATTTACAAATAAAATCAAATGACATTTTTCAAAATAAATCAGTTTTAGTTTCTTTAGATTCAACAAATACTTCAATTAGTTTTAATCATGATGCTATGGTTCATTGTATATCAAGTAATTTCTTACAAAAATATTTAGAAAGTATTGGATATAAATTTATATCAACAATTTTAGTAAATAGATGTACAAATAAAATATTAAAAGCATTATATGAAGATTTAAAATGTTCTGATAATATAAATTATAATAATGAAACTAGAAATATTATTAATTTAATTTCACCTTTAAGACAAATTTTTGAAGATAATAGACAAAATCCAATTACTTTATTATTAGTTGCTAAATGTTTATGTATGTTAACAAAAAATGATAAATATAAAGTTCATAGAATTAAATTAACATATGAAGGTAATGTTTTAAAAACAATAGGTGAATATTTAAAAAAATATAATTATAATCAAAATTTAGTTTTAGCTTGTTTAGATTTAATAGGTTATATAATAGGAGAAACTCAAAATCAATTAAAAGATATTTTATATTCTGATAATAATGATGGTTTAATGGATAGATTATTATTATTTTTAGAAAAACCAAATGTTCCTGGAGTCTATTATTCTCAATTAATAATGATTAAAGTTTTAACTTTAATATTAAATTTAACTACAATTATTGAAGCAGATTGTAGAAATGAATTTAATAATAATTATCAATTTATTTATGGTTTATTAACTAATTTATTAGTTGCTGAATCAAGAGAAAAAATTATAGATCCTGATGAAGAAGAAAGTTCAATTCTTGATTTTAAAATTTATTATTTAATTATGATATTAACTTCTAAAAAAGAAGCTGCTCAAAATTATTTATTTGATTCTTTTAATTTTACTCAAATTATTGAAGAAAATTCTGAAAAATATCTTCAACAAATGAATAGTATTATTCAAATGAAAGATAAAATTAGTGATGCTGAATTAAAATCAATTGGGAAAAAAGTTTATAAATTTATGGAAATGGTTTATTATTTAATTATTAATAATGATGATAGAAAAAAAGAAATTTATAATAATTGTACTAATTTCAAAGCTTTAAAAGAATATTGTGAAATTAATATTTATAGTATTTTAAAAGAAAATGATGTTAAAAGTGATGTTTTAAATATGTTAACTAAAGTTTTTTCAAAAGTTCAAGATGACATTTATTAAAAATAAATAAAATATTTTTTTTTAATTTCATTATTCATATTTAAAAAAAATTGTTTTTTAAATATTGAAATTATTTATAATAAATATTAAATATCACCTAAAAGAATTTTAGTAAAATTTATATAATCAATTTCACCATTTGAATCAACATTTGCTTCTTGAATTATTTCTTCAATTTCTTCATTTGATAAAGGATTTTCATATTTAGACATTAAATTTCTTAAATCACTTTCACTAATTTTTCCATTACCATTTTTATCTAATTTTCGAAATTCATTAATAATATCTTCTTCAGAATATTGATTTTCTAATTTGTTTTTAAGTAAAATTAAGAAATTATCAAATGAAATTAAATTATTATTATTTGATTCTAAATTATATATTAAATTATCTAATTCTGTTTTTGAAGGAGCTGCCCCTAAAATTCTCATAATATCTCCTAATTTTTTTATTGAAATTAAGCCATCTTTATCTTTATCGAACATATCAAAAACAATTTTGCATTCTTTTAATTTATCACTATCAAAATTCATTATTTTATTATTTTTTTAATTAAAAAATAAAAAATACAAAAAATAAATAATGGAAAATAAAATTAAAAATAATAAGTTAAAACGAATTCAATTAAGAAATAAATTAGATAATATATTAAGAAAAGCAAATTTAAAACCATGTAAAAATTTACAATCACATTTATTAACTTTATCATCTAAAATGAATAATTTTTATGAAGGTGAAATATATCAATCAAAAATACTAAATAATTCTTTAAGATTTATTTATTCAAATCATAAAGATGAAGAAGAAATTAAAAGGAAAAAAATAAATGATTTTTATAAAGAATATAAAATAGATTTTTCAAAAGAAAAAGATTATGTTATTAAAATATTATTAAGTGAATTATCAATTGATGAAATTAAACTTATAAGTAGAGATGCAGATTTTTATATTAAAGATGATAATTTAAGAGAATTATTAGGATTATTTGATGAAAAAAGTCAATTATATCAAACTTTAGCTTTTGAAGAAAAAATTGGGAAAGTTGAAAATGAAGATGATAGAATTAAAAGATTAATTAAAAATAAAAAAATTGACCTTATGAATAGAAATAATAGTGATAATTCTAAAAATTTTAAATATAAATTTTTAAAAAGTGAAAACGATGTTTTTATTAGGTTAAAAGAAAAAATTAAACAACAAAAAAAAATGGTTCAAAAAAAAAAATTTCTTAATGATAATCATATGAAAATTATAAATCATATAATTTCAGATTCGCAAAGAGATATCAATAATACTTCTAAATATTTATCTAAAAATCATATTGAAAATCTTCAAAAAATTGAAAATCTAAAAAATATGAATAATAATACTACTCCTTTAAATAAAACTTCATATAGAAGAGTAATAAAATTAAATGATAATATAATATTATCTCCTAATTCAAAAAAAAAAATAAAATTTAATAATTTTTCTTCTTTTTCAAATGATAAAAACATTAAGCAAAAAGAAGAAGAAAAAGAAAAAATTTTTAATTTAAAAAAATTCAAAAAGAATTTACTAGAAAGAGAATCACAAAATTTTTTAAATGTATATACAACGGAGATTAAAAAAATATTTCATGATAAAGCAAAAAGTATTCAGTTACCTAAAATCAATAAAAAATTATAATAAAATAATAAAAAAAAATATATTATGATATAATTATCAAATAATAAATTATTTGAAATATTGGAGAATAAAAATATTAAATAATATTTTAAAATCTAATACTATATAGTTTTAATAAATGTTTTTCAAATTGAAAAGAAATTTTTGCAAAAAATAAATTCATTTAAATATAATTAATATAATTCTAAACAGTTATTTTTTATATATATATATTTGCAAATTATTTCATTATTTTTGTTTAAAAATTAAAAAATCAGACAAAAAAAATGATAAATCCAAAAAATGCACAAATAACATTAATGATGGAAAATAATAAAATAGAAAGTAATAATCAAAGTAAATAATATATAAAATAATATAATTTAGAATTAAACTTTAACAAAGATAAAAATGATTCATTATATGATTGTTCTCATTATCATCATTCAACAAGAAAATCAGGAAATACAAGTAGTTATTATAGTTTAATAGATACAAATAATAATTCTTTAACAATTGAAAAGATATTAAATAATGTTTATAAATCAAAATTTCAATTAGAAAAATCAAAAACAAAACCAGAACAAACTTATATTGAACCAAAATTTAAATTATTTATAAATCCAAATAACAATTTACATAAATTAAAAACTATTCAAAATCAATTGAATACAAATAATCAATTAAAATTTATTGATGAAAATAAAAATATTCAATATAAAGACTCTTTAACATTAACTTCTAATTTAAATACAAATGAAGATTTAGAAATTTCTGAAGAATTATATAGAATGAATACTTTAAAAAAAAGTGATTTTTTATCTACTCCAATTAAAAAAAATATTTTTTTTAGAGGAAAAATTAAATATATAAAAAATAATGAAAGAAATATTTATCAGTATTATAATAATAATTATTCTCTTTTTTTAATGACTGGAGTTAAGACAGGAAGAAGAAATTATAAAATTTATTTAGATGAGCAATTATATCATAAAATAGGAGCAATTAAAATTAATTTATTAGGAAATATTTTTAAAATACAAATGAATGATTGTCTTTCAAATAATTGTGAAGTAAAATATGTAAATTTATTATTTATATATTATTATTTTAGAATATAAATTTATTTGGTTTAAATGGACCAATGAAATTAAAAGTTTATTTAAATTATATTAAACAATATGCTTTCCAAAATAAAAATCCATTATATTCAGAAAGTAATTAAAAATTATATAATATGAAAATAGTATTTAAATCTTATTATCTCAATTTTATTCAAAGAAGTATCAAAAGTTCAATTAAAAATTTTCAACTAATAGAAAAAAATAATAGTGATAATATAATTTTACAATTTGCAGAATCAAAAAAAGAAAATGAATATATTTTAGATTTTCAATTCCCATTAACACCAATTCAAGCTTTTGGAATTGCAATAAGTTCAATACAAAATAAATTACTATGTTAAATTATAAATATTTTTTAATTAATATAATTTTATAAATGTTTTATAAAGGTAACAAATAATGAATATAAAAAAAATTTAAAAAACTTTAAATTAATTTTTAAAAAAAAAATAATGAATAAATTTAGAAATTTCATAATATTAATTGATTTATTTGGTCATTATCCTTCATTTGTAATTCATAATAGATTATTACATAAAACCTTTTTTGGTGGTATAATTACAATAATTGTAGTATTTATTGCAATAATTTCAACTATTTTTTTTTCTCAAGAATTATTATATAGAAAATATCCTTATGTGAATTTGTCAACTGAAATTTATAACAATCCTAAAAAAATTGATTATTATAATAATTTTGAATTTGCAATTGGAATTAAAAATCCTAATAATAACTTATTTGAAATAAATGAATCTATATTTTATATTAAAGCATTTTTAGTTAAAACAATAATAAATTCTTCTGGTACTTATAATATAAAAGAAAGTATTAATATGAAAAGATGTAGTGAAACTTTTAATGAAAGTAATATTAATTATGATTTATTTAAAAATTTATCTTTAGATAATTTATATTGTATTTCAAATGAACAAAATGATATTAATGAGATTTATATCAAAGAATTTTATGGAAATAATAATTTTCAAAAAATAGAAATCCAATTTTATGAATGTACAAATTCAACAAATAATAATTGTTCATCTAAAAATGAAATAAATACTTTTTTAAATTCTACTTTATCATATTATGTAATAAATAATTATATCAGACCAAATAATCATAAAAATCCATTTCAAAGAACAATAAATGAATATTATTATTATATATCAAATAACTTATTTATTTCTTTAAATCAAAATATACATCATATAGAAATTGAAACTGATGATGGATTTATGTTTACAACAAATAATAAAATTTCAACTTTTAAAGCAGAAAAAATAAGAAGAAATTTAAGAACAAAAAATGATAATGAAGAAAATTTTATTTCATTATCTATTCAATTAAATAATTATATTGAAAAATATCATAGAAAATATTATAAAATTCAAGATTTAGCTGCTCAAGTTGGAGGTGTATATAATACAATATTTTTAATATGTTTATCTTTTTTAATAATGTATGAAGATAATTCTTATTTTCAATATTTAATAAATAAATTTTTTGAAATTAGATTTGAAGATACTTTACATAATCAAAAATTAGATCAAAGTAAAAGAAAAAAAACTTTTTCAAGAGCAATTGTACAAAAAGAAATAAGAAATATTGCTTATAGTAATCAAAATCATAATAAGAAAAAAAAAGAAAATTTATTTTTATTAAATTTTTTTGATAAATTAATTTTTATAAATTGTTGTTCAAAATTATCAAAAGCAAAAAAAATAAAAACAGATCAAATTTTTTTTAAAGGAAAAAAACATTTAATGAATTATTTAAATATAACAACATTTTTAAAAAAAACTCATTCAGATGAAATGAGAAGTGATTTAATGTTAGATGAAAGTCAAAAAAAAATTTTTGATTATGTTTTTAAACCAATTATTTCTTATTCATATTTAGGAACAAGATATCATATTTCAGATTTGCCTTTAGGGATTAAAGATAGATTAATAGGAAATCAAAAAAATGAAAATGAACAAATTATGAAAAAAATAAAAGAAAAAATACCTTCTCAAGAAGAAACTAAAATTAAAAATATAATTGAACATGATTTAAATAATTCAGGAAATGCATCAAGTGAAAATGAAAGTTTAGAAAGTAAATTACAATAAAAAAAATGAGAAAAAAAACAAAAATATAAATAGAAAAAATCAAAAAAAAACTTATTTTTTATTTTCCATTTCCCACATTTTAATATTATCATTTATTAAATTTAAAATAGAAATTGATTCTTTAAATTCTTCATTATCCTCATTAACACCATTTAACGCATTTTTTCCTTTATTTAAAGTATCTTTGACTAAATTTAAAGCTTCATTAAAATCAAAATTAACCTCATAATAAAAAACAGATAAATTAAGTAATAAACCTAATTTACTTGAATTTTTATAATTTAAATCATTTGCTTCAATTAAACTTTCATTATATGTTTTTAATGATAATTCTGAATATTTCTTTTTTATTTCTCCTTCTGTATTTTCTGCTATATATCTATAATAATCTCCTTTTAATTTACCAAAAAAAACTTTTTTATCTTTTGTTTCTAATTTTGGCATTATTATATTTTGTATACTATTACAAATTTTTACACATTCAATTTCTAATTCTTTTATTACATTTTCTTTATATTCTTTTATATATTCTAAATAAGGAGAATTTTCTTTTGATATTTCTTCATTTTCATATGTTATTATTATACTTATTGCACTTCTAATTTCACTAATGTAATTTTTATATGCTATTGATATTAAATTTTTTTCATCTAAATTCATTTCTTCTTTTTTTATATTTATTAAATTTTCTAATATTTCTATCATATCTTTATATCTTTCACATTGTTCAGCTAACATTGCTAAATATAATTTCTTTTCATTTTCACTATAATTATCATTCATCAAAATTTTAAATTAAAAAATAAAAATATTAATTATTTGAAATGAATAATTAATAACAATTTATAAATCAATAAATTATAACATTTTAAATAATATTCTTTAATAATAATTTATATAAAATACAATTATAATATTTTTATTTTGTTATAATTAAATTTCTTAAAAAAAAAAAATTTAAAAAATAATTTAAAAATATAAAATTAAAAAAAATAAAAAATCTGTTATAAAAAAAATGAAGACATTCGATCCATTCTCAACAACAAACCAACTATATGGTAAATACTACAAACGTATAATACCTTATCATCCTCCAGGTCCATCATACACGAAGCCAACAATGGAGGATGAGTTCCGTAAAACAACACTTCAAATGCGTTCAAATTACTTTAACCCATTTTCCCATTTACAAAATGGAGAAAACAACATTCCTCCAACTCAAGAGACAGAACAAGCATTAATGAATCAAACAATGTCATTTTTTAATAGAATGAATTCTCAAATGCAAACTCGTCGTTTATTACAAGAAAAATACACAAAGCCAATTCCAACACAATATTACATTGGACATAAAGTAAAGCCAATGGAACCATATCGTCCAAAGACTCCTCCATATTTAAAAGATACTTTCCCTGGAATAAAAGAAAAACGTGATAATGGTCCTGAGACAACATATCAATATTCTTATCAATGGCAATTACCAGTTAGATTTGGTTCTGAATATCTTCAAAATGCTAATTCAATGTATAATATGGGAACTAAGGGACCAAATGGTTTTATTGGTAAAGAAAGTGGTTTTAATATGAGTGGTTTTAATAGACCACAAAGTGCTATGCCTTCATATTCACAAATGTCTAATTTAGCTCAAAGAGGTTATAGTCAAGTAACTACTAATAGAGTTCCTACTCCAAGAAATATGAATGAAAATGGTTATAATCAAGTTCCAATTAATAATCAAAATGATAATCAAAATTATAGTCAAAGTGGTTTTAATCAAACACCACAAATTTCTAATCAAAGTAATTATCAAATTAAAAATACTAATGAAGAAAGTGTTGAAAAGAAACAAGAAATTAATATTGATAAAGTTTCTAATTCTACTGTTGGTTTATCTAATGTAGAAAATGATGATTATATGAATGCTTCTATTCAAATATTAATTCATTGTCCTCCTTTTATATACACTTTCTTAACTGAATCACAGAAAAAATTCCAAACTTCAAATCCAGGTGAAATTAGTCAAGCATTTACTGAAATTTTATTAAACTTTTCAAATTGTCCAAATGGTCAATTTTTCCCTATTACTAATTTCAAAATGAAATTTAGATCTTTACATCCTCAATTTAAAAATTTAAATAATGATTCACAAGAATTTATTAGATTTTTCCTTCAAGATATTAATAATGAATTAAATAGAATTTCTAATAAAAATCCTTATAATGTTTCAATTCCTCAAAGTAATAAAATTTCAATGTTTAATGAATATAAAAATGATTGTTTTTCAAAAGAAAATTCTATTATTACAGATTTATTTATTGGTTTTATGTCATTTGAATTTTTGTGTTCTTGTGGTTCAAAAGATTTTGCTTTTGGACAATTTTTAGACTTGCCTTTATTATTTGAAGATGAAATTACTCCTCAATATGATATTTATTCTTTAATTAAAAGTAATATTTTAAGAAATGAAATTATTAAAGTTAATGAAAAATGTAAAGATTGTCAAAAAATATGTGATAGACAACAAAAAATTAGAATTGCAAATTTACCTCAATTACTTATTTTATCTTTTCAAAGAATTAATTTTAATTATCAAAATAAAAATTTCGCTAAAATTCAATTTGATGAAAATTTAGATATGAAAGATTTTGTTGATTATGATGTTTTTGATAATTCAAGTACTAAATTTAGACTTTGGGGAATTCTTTGTCATAGAGGAAATTATAATAATGGACATTATTATTGTTATGTTAAAATGAATGGAAGTTGGTTTTGTTTTGATGATAATGTTGTTAATGTTGGAAATCCAGATTTTAATTCTAGTGATGTTTATAGTTTGTTTTATACAAGAGTTAATAATTAGGTTTTTTTTTAATTATTTAATTGTTCAATTGTTTTTTTTTTGAATTTGATTTTTTTTAATGAAGGATTTTTTAAAAATTTATTATTTTTTTTAAAATATTTTTTAATATACAACAAGTTTTATTTTATTTTATTTTAAAAATAAAATAAATTTACCAATCATTTTGAAAAATAGTAACTTTGAGTTAAAATTATTAAAAAATATCTGTTTTTTAATTATTATAAGAAAATATTAAATTAAAAGATATTCTTTATTTTTTTTATATTATTATTTTAAATTACTACTTTTTTTCCTTATATAAGTATGACCTAAGAAATTATTATTTTTAATATCATTTTCACTTTAAGGAATAATTCTTAAAGAAGAAGAATTATTAAGATTATTAAGAGTATTTGGAAGAATAAAATTTTTATTATAATTAGTTGTTGAATTATGAAATATATTTGTATTTGAGCGATTTCCATAATTAGTATTATTATTATTCAATGATAAATTATAATCAGTATCAATTACTTTTTTTATTTTTTCCATCAATTCTAAAAGATTTAATACATTGATAATATTTAATTTCCTATTAATAATTTTACATTTCCATTCATATTCTTTTTATCATTATAATTAGTAGTAATAAATAAAGGTAAACATTTTAATGGATATTTTTTTTCAAATTCAAAAGCATTTTTATTTTTTAATTTATCAATCATAAAACTATCATTATTTAAAATATAATTATGAACACTTGAAGAAGGAGCAATAGGAAGATTTAAAAGTTTATTCATATTAGGATTGTAATTAGCTTTAATTTTATTTTGATTAAATTTTTGATTTAAAAAAGCTTCTGTTTTATTGTTTTTTTTAGATATTTGATGTTCAATAATATAATCCTTAATTAATTGAGTATAATAAGAATTATATGAATTACATTAATTTAATAAATAAAAAATATAAGTTATTGCTTTAACAATTCCACCAATTGTTGCCAAATAATCTCCTATTTTTAAATAACTTTTTTATAATTATGAACATTATCATTTGCTAAAACTGCAACTGCCAAAAAAGTTTCTGGAATTTCATATAAAGATTTATTTCTTAAATCAATATCAATTCTTGAATTTTCATTTTTGATGATATTCATTATTAACATATGAAGGAAAACAATACCATTATGAATTTTATATTTAACATAACTAAAATAAAACCATATTCTTTAATATATTGTTGAAGAAACTATAAATATATATCACTTTTAATCATTATTTCTTTATGATTTGATTTTTTTTGGAGCTAAAAAATTAACAAATTTAACATCTAAATAACTATCTGATAATATTTTTTCTATTTCTGGATCAGGTAAACAATTATTTTTATTTTAATTTGAATTGTTTTTACATTTTGAAAAATAAAATATATAATATAAAAAAGGTTTATTATTTCCATATATTCCAAATAAACTTTGATTTTTTTCTCTTACTATTGGACAAAAATAATTTTCTAAATTATTAATATGATAAAATAAATCTTTATAATCTGAAAAGTGTTTATCAATATTAAATTTTTCTACAAATATTTCATTAAAATCTTGAATTAATTGGTTTGTTTTATTATCAAAACAATATACCAAACTAATAATGTAATATCATATAAATTTTTTTTGATAAAGGAATTGAGTAAGTATCACTTAAACGAAACATAAAAAGTAATTTATGTAAATATGAAAGATATATTGTATTGTCTTTTTCATTTGAAAAATCTATTGAAACATCTTCTTTAAATATTAATTTATGAAAAAAATAGATTATAAATGATAATGATATTATTATTGAAAATAAACTTAAACATCCTCCTATTACAGTTTTAATATGAATATCACCCATTTCATTAAATGTAAAATGAGCTTTACAGATAAAAAATCAAACTTTTTAATGTTATCCATTTTAAGAATTTTTAAAAATTATTTAAAATATAAAATAATAAAAATAGTATCAATTAAATATAATTTAAAATATAAATAAAAAAAGTAAATCTATATAATTAAAAAAATAATATTATATATATTTTAAATAAAAAAAATTCACAAAAATAAGTTAATAAAAAATTTTCAATTGTAATATTTTTAATATGAAAAAAAAATCTTTTTTGAAAAATATATTTTTTCATTTAAAGAAAAATTAAAAAATAGATAATCATAATCAGTTCAAATATAAGTCAAAAAAGTCAATAAAATTTTTATATAAATATATATTTTTATGTAATTGTTAATAATATTTTTATATATTAAAATAATAATCTAATATTCTATTAAAATTTTCTTCGTTAAAAATTTTTAATGTAAATTTTTTTTAATCTTAAAAAATAATATTTTTAAATCATTTATTAATTTTTTTTATAAAAATATTTAATGATTTTTTTTTTTTTATTTATTTATTTTTTAAATATGAGTGAGTGTGATTTCGATACTGAAAATTTTAAACTAACAGAATCATCTAAAATAAATTTATTAGAAATTAAAAGATTAATTATTTTTATGAAAATATTTGTCGATAATTTTAATGGAATAATTCAAAAATTCAAAAAACAATTATTAAATAATGATGAAAAATTATATGAATCAATTTTATTAACAAATTTGAATGGAATGTATGATTATTATCTTTCAATAATAAATAATTCTGATAATTTAATTTTAAGAATAATGAATGATATTATTTCACCTTTAGAACAATTTTTAGAAACTCAAGAAAGAATATATAATGATAATTTATCTAGATTTAATTCTCTTTTAAAAGATTTTAAAAGAAATAAAGATTTACTTGAATATTCTAAACTTAATTATTATAAATCATCATTTCACTATCATAATTTTGATTTAGAAAATATGCAATTTTATCATATTAATAAAGATTTAAAAGATAAATTAATAGAAATTAAATCATATGTCAATGCAAATAAATTATTATATCAATATGAAGTTGAAAAATATAATGAACAAGTAATTAAAATCAATGATGCATATAAAAAAATTAATGAAGATATAAAAATGAATGAAGATAGTAGAATTTCATTTATTAAAGCATCAATTGATAGATATAAAGTAATATATAAAGATTTTATTAATGGATTTAATGATTTTAATAATATAATTGAGAATTATTTTTCAAATGATATTTGTGATAAAGATAAAAAATATTTTAGAAATCAATTGACTAAATATTATAAAGGGAATGGTGATAGAATTGAAATGGAAAAATTTATTTCATATAAAGATTTTATTCAAAATAAAGGTTTACAAAATAATTATTTTGATTATTCATTTGATGAAAACAAATTATTTCTATTATTAAAAGGGGAAGAAGAAAATAATTTTTCAAATATAATTATAAATGAATTATTAAATATAAATGAAATTAAAAGTTTTCATATTACTCAATCTTTAGAATTAATGAAAAATCCTAAAAGTAATTTTGCAAAGAAATTATTAGATAATTTCTTAGATAGAAAAAAAGAATCTTCATCTTTAAAATTTACAAATTTAATAAATATGGAACATTTTGCAAATATTTTATCATTTATTTCAATAATTAATAATAATATAAATAATCCAAATTTTAAAATCAATTTTAAAATAATTTTTCTTGCAGAAAGAATATTTTATCAAGATAAAAACACAGGAGAAAAAATTTATTTATGTGCTCAATTAAGTAAAAATAAATATTATAGAACAAAATTATTTTGGGAAAATGTTATAGATTTAAAATTAGCTAATAAATTAGAAGATCATATTGAAAGATTAAAAAATTTAATATTACCTGAAGAGAAAAATTCTAAAAATTCAAAAGGAGGTTTTTTAGAAAAATTTGGATTTGGGAATAAAAATGATATACATAAAACAAGTATTGTTGGAGTAAATAAAATAAGTCGATTATTAAAAAACTATAATTCGATAGAAAATACTAAAGTTCCTTTTATTGATAGAATTGCGATAAATGAATTAATTTATATTATAAGAGATAATATTCCAAGTTTTTGTAATTTTAATTTTTATCCAGATGAATGTTTAGAAATGATTACTGAATTTGCAAGAAAATATAATATTAATAAGGAATTTATTAATTTTTTCTTTTCTTATTTTAATGTTTCTAATTTTAGTGTTAGGAATTTATTATCTGGAAATAAAGATATTTCAAATAGGAAAATTTTGATTTTTAAAAGTGATGATATTGAAAAAAGAAATATTTTATTATTTAGAAGTTGTTTAGATTATTTAGATAAAAGTGATTATTACAATTTGATGTTAATATCAAAGAATATAAAAAAGAAAATTATTAAAAAAATATATAAAATTATATTAAAAAAAAGAAATATTTCAAATAAAACAAGAATTAATATTTGGAATAATATTTTATGTGTAAATGATTTAAGGAAAAAATATATATATGAAGAAATATTAAATTCTCCATGTGATGAAAAAGTAAAAAATGATATTAAATTAGATGTTTTAAGAACAAATTTTAAAAATGAATCAAATGAAGAAATGAGACAAAAAATATCAAATATATTAAATGCAGTATCAAAGTTAAATGGTGATATAAAATATTGTCAAGGAATGAATTATATAGTTTCATTTATTTTAGAAATTACAAATGAAGAAGAAGCATTTTATATATTTTTATCATTTTTCAAATCAACAGAATATCCTATTATTTTTGAGAAAGATTTAGAAAAATTAAAAATATTTTTTTATATTTTCCAAAGATTAATTAGTTTAAATGAACCAGAATTATCAATTTATTTTAATTCACAAAGTATAAATGCAAATATATTTTTACCACCTTGGTTTATTACTTTATTTTTAAGTTCAAGACAATTAATGAATCAAAATGAAACTCCAATTTCTTTAATTAGAATACTTGATAATTTTATTGTTAGTGGATGGAAATCTCTTATGAAAGTTGGTATTTTTATTCTTCATTGTGGAGAAGATGATATTTATCAATTAAAAAATGAAAGTTTACTTAGTTATTTAATTAATGATACAAAAAAATATGATTTGTTTAGTGATAATAAAATTAATGAACTTGAAAAATGCTTTAATGATAGTAAAATAACTAAAAGATTAATTAAGTTTATTGAAGAAGAATATAAACAAGATAATAAATTAAAGGATATTAAAATATAAGTGATATCTTATTTTAAAAAAAAATTGACATAATTATTAAATATAATTTTTAACTTAAATTATATATTTTAAAAATATTATTTAAATAAAAAATAATTTAATTTAAAAAAAAAAAATTTTTAAAATTTTAAAAATGGGAAATAATCAAAATAATTCAAATGTATTAACAATAAATGCAAATGGAGAAAACACATATTCAAATGTATCAAATGTTTTAAAACCTTTAAACTATAAAAAAATATGGGTAGGGAATTGTCAAACATTTGCATTAGATTACAAAGACAATTTATATTCATGGGGTTTAAATGACTATTTTCAATTAGGAAATAAAAAAAATACCGAATATATATTTAATAAAGAAAAAGAATCAAAAAATAAAAAAACTAAAATATATGATACATTTAAATGTTTAAAAACAATTTTTCCAATTCCAGGAAATAAAATAAGAAAAATATCAACTGGAGATGGATTTACCCTTTTTTTAACAAAAGAAGGAAAAGTATATTCACTTGGAAAAAACAATAAATGTCAATTAGGTTACCAATTACCATTTAATCAATCAGAAATAATAAATGGTTCAAAATGTTCAAAAATTCCAAATGAAATAGAATATTTTTCAAAAAATAATATTTTTATTGTTAATATTTTTTCAGGTTCTGATTTTTCTTTTGCAGAAGATAATAAAGGTACTTTTTATAGTTGGGGATGTAATGAACATTCACAATTAGCAAGAAGTAATAATAATAAAACTAAATACGAAATTTTACCATCAAAAGCTGATTTAATACCAAATGATATTACAATTGAAATTTTTACTTGTGGATGGATGCATTGTATAGTAAAAAGTTATTCAGGAGATCTTTTCATATGGGGAAATTTATTTTATGATTATGATACTAGATATAAAGATATTGTTATTCCAGAAAAAATGGATTTAATTGATAAAAAAGTAATAGCAATTTCAAGTGGTTTTCATCATATTTGTTTTATTTGTTCTTATTTTAATCAAAATGAATTATATAGTTTTGGTGTTAATGATTGTGGTCAATTAGGTTATATTAGTAATAGTGTTATTTGTGAAGTTCCAAAAAAAGTAGAATTTCCTTTAAAAAAGAATATTTCTCAAGTTTCTTGTGGGGCTTTTCATACTATTTGTAAAATGAGTGATGAAAGTGTTTATGGTTTTGGACAAAATGAACATAGAGAAGTTGGTTTGTATCAAAGTGATAAAATTAATTATCCTTCTCTTGTTAATTGGATTAATGAAAATGATAATAAATCTATTTTGAGAATTTTATGTGGAAATGGATTCACTTATATTTTAAAAGTTAACAAAGGAAATTATAAAATAAATGATAAGGATGATGATGATTATACGAGAGAGTATTCTAATATTAATTCTTAGTTTAACATATAATATTTATAAATATTTTAATTTATTTTTTTTTCTTTTTTTTTTTATTATTTTTAGTATAATTTAAATTATATAAAATTAATATTCAATAAATTTAATAATTTTAGGAAAAAAATAATATCTTTTATTATATTTTTATTAATTGAGGGACTTTTTACTATAATTAGTTAAATAAAAAATCCAAAAAAGACTATTTATTCAAATAAAGATAAAATGGGGAAAAGAAAAATTGAAATAAAAAAAATTGAAAATACAGTAAATCGACAAATAACATTCTATAAAAGGAAAAAAGGAATAATAAAAAAAGTAATTGAATTATCCATATTATGTAATATAGATGTATTTTTAATAATTTTGGATGAAAAGAAAAAAGCTAGTATTGTTTCTACAAAAGATAAAATATTTAATTTCTTTAATTTATATTTAAACAATCAAAATTATATTGAAATTAAAGAAAATTTTAATATTGATGATTATGGCAAAGAATTTTCCAAAATAAAAAAAAATAAATTTGAGCCAAATTTTTCCATTGATAAATGTTCCAATAAAAATGAAACTAATAAAAAAACTCTATGTGATATTAAAAATAAATTTCATTTTAAAATTAAAATTCCTAAATATTCATTTGTTAATCATCAAATTATTAAAGAAAATAATAATAATTTAAATTTTCAAATAAAAAATAATTTAAAAAATGAAAATAAATTATATAACGAAATAAAACAAAATAAAACTTTTTCTCAAATACAAAAATTAAATAATAATAATTTTCTAAAATACAATAATAAAAATAAAACAAATTTAGATTCATTAAGTACAAATTATGCAACACAAAAAATAAATTTATCAAATCAATTAAAAATAGAAAATAATTATAATATTGAATATTCACCAAATAATATATTTATAAAATCAAAAAATAATTTAAAAAAAAATTATAATTTAGAAGATTTTAATAATACATTTATTAATAAAAATACAAATATTAATTTAAATAACATAGAAAAACAATATGAGTTTATATTTAAAAAAAGAAAAAATAGCAATTTAGATTCTATAAATCAATTACCAAAAATTATCCCAAACTCACCATTTGTGAAAAATACCTAAAAAAAAATAAAAAACTATTATATAATTTATATCATAATAATTAAATAAAAAATATAAAAAAAATAATATAAAAACTAATTTTAAATTAAAAAAAAAAATTTAAGTTTCAATTTTATCAAATTTTTTACTACAATCTCCAACAATTTTATAATTCCTAAATCCCCAATCAGTATTATCTTTAATTTCTTTCGGAGGTTCCATCCAATTTTCTTTAATTTTATATTTAGGACTTAAAATTTTATCAGTTTTCTCTTTTTGACTAATAGTTAAATTATACATAGTTTGATATTCAGTTTTATTAAAATCTCTTTGGCAACCATGACCAGTAAGTAAAGGATTATAAATTCCAGTTTGTCTAGTATTAAATAATCCTTTAGTATCTTTTATATGTTCTCTACTTAAAGCTCTTTGAGTATTAAAAACTAAAGGTGTTGATTTAATATTAAATCCATCAGTCATTGCCATTCGACGATCAGCTTCTAATTCTTCTGGTAAATAACGATTTTTATTTTCTAAAATGTATGGATTTGTTTCTTGTTTATGATATAATTTCATATAGTCATTAAAATTTTGGGGAGTGAATACTATGTTTAAATCAAAGTTACTATTTTGAGTGTTTGTAAAATCATTTCCTTGTACTTGAATATCACGTATTGTTGGTTTTGGCCATTTGTATTTGTCCATTGATTCACTTATGTAGTTTTTTGGATCTGGTCTAATGTTTTTATAACGGTCTTTTAGTTCTTCTCCGAAAAGATCTTCGTTGTAATTACCTATTTTTACTCCTGTACGATACGGGTTTATGTATTCTTTTCTGTAGTTTTGGTAAAAAATCATTTTTTTTATATTTTTTTTAAATTTATTTTTTTTGGATTTTTTTTATTTTTTATGGTTTGGATTTAATGGAAAGAATTTTGCAAAATGAGGAGAAAAAATAAATTATTATTTATGAAATTAATTATAATAAAGATTTTGTTATTAATTACTTAATTTTACAAAATTATAGTTATTACAAAAATATATTACAATGGAAATTATTCATATAATTTAAAAAAACATTAAAATTACTTCAAATATTGAAAAGTTATTTAAAACAAATGATTAGAAAAATAGAAAATAAAAAAATTTATATTGTATTCTAAATGATATATATTTAACAAGAAAAAAAGAGGAATAAATAAAAAATGAAATAATTAGAAATTATAGTAGCAATTTATGGAATAAAAATATGGTAGAGATGATTCATTAAGACTATATATAAGAAATAAACATAAAAAAGAAAACAAAAAAATTTAAAAGTATTTGATTTATATATTTATAAATATTAAATATTTAATATATAAGCATTAAATGGCCAAATTTATATTCTATATATTTTCTTAAACATAATTAAATTTGAAATAATATGAAATAAATAATTTAATAAATTAAAAAATAAAAGAAAAATATAAATTGAAATAATATTTTTTAATTTAAAGATACAATCATGGGTAAAGTTATTAGAAAGTGTCGTAAAGGGCAAGGTAGTGTATTTAGAGCACATACTTCAAAAAGAATAGCACCAGCAAAATTAAGAAAATTAGATTTAATAGAAAAAGAAGGATATATAAAAGGAGTAGTAAAAGATATAATACATGATCCAGGAAGAGGAGCACCATTAGCAAAAGTAGTATTTAGAGATCCATATAGATATAAATTAAGAACAGAATATTTTATAGCAGCAGAAGGAATGCATTCAGGACAACATATATTTTGTGGTAAAAAAGCACAAATAGCAGTAGGTAATGTATTACCATTACATTCAATTCCTGAAGGTTCATTAGTATGTAATGTAGAACAATATATGGGTGATAGAGGTTCATTTGCAAGAACTTCAGGTACTTATGCTATTATAGTATCACATTCAGATGAAGATCATAAAACTAAATTAAAATTACCTTCTGGTTCTAAAAAAACTGTTACTAGTGATGCTAGAGCTATGTTAGGTTTAGTAGCTGGTGGTGGAAGAATTGATAAACCTGTTCTTAAAGCTGGTAATCAATATCATAAATATAAAGCTAAAAGACATGTATGGCCTAGAACTAAAGGAGTTTGTATGAATCCAGTTGAACATCCATTTGGAGGAGGTAATCAACAACATCTTGGTAAACCATCAACTGTAAGAAGAGATATTCCTACTGGAAGAAAAGTTGGTTTAATTGCTGC
>JAEEGK010005393.1_pt1 | contig 30931 bp, 19 predicted proteins | sample 8958771 | NCBI WGS metagenome assembly JAEEGK01 (sample SAMN16246547, study PRJNA631951) | gut metagenome | biome: gut microbiome; feature: rumen; material: SC-attached | host: Bos | place: Iran: Karaj | collected 2018-10
TTCAAGGTGATGTACTGTCCGCAATCGAAGGTGTACCATATAGGCGGCGGCACCTTGCCAAAAAGCTCGGCACGGAAGACTTATCTCAACTTCCGAAACAACCTGTCGCTGCTGATGAAAAACCTCCCGAATGGCTCTGTCTTCACCACCATATCATACCGCATACTTTTAGATTGGGTGGCTGGACTTAAGTTCCTGTTTGACGGCAGTTTCGCCGACCTATGGGCTGTGACTAGGGCTCACCTGAGCTTCTACAGGCATCTGCATGTGTTAAGAAAGAAACGCAGAGCGCTGCCGCATAAGCATGTGTCGATGGTTTATCAGAAAAACATCGTGTTCAAGCATTTCCTGGAGAAGAAAAAGCTGTACACTGAATTAAACGAGAAAGATTTTTCATAAAATAGAATAGAATACGCTTTAAGTCATTAATTATTCAATTGCCGCCTTTCTGAGAAAGCCGAAGATTGAATAATTAATGACTTAAAACTTTATCTGTATGTTACTGTTTTTCTGCGAAAGTATTCACCTAAGTGAATGAATCTCCGGCACTTTTGTGCTATTGAATTAATTGAATGGCGGAGATTCCTCGCTTCGCTCGGAATGACGGCAACTACTTCTGTTTGATTAGAAATTCTATTGCTTCGGCATAGCCTTCAAGGCCGTGTCCCACGATGGTTTTCACGGCGGCGGCGGCGGTGTAGGAATGGTGGCGGAATGGCTCTCGTTCATAGATGTTTGAGATATGGACCTCCACCACTGGGATAGCAATAGCCCTGACAGCATCGGCCAAAGCAATGGAAGTGTGCGAATAGCCTCCAGGATTCATCACAACGCCATCGTAACGGTCCATAGCCTCATGCAGTTTGTCGATCAACACTCCTTCGTGATTTGTCTGGAAAGTGTCGATATGATGCTCAGGGAACCGTTTTTTGACAGTGTCCAAAAATTCGTCAAGTGATTGGGTGCCATATACTTCAGGCTCACGACGACCGATAAGGTTCAGATTAGGACCGTTTAAAACCAATATTTTCATAATCAAATTTTGTCTTTGATGAAAAGTCGGATTATCTCACCAATGATTATCACCGGGCTTGTGCCGATGAGGCATATCAGCCAGTCTTGCCATGAGAGCGGCACCACGTTGAACATCTCCCCTCCTATCGTGACGATCAGGAACTGTCCGATGAGTATTATCACCAGAGCGAGTTCAAATCCGCCAAACGACTTGGATTTATTGATAAAAGCGGAGGCTCCTGTATGGAAAGCCTTGGCGTTGAAGAGGTTCCAGAACTGCAGGAACACGAATATCGTGAACGTGAGTGTATGCTCGTAAAGCGTGTAGTTCTTGTCTTCCACGAACTTAAAGTTAAAGAAGTCGTGGAGATAGGCGTTCAGCGAGAATCCCGTAAGTGATTGAACATCATTATGTTTGAAATATTGCACAAAGCCAAACATCACGAGGAGGAAGGCTATACCGACGATGAAGATGGAGTAAATCATCGGTTTTGTCAGTATGTTGGCATCTTTAGCACGCGGTTTCTCTTTCATCACGTCTTCCATTGGTGGCAGTGATGCCAGTGCGAGTGCTGCGAAGGTGTCCATGATAAGGTTGACCCATAGCATCTGGGTGACGGTGAGCACGAGGTCGGTGCCGAGCAGTGAGCCTATCATCACGATGAGGCATGCCGCCACGTTGATAGTCATCTGGAACAGCACGAAACGTTGGATGTTGAGGTAGAGCGAGCGTCCCCACATCACGGCGCGTGCTATGCTTCGGAACGAGTTGTCGAGTATGGTGATGTCGGATGCCTCTTTCGCCACCGAGGTGCCGTCACCCATCGAGAGTCCCACCTGTGCCGCCTTCAGTGCCGGCGCGTCGTTGGTGCCGTCGCCGGTGACAGCCACCACCTCGCCTACCGACTGCTGCAGTCGCACGAGACGTTCCTTGTCCATAGGACGGGCGCGTGACATGATTTTTATCAAAGGGATGCGACGCAGAGCCTCTGCATCGGAGAGCTCCTCGAAATCACGGCCAGAGATATGGTTGAAGTCTTTCTGGTCGGTGTCTTTCCACAGTCCGAGCTGACGACCTATCTCGATGGCAGTGGCAGGAGTGTCGCCCGTCACAATCTTGATGTCGATGCCTGCATTCATGCAGCTTTGCACGGCTTCAGCCACATCGGGACGTATCGGGTCGGAGATTGCCATAGCGCACAGGAATATGAGGTTGTTGGCGACGAGGTCGTCGGTCTGCCTGTCGAACGACTGTTCATTAGGGTCAGCCTCCTTGTATGCCAGCGCGAGGGTACGCATAGCCTTACAGTTATACGCATATAATTGATTTTCAATCTCTTTGCGATATTTTTCAATATCTTCAAGGCCGTTGTCAGTGCGTATCTTATTGCAGTGCTTCAGTATTATCTCCGGAGCGCCTTTCACGTAAAACATCGGTTTGTTGAATGTCTGTGAGTCAACCACCGTGGCCATGAACTTATACTTTGTGGAGAAAGGCACTTGTTGGCAGAGCTTCATGTTTTCTCTATAGTCGAGGTAGTCAACTCCTTGATTATGAAGCCACAGCAGCATCGCTCCTTCTGTCGGGTTGCCAATCACTTTAGCTTTGTTACCGTCGGTATAGTCGAGGAAAGCCGTGGTGTTCACCGAGATGCACTCATAGAGCAATTCGTCTGATTTACAATAAGACAGCACATCGTTCACGCTCATCTGGTTTTTTGTCAGGGTGCCGGTTTTGTCGGTACAAATCACCGATGCGGCTCCCATTGTCTCGCAGGCGTGCATTTTCCTTACGAGGTTGTTGGTCGACAGCATCCTTCTCATGCTGAGGGCGAGGCTGAGTGTGACGCTCATCGGGAGGCCTTCGGGCACTGCCACGACGATAATAGCGACAGCCATCATGATGGTGCCGAGCATATATTTTGCGAAGAGCAGCCAGTCCATGCCGTCGCTGATATCGTCGAGATATGCGAAATACATGGCGGCTCGGACTATTATGATAAGTGCTGCTATGATATAGCTTGCGTAGCATATCACTTTGCCGAGTTTGTCGAGCTGTATGTTAAGAGGTGTCTTGATGTTGTTATCTATCTGAGAGCCTTTGTACACCTTACCCCATTCGGTGGCGTCGCCCACGCGTTCCACCTGCATGATGCCGTGGCCGTCGATGATTTTGCTGCCGCGCATCACCCAGTTTGACGGATAGGTGGCTTCGGGGTTAAACTCCGCCTCATCCGTTGTCTTACGTGCCATCGGCTCGCCTGTGAGGTCCGCTTCGTTGACTTGCATCGTGAAAGACTCGAGCAGCACTCCGTCGGCAGGCACCTCGTCGCCCGTCTCGAGCACCACGATGTCGCCCACCACTATCTCACGACGTTCTACGAGGGTGACGTTGCCTTCGCGGATGACTTTCACCTTCTCCTCGTCATCGAGTTTGTTGAGGATGTCGAATTTTTTGTTTGCGCTGACTTCAAAGGCGAATCCCACGCCAGTGGCCAGCATAACGGCGATAAAAATTCCGAGTGGCTCAAGCAGCACCCTGACACCTTCGTCAGTGCTAACATATTGATACACAGCCACTCCGACCGACAATATCAAGGCGATAAGCAGTATACGTATTATCGGGTCTTTAAACTTGCAGATATACTGATAAAAAAGTGACTCCTTCTTTGGAGGAGTGAGAACATTAAAGCCGTGTCGGGCACGACTTTCTTCAACCTGTTTGGCATCAAGTCCTTGATATTTCATGATTTACTAAAAAAAAACTCTATTTATCACCTATCGGTATAATACAATTTTTATTTACCTTAGCTTTAATTTTCGAACAATAGACCCCGTCTTGCAGTACCGGTTCTGAAACCACAATCTCTTGAACGTCTTTCAAAACCAGTTTTGTCGATATCTGTGCAGTGTCGGTATATCTTTGATAATAATCGTTATCCTGGCTTATTGAGAAATCGTTGGATATCTCACTTATTCTGAAATTAGCCATCTTGGCTATCTCGTTTTCGGCACTTATCAAAGCGATACGTCTTGACTCGTTTCGCGCCTTGGATTTATCATATCCGACCACAGCTTGATAGCCATGCGACTCATAAATGTAACTGGGTTGTTCTGAAGAACTCGTATCAACTCTGTTCAATTCCGACACATCCCAATCCACATACATAACGCCGTTGTCACATTTGATGCCGTTGATTCTGCACGACAGGTCCGTTTTGTATGTCATTCTGACTATGTCCTGCACTTTGTCACGATAATCAGCACTTTGGTTTAGTGACTGATAATCGGATATCATTCTGTTTGTACTTTTTATTGTTGTTTTTTGTGGGATAAAATTGGTCATAGCCTGCATGAACGTGTCTGCGATGCTGTGCCACAGTCCATGTCTTGTGTTTTGGTTGACCACATTGTCCGGCACTTCCCCTCCTGTCCCATAACTGTAATATCTCTCAATCACGTTATTTGTCACAGAGTCAATCGTTGATGTTTGAACCGAATAACGGCCTTCGGTTCTCGACACCCACTTCAAATCATTAACACTCTCGCCTGAAGTGGTCATATTCAGCATAAAAGTGTCGCCATACTCCGGATTTTTTATTGTTCCATCAAAAAAGAACATATACGAGCCGTTGAAATCGGCTGTTTTTTCGTTATTATCGTCATAATCATTATATACATTCAGCAAAACTATGGCTTCGTCATATTTGGTAAAACAGATGTCAATAATGTCATAGCCATAGCTGCTTATTGAGGTTTCAAATTCAGCGAGACAATGTGATTTCTGGTCATCGATATTGTTATTTCCGTCATTTTCCATGTGGTAATAAAGCTCGTACACTGACGACAATCTCAATTTTTGTGATATGGCGTGCATGAACACGGCTCTCACGACAGCCTGATTGACAGCTGTCACGGAATCGAGATTCATATCCGACACGCCAATTACGCCGTACGGATTATAAAACCACGATGGCAGTTCTTTATAATCAGCGTATGCGGGAGAATGCACATTCCCCGCATACGACTGGTTAATACTCGCTAACGAACAAGTAATAGCGACAATTACGTATAGTAATTTTTTAGTCACTGCTTATTATTCCATCTTTTCCATTTCCTTGTCGAAAATCTGTTTGAATTTCTCATATTCAAAGTCAGTTCTCAACTTAGCGTCGTTAGAAACCTTTTCTTTGATGTTGTCAAGGACGTTGTTTGCGCTGATTTCGAGGCAGACATAGTACATTGTGCCGTTCTTCATTTTCTCTGACCAACCTGGCATAGCTGGAAGAGCGCCTTTCACTGTCTGTTGAACGACTGTACGGCTCAAGTCTTTAAGACTCTGTTTGAATTCCTGGGCGTCGCCATCGATGTAGGTTGATGAATAGTCTTCGATCACGCTGCTGATCTTAACTTCCATAATACGGGCGAGTTCCTGGCGGGCGTTGTTGGCTGCTGCCTGTTTTGCCTTAGGGATCTGGTTCTCGAACTGAGCCATGAATGAACCTTCAGCTCTGATGGCGTCTTTCGTTGACAAGCACTGTGCGCATGCTTCTTTTTCCGGATCTTTAGCGACTTCTTTGCTTGAGCCACATGATACGACAAACATTCCGAGCAATGCTGCGCAAACTAATAAAGTAAGTTTTTTCATAGTAAATTTTTTTAAACATTTATGCCTACTCTAGCTTTTCGGCTTCCGCATATTATTAAAACTTGATTCTAATTTCTTTGTTTGGAGTACTGTTGCCTGCCCTGAAGCTGATTTTCACTGTCGGTTCATCTTGAGGATAGCAGTATTCGCTGTCAAAATTCACATGGCAAACGCCGTTGATGTATTTCACATCAAAACTCATGGCACACGCTGATGTCACTCTGGGTTTTTGTGATGTCGTTATCATACGGTCTTTATACACCATGCGGACCGCCATGTGACCGGGTTTGTTTTCCACAATCTCAACCATTATGGATTTGAATATGTCGTTATACAAACCAATAATTGTGTTGATTTGATGAATGCGGGAATCCTCTTCACCAAGTTCATTTTTCAATCCGTTCAGGAGCGAGATGTTCTTGTTGATATCCTCGATGTTGCTGACGGTCTCAATCTCATCGTTATAAAGCTTGATTTTGTCGTCTATCTCTTTTTCATGAGCGTTGTAGGCATCGATAAGGTCTCTTCTTTCAAATTCCGAGAACGGATATCTGAGATAAACCATATAATATTCTTCACCTGTTTTCTTTTTGTAGAAATGCTCGTAATAGACATCGGCTTTCTGAATTGCAATGCCCTGAATGGCTGGCATTTTAGCCAGTTTCGTCTTGGTGTTGTTGATATATTCCTGTTTGTATTCGCTCTTGTCGCCATAGACGCTCATCACTGTTTTGTCGATGATTTCACCTTCGACCATCACCGCCACTGACTGTGAGATGTCGTCAACCACCACTTTCATTGCAGCAGCTTTTGCATCAGCGAGGTTCGAACCTTCCTGGCCTTTCACATAGATGTAATCAGGACGCTCTTTTTCCGTAACCCACTTAGGTTTTTCGGTCGGATTAGTCTCCGCAAGTTTGAATCCTTTTTTCTGTGCGCAGGCGTATAACGGCAGTGCCAGAGCCAGAGCTATTATCAAAATTTTTCTCATAACGTCAAATTTTATTGTTCAAAAATCCACGACACGTCAGGTTCGCCAGCTTGTTCATCCTTGCCTTCGGTGGCTTGATAATACTGTATAGCTCTTTCTTTACCTATCTTGATGAGTTTCTTCAACTTAGGGTCGCGAGCCTGAATCTGTTTTATAGCCTTGCCGACAGCTTTGTCGTCGGTGCCATCCATGCCTTTTTTGGTTATCGTCTCTTGTGAGAGGATGATTTTATTGATGTTGTCGACGAAATACACTGCCACTTCCACTTCGGCCATATACTGCACTGGCACCGATGCCGTGGCCTCATTTGAGAGTACTATCACCGAGCTGACGATGAGGAAGCGGCTCTCGTTTGTCGACGAGCCGAGTCCGTTCAGCGTAACTGCTTGATTCAGACGATTATACAACACTGTGAGGGCATCGCCTTTCACATCTTTATTGACAGGCATGAGCACGCGGACAGGTATCATTTGCTCAAATGACATATCTTGAGCTTTGACCGTGAAACTTGTCAACAAGACAAGTGTCGCAATTATTAACAGTTTGATTTTCTTCATATTACAAAAATTTTATTATCTCCAATCAATCGGAACTTTACGCATCTCGATGCGGCAGTCGCCAACTTTAAAGCTGATGACTGGCAGCACTTGGGTTGTATTCGGGTTAATCTTGTCAGGTATGTCAAAACTGGTGCTGACGGGTATATCGGTGAAAAAGTCGAATGTGCCTCCTTTAGCCCAGCCGCGGCTGTGTTCTTTGCCATCGCAGTCGTAAGCCATCAGATCACCGCCCACACTCATCCTCATGTTTGTGGAGTGTTGTGTGATTTTCACTGTCAATTTCACAGTCTGGTCGCCTCTGCTGCCGATTATTGATACGAGTTCAAAGTCGAGCCAGTCGCTGCAAGGATTTGAGATCGTCATCTCGCTGACAGGCTTTTTGTCCTCTTGTTGTGGCTGAGGTGCCAGTGTCGGCGCTGGTGTAACCTCTTCTGTTGCGACTTTCTTTCTGTTTTTATTACGTTTCTCATTCTTGCCGCCTTTCGACTGGGTGACCTGTTGTTCAAACGGGTCGTTCGACTGTGCGGACACGACTTCCGGCAATGCAGCAAGCAATAATGCCGTTATCAGGATATAAGCTAATCTTTTCATAGTCAATAGTTTAGTCGTTATCTGATGTTTTTTTTGACTTTTTCAACCTGCAAAGATATACATTATTATTATAAAATGCAATTTTTACAAAACAAATTTTGTTATTTCCTGGTTCGGTTCAAGTTCGACAGGCTCTTTGCCGTATTGGAATATCATCATTTTCTTGCCGCCTTTCAGGAAATATTTGTCACCCAAGACCCAGATGGCTGTCGCCTCACGCAGTCCGACGACCTTCATATCCTGGCGCACTGCGAGGTATTCGTTGATACGGTCCTGACGTGTCTCGCCGCCGTGTTTTATCATCTTGTCAATTTCAGGATGAGGGTCGAGGTAGTGAGGATTGATCTGGAACGGTATGAGATTCAATGTGTTGAAGCTTGCCGGCTGCACGATAGGCATGTCGTTGGTGGTACACAATGTCGGGCAGGCGATGTTTGAGCCGGCGCTCCATCCGATGTAAGGTGTGCCATTGTTGGCGCATTCGGCTATGGCTTGCATGAGACCGAATTTATGCAGCTCAGCCACCAGATGGAAGGTGTTTCCGCCACCTACGACGATACAGTCGGCAGTCTTCACGAGACCGACTTTGTCTTCGACTTCGTGAACCGAAAGGAATTTTTTCACGCCGAGTTTCTCGTTGAAGACTTTCTTGACCTTCTCAGTATAAGCGTCGTAGCTCTTCGGATAAGGATTTCCACCGATGAAGACACCCGCAAATGGCACAAATGCCACCTTGCTGTCGGCACCGAGTTTGTTCTTGTCAAAAAACTGTTCGAGCTGGGTCATCGCCCAAGCCAAATATGTCTCACCAAAATTCGTTGAATTGCTGATTAAAAGTAAGTTCCTCATGTTTGTCATTTTTAAATTTTCTACAAAATTAAGTATTTTTTTGATATGAAAGAGATTTTTTGATAATTTTGTAAAAAATATGCCGGTGATTTCTCCACTCCCTCCGGTCGGTCGAAATGACACCATCCCTTTATGTCATTTCGAGTGTAGCGAAGCGAAATCGAGAAATCTCAAACAAAAATTATCAACTATCATGAAAAAGCTATTGTTTTTATTACTAATCATTGGGGTTAATTTGTTTAATGTGCTCAAGGGGCAGAATTATGAATTAAAGTCACCTAACGAAAAGATTTGTGTGACTGTGAATGTGGGCGATGCGGTGATGTATAAGGTGATGCATGGGAAGACGGTGGTGATTGATGAGTCGGCTATTTCTATGGAGCTGGGTGATGGTAAGACATTAGGATTATCAGGAACGGTAGGAAAAGTGGAAAGGAACATCGTAAATGAGACCATACATGCTGATTTTTATAAGAAGAGCGAGGTTAAGAACAACTATAACGAATTGATTATCAAGTTTAAAGGAAATTACAAGCTGACTTTCAGGGCTTTTGATGACGGTGTGGCATATAGGTTTTCGACGAGTTTCAGGAAGCCGATTATCGTTAAGAAAGAGAGCGTAAGTTATTGTTTTGACGATGATTACGTGATGTATATCCCGTATGTGAACGCGCGCAAGGGAGAGGGTGATTTTCTGACGCAGCAGTTTTTCACTTCGTTTGAGAGCCAGTATACTATAGATTCGATTTCGAAGATGGACACAGAGCGCATAGCATTCACACCTTTATTAATATCTCTTAAGGACGGCAAGAAAGCGGTGATTGTGGAGTCGGATTTGGAATATTTTCCTGGCACTTTCTTCAAAAAAGGCGAAGGAAACAGCTTGGTTTCGGTGCAGGCCACATATCCGAAGGTCGAAGAACAAGGCGGGCACAACATGCTGCAGATGGTAGTGAAAGAACGTGAGGATTTTGTCGCTAAGACCAGTGGGACAAGGGATTTCCCGTGGAGGGCGATAGTGATTTCCGAGAACGATTATGAGCTGATGAACAGCGACATGGTTTACAAACTGGCATCGCCTTCGAGAGTTGATGATGTGAGTTGGATCAGGCCGGGGAAAGTGGCTTGGGACTGGTGGAACAACTGGAACATCTGGGGTGTCGGCTTCAAGGCGGGCATCAACAACGACACCTATAAATATTATATCGATTTCGCATCAAAAAACGGCATAGAATATGTGATTTTGGACGAAGGCTGGGCGGTGAACAAACAAGCCGATTTGTTCAAGGTGGTGCCGGAGATAGATCTGGAGGAGCTGGTGGCATACGGCAATGAACGTAATGTGGGATTAGTGCTTTGGGCAGGTTATTATGCCATCGACAGAGACATGGAGCATGTGTGCAAGCACTACAGCGAGATGGGAATCAAGGGATTCAAGGTAGATTTCATGGACAGGGATGACCAGAAAGTGGTGGATTTCTATTACAGGATGGCGGCGATGGCTGCAAAATACCACCTGTTCGTTGACTTTCACGGAGCCTACAAGCCGACAGGATTGAGCCGCACCTACCCTAACGTGTTGAATTTCGAGGGTGTTTACGGTTTGGAACAGTCGAAATGGGACGACAACCTCGATCAGGTCAACTACGAATGCATGATACCTTATATCAGGATGGTGGCTGGCAACTTGGATTACACTCAAGGTGCGATGGACAACGCCACCAAGCATCATTTCAGGGCTATCTACACCAACCCGATGAGTCAGGGAACGAGGTGCAGGCAGCTCGCCGAGTATGTTATATTTGAGTCGCCATTCAACATGATGTGCGACAGTCCTACGAAATACATGCAGAACCAGGAATGTGTCGACTTTATCTCTGATGTGCCGACGGTGTGGGATGAGACGGTGGCGTTGGACGGGAGACTTGGCGAGTATTCGGTTATTGCAAGGAGGAAGGGTGACACCTGGTATGTTGGGGCGATTACGAATTGGCAAACAAGGAGCATTGAAATTGATTTAGATGTGCTTGGGGTTTCTCGCTATGCTCGGAATGACATCTGGATTTACTGTGATGGTGTGAATGCGGGGAGAAACGCGGAGGATTATAGGATTGAGAAGATTGATACGAGTGACAATATCATAAAGATAGAGTTGGCGAGTGGCGGCGGAGCAGTGATAATAGTTAAAAGATAATAGTTAAAAGATAAAAGTTACTAAGTAGCGACTAATAGGTGACTTCCTCTAAAAACAGGGCATGGGCGGGCATGGAGGTGCCGGCGGAGCAGCGGTCTTTTTGTTCTATTATGCGGCGGAAGCCGTCGATGGTGAGTTTTCCCTTCCCCACTTCGAGCAGTGTGCCGACGATGGCACGAACCATGTTGCGTAAAAAACGGTCGGCTTTGATATGAAACACGAGGAGGTCGTTCTGTTCGAACCAGCAAGCCTCCATTATTTTACAGTTATTGGTCTTGACTTGTGTGTGAAGCTTTGAAAAGCTTGTAAAGTCTTGATATTCAAAGAGAAGTTTTGCCGCCTCATTCATTTTCTCGACATCGAGAGGTCCGTAGATGTAAAGGGCGTCGTCGGTATGGAACGGATTCTTGGTGCGAGTGACGTAATAATGGTATGTGCGTGACTTGGCGTCGAAGCGGGCATGGAGGTACGGGTCGACTTGCCAGCAACGGAACACCACAATGTCATCTGGCAGAAACACATTCAATTGATTTACAAACATTTGCAAATCATTGATTGGTTCCGATTCGAAATGTGCGTAGAAGTTGCGTGCGTTGACGCCTGTGTCGGTGCGGCCGCATCCTGTGACGGAGATGTCCTGTTTCAGTTTGAGGCTGATACATTTTTCGAGCACCTCCTGCACGGAGATGTCGCCCGGTTGGATTTGCCAGCCGTGATAAGCTTTTCCGTTATACGCCAGATGTAAAAAATACCTGTTCATTTCACTTTTTCGCACTGCAAAATTAAAAAATTTGCCAAAACGCTTGCATAATTGAAAAATTATTTTTATCTTTGTGGTGAATTTTAACCTCTAAAATCGTAAGACCATGCCAGTATACATGTTAAAAGACGAGGTTTATGATTTTCCGCCGGTTAGTCAGTCGACGAAAGAGGGATTGCTTGCGATTGGCGGAGATTTGTCGCCCGAGAGGCTGCTCGTCGCCTATTCATCGGGGATATTTCCATGGTACAGTGAAGGTGAACCTATCTTATGGTGGTCGCTCGACCCCAGGATGGTGTTGAGACCGGAAGACATCAAGGTCACGAAATCATTGTGGAAGACGATAGAGTCGAACAAATACTCATGCTCGTTTGATGCTGATTTTGAGGGAGTTATACGTGCGTGTGCCACCATACCGCGCACCGACGACCAGTTGGAGGAAGAGGAAGACCAGGATGAGCCGAGTCCATGGATCAGCGAGGAGATGATAGCGGCTTATTGTGACCTGAACGACTTGGGGATAGCGCATTCTGTGGAGGTTTATCAAGAGAACGAGCTCGTGGGCGGGCTTTATGGAGTGTCGGTCGGCAAAGTTTTCTGTGCCGAGTCGATGTTCCACACCAAGACTGACGCTTCGAAGGTGGCTCTATATAACCTATGCCAGTTTTTGACGCGTAACGGCATCGAACTCATTGACGCTCAGCAGGAGACGGCGCACATGAGACGCATGGGAGCGGCTCCGATAACACGCAGAGAGTTCATGAAGAAGCTGAAAAAGCTGGTGAACGGCCAGGAGACGCTGGTCGGCAACTGGGGTGATGGGAGTGCGGAGATGAAGAAACTATAGGGCTTCTTTTATCCTCACTAATTTTTCCAAAAGATTTTCGATGAGATCGAGACGGAGCATGTTGGCGCCGTCGGATTTGGCTTGTGCCGGGTTAGGATGAGTCTCCATGAAGAGGCCGTCAGAACCTACAGCGATAGCCGCTTTTGCTATGAGTTCGATAAGCTCAGGCTTGCCACCGGTGACACCAGCTGTCTGGTTAGGCTGCTGCAACGAATGAGTACAATCCATGATGACAGGGACGTTATTTTTCTGCATGTCGTAGATGTTGCGATAATCGACCACGAGATCCTGGTAGCCAAAGAAGTTGCCCCTATCCGTAAGCATAACCGACTGATTACCTGACTGTTGCACCTTATCGACAGCGAAACGCATCGAGTCACCGGAAAGGAACTGACCTTTTTTGATGTTAACGGTCTTGCCTGTTTTTGCGGCAGCGACAAGCAAATCAGTTTGACGGCACAGGAATGCTGGGATTTGTAGTATATCCACGTATTCGGCAGCCATCGCAGCCTCTTCGCATGAGTGTATATCGGTGACGACGGGCACGTTGAACTCTTTCGCTATGTTTTTCAAGACATTGAGGGCGCGCTCATCACCTATCCCCTGAAACGAATCGAGACGAGAGCGGTTCGCCTTACGGTATGAGCCTTTGAAAACATAAGGGATATCAAGGCTTTTCGTGATTTTGACAAGACGTTCGGCGATTTTGAACGGCGACTCCTCATCCTCAATGACGCATGGTCCCGCAAGGAGGAAGAAGCGGTTGGGTCTCAATGACTGCAAAAACGGATAGTTGCTTAGAGTTATCATTACAGAATTTTTTTGCAAAGATAAGTGTTTTTTTGTAATTTTGCGAAAAAAATTGTTATGGACGATTTGAGAGGTTATCTGGATGAGTTGGTGGCGAGGAACAACACCGAGGCTTTTATTAAGGACGACCCGGTGCAGTTTCCGCACAGATACAGTGATAAGCGCGACATTGAGATTGTGTCGTTTCTGGTGGCGACGATAGCATGGGGCAACCGCAAGATGATTCTGAACAACGCCAACAAAATGCTGGATATGATGGGCAAATCGCCATACGACTATGTGATGTCGGGAGGATGGGAGAAAATTGACGAGGCGAAGTGTGTGCACAGGACTTTCTTTGGGAGGGATTTGAAGTATTATTGCAGGGGAATTAGTAGGATTTATAGGATGAATAGGATTGGTGGGATTGGTAGGATTAATGGGCTTGAAGACATTTTTTATAATGAGGAGCATGATGTGTGGAGAGGAATACAGAATTTCAGGGATTTGATGGCGGAGGCAAATGGCGCAACCAGCAAGCATATCTCGAATCCTTGCTGTGATGAGCCCAAGAAAGGCAGTGCATGTAAGAGGCTGCACATGGCGTTGAGGTGGCTTGTGAGAAACGACGGCATTGTCGATTTAGGAATATGGAACCGATTGAAACCCAGCGATTTGATGATACCTTTGGATGTACACGTGGCAAGAGTCTCAAGGGAGTTGGGACTGATTGACAGGAAGAGCAACGACAGGCAGACGGTGGAACTTCTGACAGCAAGGCTCAGGGAATTCGATAAGGAGGACCCCGTGAAGTATGATTTTGCGCTGTTTGGAGTGGAATTGATGTAGCCAAAATTGTTGATAACTTTGAAAAAATCGCGAGTTATCAACAATTTGTTGATAAGTATTTTACACCTTATTTATTATAATTAGTATTTTTGTAAGTTGAAGTAAAGGCAACTTAGGATTGGTATTTTGTTGATAATCAAAGAATTAGTGGGATTATTGGGATTAAATAGGATTTATAGGATTGATAGGAATAGTAAAATATAATAAAAACAAAAAATTTTAGTACAATGAAACGTATCTTTACATTGATTATCACAGCGCTTATGCTGATGATTACAAGCCTCGCCTGGGGACAGACGAGAGATGAAGAGGTTTACTCGACCTGTTTATTCGGTTCAAGTTACAACTCACAAGCAGTATCCAATTACACTTCAACATGGACTGCTACAAATGGGAGTTTCAGTTGGACCATTGAAAATGCAAACAATAACAACAACGGCTGGAGTTATATCAAGTTTGGCCGCAAGAACAACGCTTCGGTCGGATCGATTACGACTGCCAGTGCTTATTCAGATGCAATCACCAAGGTCGAATTGACGATTGATGCTATCACAGCTGCAAAAATCAATTCAATAAAGCTTTACAGCAGCAGCAACAATTCTTCTTGGACAGAGATTGACGAATTCGACAAGGCTTCAGGCACTCAGACGGTATCAATAGCTTCATCTGCCGCAAACTTGTACTATAAAATCGAGTTTGACTGTGCATCTGGTTCAAGTAACGGTTTAGTGACAGTATCAAAAGTTGAGTATTATTATAATGCAAGCGGCACTCCGACTGTGGCAACTCCGACATTCTCACCGGCTGCAGGAACATACAATGAAGCCCAGAATGTGACGATAAGCTGCACAACAGCAGGTGCGACCATATATTACACAACAGACGGAACTGCACCGACGACATCAAGTGCGGTTTACTCCACCCCTATCGCCATAAGTGAGACGACGACGGTGAAGGCCATGGGTGTGAAGGCCGGCATGACCAACAGCAGTGTGGCGACTGCGACATACACCATACAGCAGATGCCTGCAATTACAACTATTGCAGATTTGTGGGAGTTTGCCGCAACCGCTGGCAGCAGCACCCCAAGTCAGCCCAATGCCAATGTGACATTCAACGACTGGTATGTGACTGGCGTGAAGAACTCGCAAGTTTGCGTATCAGACGGTCAATATGGCTTTGTGATTTATCAATCCGGTCACGGCTTTGTGGCAGGCGACAAGCTGAATGGCACTGTGGCTTGCAAAGTTATGATGTATCAGAACCATTATGCAGAAGTAATGGGTGTCAAAGCCAGCGACCTCACTGTCGTATCAGGACAAGAGATGCCTGTATTGACAACAACCATTGCAGCATTGGAAGTCAGAAACTACGGAACAGCCATCAACCTTGGCACATGCTCATATAACGGAATCAAGTTCTATGATGCGGCTGGCGACTCAATAGCTCTGTACAACAACTTCAACCTCAATCCGAACCCGATCAACGCATTGGAAGCAGGCAAGCAGTACACTGTGAAGGGTGTTTCTATCATTTATTGGCAGAGCAACAACCAGACTCAGCAGATTGCTCCACGCAGCGCTGACGACTTCGAGGAAGTTGTAGGACCAACACAGCAGGTTGCGACGCCTACTTTCACACCTGCAGAAGGCACATATACCGAAGCACAGGATGTAACCATCACATGTGCTACAGAAGGTGCCACAATTTACTACACATTAGACGGCACCGACCCGACAGTCAACAGCACAGCTTACACAGCTGCCATTGCCATCGACGATACAACCACAGTGAAGGCATTTGCCGTTAAGGAAGGCCTGAACGACAGCGACATTGCAACAGCTGTTTACAATATCAATATAGTGCCTCCTATTCCACCAGCGCAGGAGACTGACTATACCCTGATCACAAATGAAAACGCTCTTATATCCGGTGACAAATACATCGTTGTGGGTATCAAGGGCCAGGCTTACAAGGCATTAGGAAAACAAGCCTCAAACAACAGAACTGCTGTTGATGTGACACCTGTTGAGAACGTCATCACAGTGACACCTGCCACGACAAACGATGACGGTGTCTTCGAGTTGACATTAGGCCAGGATGGTGACAATTGGACATTGTATGATGCCGTGAACGGAGGTTATCTCTACGCTGCAAGTTCATCAGCGAACCATTTGAAAGTTCAAGCCGAGAACGATGCCAACGGTCAGTGGACCATTGAGATTGCATCAACAGGCGTTGCCACCATCAAGGCACAGGGCACCAACACTCGCAACTGGTTAAGACTCAACAGCACCGGTTCACCATTCTCATGCTATGCATCAGGTCAGGCGGATGTCTATCTGTACAAAGCAGGCGACATCCCGACTCCACCTACTCCGACATATTACAATGTATCCGTAGCACAAGGTATCACCAATGGTAACGTGACCGTTAACCCCACATCGGCAATGATGAACGACACTATCACAGTGACAGCGACACCGGCACAAGGCTACGAGTTGACAACGTTGACATACTCCTACGGTCAAACCACAAACGACATCGACCAGACGACGATGCAGTTCCTTATGCCGGAATCTGATGTGACAGTGAATGCCACATTCACCGAGATGGACGCTGTTGCAACGCCGACATTCACACCTGCTGCCGGCTCATACATCAGCGGACAGACAGTGTCGATAGCATGTGCCACAGAAGGTGCCACAATCTACTACACCACCGACGGTACAGAGCCGACAACAGAGAGCGCTGTTTATGCCGAGGCATTCACCGTCAGCGAGACAACGACAGTGAAGGCATTTGCTGCGAAAGCAGAGATGACCAACAGTGCTGTTGCGACAGCTGAATACACCATCATTGAGATGATAACAATTGCTGAAGCAAGAGCATTGGCTGACAATGAATATGCATTGGTACAAGGTGTTGTGACATTCTTGGAAGGCAGAAACGTCTTCATCCAGGATGCTACTGGCGGTATCAACCTCTATCTCAACAGCAACACCGTCCCTACCACAATAGCCTTAGGCGATATGGTCAAGGGATACGGCAAGAAGACAGTGTACGGCGGTCTTGTTGAGCTTACAAGTATCAACGGAAACGATGATAACCAATTCCAGATCTTATCAAGCGGCAACCCATTACCAGTGATGGTCAAGACTATTGCCGAACTCATTGAAGACTTCAACGGCAGCAATGCATTACAGGGCACACGTGTCATGGTTGAAAATGCCATTATCGGTGCTGTCAACACGAGTGGAAACACCACTATCTCGCAAGACGACGCTTCCATTATCATCTATAAGATTCCGTATGTGGAAGGTCTTATGGAAGGCGACATCGTCACCATCACAGGTATTGTCGGAGCATTCAATAACGTTTTACAGCTTCGTGTTGCGACCGCTGCTGACGTTCAATACACACATCCGGCAAGCATCACTGTCAATCCGACATCTTTGTCAGGATTCAACTACGTGTATGAAGAGGGTCCATCAACGGTGAAGACGTTTGTGGTTAGCGGAATGAGTCTCTCAGCTCCGACATACATCTATGCTTCAGAAAATTATGAGCTTTCGTCATTCCCTGGCGACAGCTTCTATCCCGAGAGCATGATAACCATCAACACCTACACTGGCGTTTACAACTATACCATCAAGGTGAGACTGAAAGCAGGTCTTGAGGTCGGCGAATATAACGAGAGCATCATGATTTGCGAGGAAGAGCTCGACACTATGTACGTCGCTTTGAGTGGTAATGTGACAAGCACTCCACAGCCACAGGGCGACTACACACGCGTAAGCGACCTCTCACAGCTGACGAGCGGTTCAAAAGTCATCTTTGCGGCACGTTACAATGAAAATGTCAACGAATACTTTGCCATGACAGCACAGGCCTCTGGCAAGCCGGAAGGCGTTTTGTTCACAAGTATACCTGACAACAACAGCGAGACCCTGCCAAGCGACATCACCGACAACGAAGAAACATATTACTGGACAGTGGATGTTGACGGTTCCAACTTCACCTTCACCAATGCCAATGGCGACGTGCTCGGATACACCAGCGGAACCAACTTCGCTAACGGCGGCGACAACACAGCATGGGATATCGCATACCAGACTTCAGAAGAAGGTGCCATGGTTCCAAATTATTCCGGTTTTGTTGTAAGCAACGTCAACACCCCAGTGAGAGCCATCGCCTTGAACAGCAACCACAACTTCGGTCCATACCACACCCAGAACATCAGCGGTGAAGGCTACAACTTCTTCCTCGACATGTTCGCAACAGTAGGCAGTAGCGCACCAGTTTGTTCAGCTCCAGTATTCACTCCAGAAGCAGGCACATACTATGAGGTGCAGACTGTAGAAATCGCATGCAGCACTGCTGACGCAACTATTTACTACACATTGGACGGCACCGAGCCGGACGAGAACAGCTCAGTTTACAGCGAGCCTATCATGGTAGCTGAAAGCATGACCATCAAGGCTATTGCCATGAAGGAAGGCTATGAGAACAGCAATATCGCAACAGCGGATTACAATATTATAATAGGTGCTGTCACCATCTTCGAGCAAGACTGGGAAAGTGATATGAACGGATGGACATTTGTCTCCGTTGAAGGTGAGAAGCCATGGACCATCGGGCAGTACCAAGGCAACCACTATGCCAACGCCAACGGCTACAACGGTGGCGTGAACGAGCAGTGGTGCATCTCCCCTGCTTTCAGCCTCAATGTATATAGCAATGCAAGCTTGTCATTCAGAAATGCAAAGAACTACACAGGTCCTGATATGCAGGTGTTATTCTCGAACGATTACGATGGTGAGAATCCTGCAACAGCCACATGGGTTGAACTCGAATACACCATGTCAACAGGTTCATACACATGGGTTGAGTCAGGTTCGATAGACCTTGCAAACTTCACAGGTGACGAGTGCTACATCGGATTCAAATACACCTCAACAGAGACAGAGGCAGCAGCATGGGAGGTTGATGACATCACATTGATGGGATTCACAACAGATCCATATCTGACAGTGACACCTAACGCTTTGAGCGGATTCAATTATATCGTTGGAAATGGTCCTTCAGCGGTACAGACATTCACTGTTTCAGGCGGCAACTTACCTCCAGCGCCAGGCGGATCTACTGGTGGTATTACTATCACATGCAGCAACACCCATTATGAATTCTCACTCGACGGAGAAGAATTCTGGCCTTATACTATTACCATCCAAGCTACTGGAACCCTTGAACCTACTACAGTTTATGTAAGACTCGAGGCAGGTTTGTATGTTGGTCAGTGGGACGGTGTTGTCACCTTTGAGGACGGTGGTTTAGAAGTGACTGCAACAGTAAGCGGCACTGTGACAGAAGAACCTATTCCAGGTGGCGACTGGAACAGAATCTATGCTCTCAGTGACTTGCACGACGGCGACCAGGTCATCATCGCAGCACGTTACGATGCGACAGTAAGCGACGGCTACTATGCTATGACAGCTGGCGTTTCGGGCAAGCCTGACGGCGTATTGTTCACATCAGTTAACGACGGCAGCAATGAGATTCTCCCAGCGGAGATTAGCGACGACGCTGACACATATCTGTGGAACGTGACAGTAGACGGCGACGTCATCACTTTGACAAATGCGGCTGGTGACATGCTCGGATACAGCAGCAGCACCAACTTCGCAGCCAACACAAGCACCGACTGGTACATCGCACTCGAGACATCGGAGGAAGGCGCTTTGATTCCTAACTACACAGGATTCGTCATCACCAACGCCGAGACCACAAACCGCGGCATCGCCAAAAACTCGAACAACAAGTTCGGAGCTTACGCTACAAGCAACATGAGCAATCCTGACTACAACTTCTACCTCGACCTGTTCGTGTATGGTGGCTCGGTCACCCCAGTCGTAGCTACTCCAGTGTTCAGCTTTGCATCAGGTACCTATTATGAGCCAATTGATGTGGAGATCACATGCGCGACAGAAGACGCTATGATTTTCTATACCACCGACGGCAGCGATCCGACATCGATGGCGATGCTTTACATGGATCCTATCCATGTGGATGCAGACATGACACTCAAAGCCATCGCCATCATGGAAGGCTATGAGAACAGTGCTATAGCAACAGCCAATTACGTCATCATGAGCGGAGTTGATATTATCTTGAGTCAAGACTGGGAAGGCGACATGTACGGCTGGACATTCGTGACTATAGAAGGCAACAAGCCATGGGTCGTCAACGAGCATAATGGCAACCATTACGCCAACGCCAACGGCTACGGCGACGAAGTCGACAACGAGCAATGGTGCATCTCACCGGCCTTCGACCTCAGCAGCCGTGACGAGCGCAACGTGACGTTGACATTCAAGAATGCCATGAAGTTCAACGGCCCGGCACTCGAGCTTTACGTCTCTGAAGACTACGACGGTCAGGATCCGACAGCCGCCACATGGGAGCCATTGGATTACATCGCATCAGAAGGCAACTACGTATGGACAGAGTCAGGTGAGATTTCACTCAACGAATACGCCGGCTCAAACAGCTGCCACATCGGATTCCGTTACATCAGCACCATCGACGAAGGCGTTGCTTCATGGGAAATCGATGACATCTTGATTGTTGCTGACAAGTACGACAACGTGGTCACATCTGAGACTTCGCTCAACGTGGAAGTCTGGAACAGCTACAATGCTCTGATGATCACGAATAACAGCGACAGTATGCTCGACGTGGCGGTTTACAACCTCGTTGGCCAGCCAGTGTTGTGTGAGACTGTTTCTACAGGCAGCAACGTGATCCGTCACGACCTTGTTGAAGGCGTCTACATCGTGAGAATCGCCAACGGCAAGGAGATGAAGGGTATCAAGGTGGTTGTGACAAGATAGCCATTAGCCGTTAGCCATTAGCCGTTAGTCTTTATAGCCTAACGGCTATTTTTATTTATTAGACAGAATTAACAAGATGTTATTATTAAACAAGAAAAAATAAAAACAGAAAAAAGGCTGCCGTTTGGCAGCCTTTTTTATTTAGGATTAAAAATTCTGTAAATCTTGTTAATCTTTTCTAATTCATTTGCCGGAGATTTCTCCACTTCGGTCGAAATGACGACTACTCAACGACTCTGCAGACCAGGTTACGATCGCCGAAGGCGTCGTCGATTCTGGTGACGTGTGGGAAGTATTTATCCTGAACATCGCTCTTCAATGGGAAGCCTGCCTCTTCACGGCTGAATGGGAAGTTCCATTCGTTTGCCATAAGCATCTCAGCTGTATAAGGAGCGTGTGAGATGATGTTGTCGCCCTGAGGTGCCTTGCCATCCTCTATGTCCTTGATTTCCTGACGGATCTTAATCATAGCGTCAACAAATCTGTCGAGTTCGGCCAATGGCTCGCTCTCGGTAGGTTCCACCATCAATGTCTCGTGAACAGGGAATGCCACTGTAGGTGCGTGGAAGCCGTAGTCCATCAGACGTTTTGCGATGTCGATAGCGGCAACACCTGTTGTCTTGTTGATCTGGTTGATGTCGAGAATCATCTCGTGTGCAACGTGACCATGGTTGCCGGTATAAAGGATTGGATAGTAATCTTTGAGTCTGTCCTTCAGGTAGTTAGCGTTGAGGATAGCGCCCATTGTAGCTTTCTTAAGACCTTCGCCACCCAACATCTTGAGGTAGCAGTAGGTGATTGTGAGGATCTGTGCGCTGCCGAATGGAGCTGCTGACACTGCGCCTTTCTGCTCTGAGCCGCCAGTCTTGAAGCAGACGTGGCTTGGCAGGAATGGGACGAGGTGTTCTGCGACGCCGATAGGACCTACGCCAGGGCCGCCACCGCCGTGAGGGATTGCGAATGTCTTGTGCAGGTTGAGGTGGCATACGTCAGCGCCGATGAAGCCTGGGCATGTGAGGCCGACCTGTGCGTTCATGTTGGCACCGTCCATGTAGACCTGACCGCCGTTGTCGTGAACGAGTTTCACGAGGGTGCGGATGCCGTCTTCATAGATACCGTGTGTTGAAGGATATGTCACCATGAATGCGGCGAGAGTGTCCTTATATTGTTCGGCTTTCTCTTTAACGTCGGCGAGGTCGATGTTACCGTGGTCATCGCATTTCACGACGACGACTTGCAGACCTGCCATGGCTGCTGATGCAGGGTTTGTTCCGTGTGCTGATGCAGGGATCAGGCAGATGTTACGATGACCCTCGCCTTTTGCCTCCTGGTAACGGCGGATTGTCATCAAGCCAGCGTATTCACCGCTTGCGCCTGAGTTAGGCATGAACGAGATACCTTTGAAGCCTGTGATTTCGCAGAGGTCTTTCTCCATCTCGTTGATCATCTCGAGGTAACCTTCAGCCTGTTCTGCCGGCACGAATGGGTGGATGTTGCCGAATTCTGGCCAGCTGAGTGCGAACATTGATGTTGCAGGGTTCAGCTTCATGGTGCATGAGCCGAGCGGAATCATGCAGCGGTTCAAGCTGAGGTCGCGGTTTTCGAGCTGTTTCATGTAACGCATCATGTCGGTCTCGCTGCGATACTTAGAGAACACAGGAGCTGTCAAGAATGCTGAGGTTCTTCTCATGCCTTCCTGGATGCCGCAGAAGTTCTGGCAGTTAGGGTCGCATACGAGCTCTTCGTGTTTCTTGCCGAGAGCTTCAGCCACCACCTCGCCTATCTCGTTGAGGTCTTCACGGCTTGTTGTCTCATCAATGCTGATGCCGAAGTGCTGCTTGTCGATGATGCGGAAGTTCATGCAGTGTTTCTCTGCGACTTCTTTCACTTTGCATGTGCAAGCGCCTTCCGGCAACTCAAACAGCAATGTGTCGAAGAAATATTTGTTAAGCTGCTTCACGCCGAGTTTTGCCAACTCTGAGGTGAGTTTTCCGGCGAGGCAGTTGATATGATGTGCTATTTCTTTGATGCCTTCCTGTCCGTGATAGATTGCGTAGAATCCCGACATGATGGCGAGCAAAGCCTGAGCTGTGCAGATGTTTGAAGTAGCTTTCTCACGTTTGATGTGCTGCTCACGTGTCTGCAGTGCGAGACGGTAAGCCGGGTTGCCGAGGGCGTCTTTCGAGATACCGATGATACGGCCCGGCATCGAACGTTTGTAAGCCTCTGTCGTTGCGAAGTAACCTGCGTGAGGACCGCCGAAGCCCATCGGGAGACCGAAACGCTGGTTGCTGCCGAACACCACGTCAGCACCCCATTCACCTGGAGGTGTTATGAGAGCCAAACTCATCAAGTCGGCTGCGACGCCAACCTGCATGCCTTTTTCTTTCCAAACCTTCACCGACTCGCGGTAGTCGATGACTTCACCAAACTGGTTAGGATTCTGGACGATGACGCCGAAGTATTCCTCACCTGCGCTGAAGTTCTTGATATCGTCAACAACGACTTCGATTCCGAGGAAATGAGCACGTGTCTTGATGACCTCTATTGTCTGTGGGAACATGTCGTTTGCCACGAAAATCTTGTGCACATTGGCTTTCACCTGTGCGCGTGAACGTTCGTGATAGAACATGAGCATTGTCTCAGCAGCTGCTGTAGCCTCGTCGAGCAATGAAGCGTTTGCCAACGGCATTGCTGTCATGTCGCTGATAACAGTCTGGAAGTTGAGCAAAGCCTCAAGACGGCCCTGTGAGACCTCAGCCTGATAAGGAGTATATGAGGTGTACCAGCCCGGGTTCTCAAGGATGTTACGTGTGATGACACCAGGAGTAATCACGTTGTAATAACCCATTCCGATGTAGCTGCGGAACTGCTTGTTCTTTGCGCCGAGAGCCTTGAGGTGGCTGATGCATTCGTATTCGTTCATTCCGCGACCGATATTGAGGTCGTTTTTCAGACGGATATCCGGAGAAATAATCTCATCGACAAGCTGTTCGGTCGATTTCACGCCAATGACTTTAAGCATTTTTTCAACATCTGCTTCTGTCGGGCCATTGTGACGTTTAATGAAGTTGTTGTTAATCATAGAATTATATTTTGATTTGTTACTAATCTAAAAAACGTGCAAATTTAAGTTTTTTTATTCAATTTTAGAAAAATTTTTATAATTTTGCATCATAAAATTTAAGACAGATGAAAAAGACATTGTTTTTTATGATTATTCTGGCAATTTTTGCCACTGGTTGCAAGAAAGACCAGAAATCCAAGTCGTTGAATTACAATGACTCCAACCCTATTGTCATGCCTTTATCGGGCCCAACCACTGAATTCGACCACAAGATACAGGTGACATCAGACTATGACATAACTTATACAGCGATAAACAACTCGAATTATTCGGTAGTTTCAGTGTCAAGCGACGGATATATCCATGGCAAGAACGTCGGATCTGCAAAAGTCGGAATATCAAATGGTTATGAAAATTTAACCATAGATGTGAATGTCGATTTGTTCATCGAGCCGACATTCGAATTCGGATGCAGCCCAAGCCATGTCAGAGACCTTTACGGAGCACCTATTAATGCAGGCTATAACACTGAAGGCAACCTCGTTTACCAATACACGACAAACCATGGCTATTCATACGCCTGCGGGGAGATGGACTTCTTCTTCAATGATGGAAGTTATTATGAATCAGACGTTTACATCAGACCATCGGTCGAATTTCTGTTAGACAACTATCTTACTGAGAATTTCGATTTCGCCTATGATGTGCAGGACACCATTTCTCCCGACACAATCATCACAGTGTCGGTTTACAAAAACAAACTTGATGAAGATATCATTTGCGGTAAGCGTCCTTCTTTGAACCAATGGAACGAGATCCTTCTGTTCTATTTCAGACATGAAGATACGGCGAAAGACATCGAAAGAGCCTTGTATATACGTCCGCGCTCCTCAAAGTTACGGTATTGATCGTAGCTGGCGGCGGCTGGCGAGAGCAGGCACACGTCGCCGGTTTTTGATTCAGACTTAATAATTTCAAAGGCTTCGTTGAGGTCTTTGAAATTTTTTATATCTCCTTGATAACCAGCATTTTGCAACATTTCGAACATGCGTTGGCCGGCCTTGCCGGTATAAAGGATATGTTTGACAGGATTTTTTGTCAGATATTCAATTAAAGGTGTGTAGTCAATCTCGCGGTCGAAGCCTCCGAGAAGCAGGAACGTCACGTTTTTGATGGTCTGCATGGCTGCTATGGCCGCCTGCGGGATGGTAGAGATGCTGTCGTTGTAAAACGTAACGCCGCCGAACGTGCCGACGAGCTCCTGACGGTGCTCCAACGGCTGGAACGTGTAAAGATGCGGTATCACCTCGTCGACAGTGACACCATAAGCGTGTATAGCACACAGCGCAGCCTTGATATTCAATCGGTTATGCTCACCTTTTAAAGGAACTCTGTCCCAATCGACATCGAAATCGTAATACTGATAATTGAGCGAATGAATCATCAGTTCGGCGGCTTGGTAGCAAAACTCATCGGTGGTGACAGCCCAGTCGCGGTCGCCCATCATCCTGATAATATTGAATTTAGCGTCGCAATAAGCATTGAAAGCCCCGAAATGGTCGAGATGCTCCTCAAACACATTGAGCAGTATCCCGATATGCGGACTACGATGGATGAACTGCAGCTGATGTGCCGAGAGTTCAAACACAATGATGGTGTTGTTGCCGATGTTTTCAATGACATCAAAAATCGGGATGCCGATGTTTCCTGCCAATATAGCGTCTCTCCCCGATTCTTTCAGCAGATGATATATGAGAGTCGAAGTGGTGCTCTTGCCCTTCGTGCCGGTGATTCCGATTATCTGATCATGGAACTCCTCAAGAAACAAGTCGGTTTGCGAAGTTATCTTTGACAAATCGACGTTTTTGTTTAACAGAGAGATTCCTGGCGTTTTCAAAACTATGTCGTAGTCGTTGATGGCATCGAAATAATTATCGCCGAAGTATAATTTAGGATTCAGAGTATTTGCGTTCAGGTCTTTGAATGCCGCTTCGTTTTTATCTGCGATTCCCACTTCAGCGTGAGGCAGGAATTTCTGTATGAACGCCAGCGACGACTTGCCCTCGCGTCCGAAACCGAGTATCAGGATGCGCTTGCCGCGAAGACGCTTGAATATGGTGTTGATTCTAACCATCGAGCGCCTCCTTCATGATGTTTTTAAACATTTCAGGCAGGTTGTTGCCCTCATCGTACTGTACGACATAGTCCTCGACGGTCATGTCATCGGTTTTTGCAACTCCGTCGAGTATCGTATCACTCAGATTTTCATCGGTTTGCAGAATCTTATTGACGCAGGCACGCACCTCGCCGACGGTGCCGACACATTCGAATGGCTTCACCTCCACCGAGCCGTCGAGCTGGTCTAAAATCGGGCGCAAGTCATTGTCTTTCAGCAGGTCTTTGCCAAAGATATCGGTCAACTCGCTTCTTTTCAGGAATGGTGACAATGCCAGCCATGTGAACAGACATTTCGGGCATTTGCCGCACCATGAGTCGGTCTTTGAGCCCGCGTTACAGCTCCTGAACACTTTGTGATAGTCTTTGGCACGGCTGAAAAACCTCGCAATCTGCAGCTCGTTGAGCGGTCGCAGGAAGCTAAAGTATTGAATATCAGCGTCGATATATTTCTTGACGTAATATCTGAAGTCGTTTTCAAACGCCACCGACTTGCTATATTGGTGATTTATCTCGGTGTCAGGCACGGTCGGCTCGTTTGCCGACGACTCGTTAGACAGAGCTATATATTTCGATTTTGTAGCAAAGCCAAGCAAAACGGTATAAAACGCCAGCATAGCCGAGAACGGGGTATGGCCGTTGAGATAGCCTTCGGCGTTCATTTTCAGCATCATAGGGTCGAGCGTCCTCTTGATGATAGCGGTCTGTTCTTCGGTGTAGCCTGCCGCCGCCACGCAATCGTTAGTAGCTCCTCTCGGATTGATAATCAAAGGGATAGCAGGAATACGATTTCTCAGGAGTTCCAATGTGACGACCGAGTCTTTGCCGCCGCCGACAGGAATGAGGGTTTGCTCATGCAACAAGCCGTTATTGTTTGCCGGAGATTTCTCCACTACGCTTCGCTCCGGTCGAAATGACGTATTGGATGTAATGGTCATGAACTCATTGAGACTGGTTTTTATTCCATTGACATAGAAAAACTCACCTAACCCATTGAAATACAGTTTCTTCCACCATTTTATCTGTTCCCCATCAAGGGCAAACGGTTTGATTATCACCTGTTTCGGACACGCTATTTTCCAATAGCTTATCAGCTCAATCATGCCGATGTGGAAGATAATATTGTCGAGAAGCGGCTTCGGGATGTCATTCCAATGGTAAAATGAGCGCGCAGGAATCTTAAAGCAGGGATGAAACGTTATTTGTTGGAGATTTATTAACCTGTGGTTAATGCTTTCGCTGAGCTCAGGTCTCCGCTCAGCTTCGCTTCGGTCGAAATGACGTACACCCAAGACAAAGTCAAAAACAGCAAAAAACTCCCCATTTTCCACTGAATAATGGAAATCCTCGTAGATGAACGACTCGAACGTCGTCCTCAATGAGTCATATTTCGCTTGGTTTGACATCATTTCACGATTTCGCTCACAATACAAGCTACAAAATTACTAATTTTTTTTTATTCCTATAAATTATTTTACATTTTTCATGGACGGACGCAGTCCGTCCCTACAATTATTTAACCGCCTCATAAAACGCCTCATGAATCTTTGTCCTGATGTCGTTTTTTGCGAGTTTGTTGTTGTCTGCATCGGGATACACACGGTTTGACAGGAATATCACGATGAGTCCGTTTTCCGGGTCAGCCCATGCGAAAGTGCCAGTAAAACCTGTGTGTCCGAAGCTTCGCATCGACGACTGTTTTGCCGGTGTGTAGTACTTCACACTCGGGTCGACTTCAGGCTTGTCGAAGCCTATGCCGCGGCGGTTCATATTGTCGGCAAACGGTGCCGAGGTGAATTTTTTGATGGTGAATTCCGACAAAAACTTGCGGTTGTTGTCATATCCGCCATCCAGAAGCAGCTGAAGCATCACTGCGAGGTCACGTGCGTTGGCAAACAGACCCGCATGACCTGCCACGCCACCCATCAGAGCGGCAGCCTGGTCGTGGACATCGCCCTGAAGCTGCTGCATACGGAAATAATCGTCGTCCTCTGTCGGGGCAATCTTATCTATATCTATGTGTTTCAATGGCTTATAATAGATATGCTTCAGATTCAGCGGCTTGTAGAAATTCTCGTCAAGATATTTCTCAAAAGGCTCGTTTGTCACCATTTCGACGATTTTCGGAAGGAAGAAGAAGCCCAAATCGCTGTATTTGTACTTCTTCTCGCCCATCTCCTGCACCTTCACGGTCTCAAAGATGTCGAAACTGAAGTCTTTCGAGATATACATGTCCTTCGCCACCCTAACTGTATGGTCTTCATCGATATTTTTTCTGAAGACTTCCGGATCAGGCTTGCCGTCTTTCATCAACGTCTGATATATTGGCACCCAAGCAGTTATGCCTGTCTGATGGGTCATAATATCGATGAGTTTGATATCGGCCTTGTCAGTGCCTTTCAGATACGGGAAATAGTCGCTGAGTTTGCTGTCAAGACTGATTTTTCCATCGTCGTAGAGCTTCATCATGGCAAAAGTGGTGGCAAAGACCTTCGTGAGTGAAGCGATATCATAAACATCGTCGCCAACGACTTCATGTTCATCGTCATAGGTAAAATGTCCGAAACACTTGTCGTATATGACTTTTCCGTCTTTCATGGCGAAAATCTGGCAGCCTGGATAAGCGCCTATCTCAATGCCGTTCTGAGCGATTGAATCAATCATTCTAACATATTCATTATCAATCAATTCAATCGGCAATGTCTCAGGAGTCAGCATATATTCGAATCCCAGACCATATCCGACTTTGTATTTTTTGTTGATAGTGACTGGCAGTTTTCCTGTCGGATTGAGTTTGCCGACCATCACGTCAACCACAGCATTTACTGCATATTGCGTATCTTCATAGCCGATAATCACGGCTGCCGGCGTCTTCTTGAAACTGAACTCGTTCAGAGCATACGGACAGGCGAACAGATTGAGTACGATGTAGTTGTTTTTGCTCACGTCTTTCACAAAACCGACCATCTCATCGTTGATTCCGAAATGTTTTGTCGCATAAATCGAGGTGTTCTGAATATTTACCACCACCTGTCTAAAGTTCTTTAACTCATTGATTATCCGCGACTTCTTATCTTTTCCAATCTTTCCATCCAAACGATAATCAATCACGTCGTAGCCTTCGTTTCTGAGTTTGTCGGCTACAATGTCTTTTTTCCCGAAAGTCACCACTGCCACGGTTTGAGATTTGTGGAGAGGCAGTGTCTCTTTGTCGTTTCTTATCATCGTAACTGCCTCATTATAAAGGCGTTGCTTCATATTGTAATATTTTGCCTGATGCAGGTCATTGTCCAGCGCAAACTCCGATTGAGGCTGATAGTTGGCAAGTCCAAGGCGGTATTTGTATCTCAACACTTTCTTGCAGCTCTCCTCCACTCTCTTCGCCAGCACTTCGTCATCTAATTGATTTACAATAACTTGAATGGTATTTCTCGGGTTTATCGGCATCAGGACCACGTCGTTGCCGGCCATCAAGGCGCAGTATCCGACGCTGTCGGGGTCGATTTTGCCGAGGGCGCCTTTCATCTCCATGGCGTCGGTGAAAATGATGCCATCGAAGCCCATCTCGTCTTTCAGGATGTCAGTGACGACATTTTTCGACAGTGACGACGAGGTGTTTTTCTCAGGTTCGATGGCAGGCATGTAGATATGTCCGACCATCATGCCGTGGACGCCTCCTTTTATCAGATAATCAAAGGGATACCACGCTGTTTTCTTTATGTCTTTGAGTTTCTTTTTCACTGTCGGGAGGCTCTCATGCGAGTCTGTCTTAGTGTCGCCATGCCCGGGGAAATGCTTCATGGTCGGGAGCACGCCATTGTTCTGTAACCCCAGCGCGTACTGCAATCCGCGTATGGCGACCGCCTCCGGGTTCTCGCCGAAGCTCCTCATCCCGATGACGGGGTTGCTCGGCTCGTTGTTGACGTCGATGTCGGGGGCAAAGTCGACATTCACACCGATACGGCGGCATTGTTCGGCAATCTGACGTCCCATCTCGCCGACAAGATCCACATCTTGGATTGCGCCCAGTGTCATCTGGTAAGGATACGAGATGCCGTCGTTGATGCGCATCCCGAGGCCCCACTCGCCGTCGATGGCAACCATCATTGGGATTTGCGACATATTTTGCCACTCGTTGGCTTGCTTGAGAAGCAGCTCCGCGTCGGTGCGGAAGAACGTCACTCCGCCGATGCCGAAGTCTTCGATAAGTCCCTGAATATCAGTAAAACACGCTTTGTTTGGATAGTTCGCCCGCACATTTATCAGCTGACCGACACGTTGCTCATCCGACAACGTGTTGTACACCGAGTCAACCCAGCGCTCCTCTTCGGTCTGAGCCTTTACGGCCAATGCCAGCAGCAAACACATTATGGAAAAATATATTTTCTTCATATCGTCAATTTTTCTTCAACTTCTTCAATATCAAATGGTTTGGCTATCAAAACCTTATCTTCGTCAAGCAGAAAGAGCGATGGCGTCATGTCGACGGCGTAATCTTCCACTATAGGTGAATCCCAGCCCATGCCATCGCAGATGTTATATTGGCTGTCCAGCTTTGCTTTCCGAAGCAGCCGTTTCACTTTTTTCAAATCTTTCGACACACAGACTGTCACGACAGCCAAATCGTGACGTTCTGCCGCCAGCCGTCCTAGCTCCTTTATCAGATCACAGCAATGCGGACAGGTCTCAGATCAGAACAAAACG
>JAEEGK010005395.1_pt1 | contig 30922 bp, 27 predicted proteins | sample 8958771 | NCBI WGS metagenome assembly JAEEGK01 (sample SAMN16246547, study PRJNA631951) | gut metagenome | biome: gut microbiome; feature: rumen; material: SC-attached | host: Bos | place: Iran: Karaj | collected 2018-10
CGTCGCCCAAGTAGGCGTAGGACACCTGGTTCAGGGGTTTGTTCACGTGCTCGCGCATGGTGAGGAAATCGGCCAGGATCTGCGTAGGATGGAATTCGTTGGTAAGGCCGTTCCACACGGGAACGCCGGCGTACTGCGCCAGTTCCTCCACGGTGGTCTGGGCGAAGCCGCGGTATTCGATGCCGTCGTACATGCGTCCCAGCACGCGGGCCGTGTCCTTCATCGTCTCCTTGATGCCGATCTGGCTGCCGGTAGGGCCCAGATACGTAACGTGGGCGCCCTGGTCATAGGCGGCCGTCTCAAAGGCGCAGCGGGTGCGCGTAGAGGTCTTCTCAAAGATGAGGGCGATGTTCTTTCCCTTCAGACGGGGCTGTTCGGTGCCGGTGTATTTGGCCTTCTTGAGGTCTGCGGCCAGGTCCAGCAGGAATTCAATTTCCTTGGGGGTAAAGTCCAGCAGCTTGAGGAAGCTGCGGTTTCTCAGGTTATATGCCATAGTATTATTGAATGATTCGGGTTCCGCAGGAGGGGTTTCCCAGTTCTCCCGCTTCGGTTATGATGCAGCTTTCGCCGCCGTTTTCAATGAAGAAGATGCCGGCGCGGACCTTGGGGGCCATGGAGCCCTCGGCGAACTGACCCTGGGCCAGCAGCTCTTTGGCCTGCGCCACGGTCATCACGTCCAGCGCCTGCTCTCCGGGCTGACGGAAATGGATGTACACTTTGGGGACGTCGGTAAGGATGTAGAACTCCCGGGCGCCGGTTTTTACGGCACAGAGGGCCGATGCCAGGTCCTTGTCGATGACCGCCTCCACACCTTTCAGGGCGCCGCCGTCTTCCACTACCGGAATGCCGCCGCCACCCACGGTGACCACGATGCAGCCTTCGCGGGCCAGCCGGCCCACCAGGTCCACGTTGCAGATAGCCACCGGCACGGGCGAAGGGACCACCTTGCGCCAGCCCCGTCCCTTGGGATCCTCCCTGTACACCGCACCGTCGGCGAGTGCCGCGGGGTAGTACGGGCCCACGGGCTTGGTGGGGTTGGAGAAGCCGGGGTCGTCGGCCTTCACCTCTACGCGGGTGACCAGCGAAACTACGGGCCGATGCAGGCCGTGACGCACCAGCACGCGCTCCAGCGCCGTCTCGATGAGTTAAGCGATGGACCCTGGCGTCTCGGCCCCGCAGAAGTCCATGGGCATCGCGGGCAGGCCGTACTCCTTTTCGCCGGCGGCGTGCCGGAGAAGGCCGTTGCCCACCTGCGGGCCGTTTCCGTGGCCGATAATGAGCTGATAACCCTGCTCCAGCAGCGGTACCAGGTTCTCGCAGGTGCGCTCCACGTTGGCCACCTGCTCTTCGAATGTGCCTTTCTGGCCGCTTCTGAGAAGGGCGTTCCCGCCGAAAGCGACCACAGCCAGTTTTTCCATAGCTAATCTCTTCTTAAAGGAAGGGTAGAGCAGCGCAGCAGGCCGCCCATCTTGGAGATTTCCCGGTAAGGGACGGTTTCCACCGTCATTCCCCATTTCTCCCGCAGATGCTTGTTCAGGCGGGTGAAGTGTTCCTCCGTCACCACCACGTCCGGGGCGATGGAGAACACGTTGGTGTTCATATAGTACATCTCCTCGGTAGTGATTTCAAACACGTTTTCGGGGCCGCCAAAAATGTCGATGAGATGGTCGGCGTCCCGCGGGTTCATGAAGCCCCGCTTGTAGATGATGGCCTTGCCGTCACCCACCGGCATGAACGTGCAGTCCAGGTGCAGGATGCCCTGGTAAGGGTCTGTGTCGCTCTTGAGCAGGTTCAGGGGCACGATGGTCCGGGAAGGGAAGATCATCTTGAGGTAATCCACGGCCAGGCGGTTGGTACGGGCGGTCTTCACGTCGCGGTAATCCGGGAAGTCGTACTGGCCCAGGAAGATGTAATCCTTGTACAGCACCACGTCTCCGCCTTCCACGTGAACGGTTTCCGGCAGGTTGTAGATGTCCTTGTAGTGGATCTGCCTGTAGATGCTGCCGTAGGCGTCAATCTCCTCCTGACGGTCCGGGATGATGTTTGAGACAATGATTTTGTCATCGATTACAAATCCCACGTCACGGGCGAACACCTGGTTGCAGTCCGGCACAAGGTCCGGCCTGTACACGGTTACGTCGTATTTTTTGAGGATGCGCTCAAAGGCGTTCATCTCATCAATTATATCCTTTTCCTCAGGGTACACTCCGTGGAGGACACTCTCATATGACTTGCTGTCAAAGGTCTGGTCCAGGGTGGGGGTGCCGCCATTTGAATATGGCAGCCCAAGTACTACTTCCCTCAGGCGGGATGTCTCGTTTTGTACGTGAAGTTTCATTGCTTCTTCAGTTGAAGTTGTGTAAGATAGATGCCCACAAGGCCGATTGTAAGGCCTACCCACTGCAGCCAGCGGAGGGTTTCCTCACCAAGGATGAAGGCCAGGACTGCCGTTACAAGGGGCACCACTGCAAGGAATACGCTGGTGCGCGCAACGCCAAGTTTTCCAATTGCATAGGCCCAGCTGGTGTAGGCCGTTGCACTGCAAAGGAGGGCAAGCGCAAGGGTGGGATAAATAACCGGCCAGCTGAGGTATAGGCCAGGTTCAAAACTGCTTATACCCTTGGTGAAAAACATCGGGATGAAGAAGATGCTGCCAAAGAGGAATTGGTACATTACTATCACCGATGGCGAATAATCGTCACTGAGAGCCTTTGTGAAGGCAATCTGGCTTACCTCAGATATCACCGCGATGAACAGGATGCCTATTCCCAGCCAGAACATGGGGCCCGTCTGGGTTGTGGTGTATGTTACTATCCAGAGGCCGGCTATGGCTATGAACACTCCAAGGATGTTCAGTTTGGAGAAACTCTCCTTGAAGATGAGCATTCCAACAATCATTGCAAAAATAGGGTTGGTGGCAATGATGAGAGATGTGATTGTGGGAGACTCCGTGAATTTGAGGCCGTATGTTTCTGCCAGGAAATAAATGAACGGCATACACAGCGAAAGGAGCAGGTACTTTATGATGTCCTTCCGCTTGATGAGCATTTTCTGCTTTGTAACAAGGTTGATTATCCACAGAAGCACCCCGGCCATGAGCATCCTTATGGGCACAAAGAATTCCACGGGAATCTGCAGCGCCAGGAGGCGGTCGGCCCAGATATATGACATTGCCCACAGGACCACCGTGAGCATGGCGCAGAGATATGCGGTTATGTTCTTGTTCATTATGGTTAAAAGTCTTTACAAATATAGCCATTTTCCTTTGAATTTGCAGTCCTTATCCCCCTTTACGCATGAAATTTATCACTTTTTCCAATTTCCAAGCGAAAACACGTGACGGATTTGCCTCTTCCCTTGAAAAGAACAGCTCCGGGCACAAAAACGCCCATTTTTGTTCCGCTGGCTGTCCTCCGGAGCAGCTGCTGACACAAAATCGGCCCTATTTGTTACCCCAGCTGGTCTTGAGACCACCGTGTGGCACAAAATCGGTAATGAACGGTCACGGATTGGCGATTTGTGAAAAAAGAGTTAACTTTGACAATATGAAACACATCCGTCTTCCACTTATTGTCAAGATCCTTATTGCCATCGCACTGGGCGTAGGATTCGGGCTCATCGCCCCCGGCTGGGCTGTCCGAGCCATGAACACCTTCGACGGCATCTTCGACCAACTTCTGCGCTTCTTCATCCCGCTCATAATCATCGGCCTTGTTACACCGGCCATTGCGGAAGTGGGGGCAAAGGCGGGAAAGATGCTTGTGATTACGGTGGTGCTGGCATATACCTTCACCGTGCTCTCCGGCCTTTTTGCCTACAGTTTCTCCAGTGCCTGGTTCCCGTCGCTTCTGGACCGGGACAGCCTGGATGTTATTGATGCCGGAGAGGTGAAGTTCCCCGCGTATTTCACCCTCACAATACCCCCTCTGGCCGATATTATGACCTGCCTGGTGTTGTCCTTCATGCTGGGTATTGGCATCGCAACGTCAAAGGCCCAGGCTCTCAGAAAGGGATTTGATGAGCTTAAGTCCATCATTGTGAGGAGTATAGAGAAAGTGATTATCCCCGTGCTGCCTATCTATATCTTTGGCATTTTCCTGGATATGACGGCGGCAGGGCAGGTGGCTCCGGTGCTTAAGTCCTTCCTTGTGATGGTTGGCGTAATCTTCGGGATGACCCTTCTTCTTCTGGTGCTCCAGTACTGCATCGCGGGCGCCGTGGCCGGAAAGAACCCCTTCAAGGCGCTGGCGGGGATGCTGCCGGCGTATATGACTGCGCTGGGTACGGCTTCATCGGCCGCAACCATTCCCGTTACGTTGGAGTGCGCAAAGAAAAACGGTGTCAAGGAGGAAGTGGCGGGCTTTGTGGTGCCTCTCTGCGCCACCATCCACCTTTCCGGAAGTACCCTCAAGATCACTTCCTGCGCAATAGCCCTTATGATTATGCTGGGCATTCCCTTCGACTTTGGGACCATGCTTGGTTTCATCATGATGCTGGGAGTCACTATGGTGGCGGCCCCCGGCGTTCCCGGCGGAGCCATAATGGCAGCGCTGGGCGTGCTTGGAAGCATCCTTGGCTTTGACGCCCAGGCCCAGGCCATGATGATAACCCTCTACATTGCCATGGATTCCTTCGGCACCGCCTGCAACGTCACCGGAGACGGCGCCATCGCGCTCATCATGAATAAGATCAGTTAGTGCACTTTTTTGTGGCTGGCGGTTAATCCTCTGATAATTAGCACTTTATAAAAATCTGATTGTGCGTCATGCACAACCAGATTTTTGTAATTAGTTGACGTGCAGCGCGTTAGGCACCAGGGCTTCATACTATGCCGATAACGGAGAGAAGCAGGTACAGGAAATGGGCGATGATGCCGGCGCAGAGACCTGCGACGGTGTGGGCGCCGATGGCCTTGGAGATGGCCTTACGGTAGCCAAGGGTGTCCAGCATTGCGGTGTGGGTGGAGAGGAAGCCGCTCCAGCACATGCCGATGGCGGTGAACACGGCAATGGCGTTTCCGTCCAGGATGCCGACCGCATTGAAGGTGGGAAGAAGGCCGAGGGCCGCTCCCACGGCGCCAAGGGCGGTCATGGGGAAGGCTATGAGGCGCATATCGGCAAATCCAAACAGCCACTCAAACACCCAGTGAATCTTCTGGGCAAGCCATGGAAGGATGGGTACGCCCTGACCGGAGGAACCGTCGTAGACGCCGCCGTCTCCGGGGCCGAAGGTGATGAGGATCACCATGGTGGTGATGATAAGGACGCCGGGGATGATGGCAAGGCCAAGCTCCACGCCGTTCTTTCCGCCGTCCAGGATGGCGTTGAGGAAGCGCATGAAGATGCTGTCCTTGGGGGCGGCAACATCATCGGCCTTCTCCTCAATCCCCTCAGGGGCGTCTTCTACCGCCGGGGAATCCATCTGAGGCCAGGCTTTGAGGCAGCTCCGCTGCATTAGCCTGGTAGAGATGATTGACCCGCAGAACGCCCCCACAAAACCAACCAGCGCCCCGCTTCCGTAACCCAGGGAAATCATGGTGATAAGCACCACGAATCCCATTCCGAATGCCGTCCCGAAGTTTGTGAGGGACACCAGCTGGTACTTCTTGAATAAGGATGCGAATGAGCGGTCCTTGGCAAAGGCAATGATGGCTGGGTTGTCTGAGAGGAACGTCATGAGAGCCCCCAGGGCCGCTGCTCCCGGAAGGTTGAAAAGGGGCTTCATGAGTACCCTCAGGCCCTTTTCCAGCATCTTCACCACGCCAAACTCCGTGAGAAGTTTGGAAAGGGCTCCGGTAAGGACCGTGATGCCCATGAGGTAGAACACCGTGTTAAGCAGCAGGGAATGGGCGGTGTTCATTATGGTATTGATGAGGTTCCCGCTGCCCATAATATATCCAAGGGCCCCGAATACTGCTGCAAACAGGGCCAGGAATACAAGTGCCTCCACAAGGGAGCGATGTGATTTTTTCATAGGATTACACCAGTGCCAGTGCTACCTCCATCATGTTTGTGAATGTGGTCTGGCGCTGCTCTGCGGTTGTTGCTTCTCCGGTAAGGATGTGGTCAGATATTGTGAGGATGCCAAGTGCGCGGTTGCCGCTACGGGCTGCATTCATGTAGAGGGCTGCAACTTCCATCTCAACGGCAAGTACGCCCATCTTGATCCAGCCCTTGGTGTTGGGGTTTTCACGGTAGAAAAGGTCCGATGAAACCACGTTTCCAACCTTGTAGGTGAAGCCTTTTTCCTCGCATACATCGGCCGCTTTCCTGAGGAGCTGGAAGTCTCCGATGGGGGCGAACATGCCGTCCAGCTGATACTGGTCTGCGTAGTTGGAATCCGTGCAGGCGCCCTGCGCAAGGACAAGGTCCCCGATGTGAAGGCCGTGGTTGCAGGCTCCGGCGCTTCCCACGCGGATGATGGTCTTGACACCGTAGAAGTTGTAAAGTTCATAGGTATAAAGGCCGATTGAAGGCATTCCCATGCCGTGGCCCATCATGCTCACGCGTTTTCCCTTGTAGGTGCCGGTGAAGCCCAGCATGCCGCGGACCTCATTGAAGCAGACGGGGTTCTCAAGGTATTTCTCTGCCATGAATTTGGCACGGAGGGGGTCTCCGGCCATAATCACGGTTTCTGCAATCTCTCCGTATTTGGCTCCGATATGCGGAGTGGGGGTGTTCTCTTTACTCATAGTGTGTGTTATTGGTTATATGGTCTTGCAAAGATAGTCAAAAACTTTCTGCAAAGAAAGTGGCCATGCGGTCCTGGATCTCAAAGAAAAGGGGTGTGAAGTTCCCGTCAGGGCCGATATGAAGGCGGTGCCCGGCCTCTTCAATAGGATGATGCTCACTCCGTAAACCAAGCTCCAGGGCACGTTTATGGATGGATCCTGTGCCATACATCTTTTTAATGAACAGCCAGGAGGGCGGCCACAGCGCGCCGTCCTTCTTTGTAAAGGGATAACCCTCACCGTATGGCATCACAGGGTCTTTCACGGACTGATAGGAGAGGATGGCGATGTTGGAATTCTCCAGGGCCGACAAATCATGGATGGAGCCCCATAGGCTGCAGACGGCCCTTATGGGCGGGGCACCCGGTTTCAGTGCCAGGACCATCACGGTGCTGGCTCCGGCGCTGGTTCCTGCGCCAAACACTTTGCCGGGATCTATCCTCAGGTCTTCCCGCGAAAGGAGATACCTCAGGGCTGCCTCGGCGTCCTCCACGGCATATGACTCGGCCCTTTCTATATCCTTTTTCTTGATATTGAACCCCAGGCGGTAATTGATGGAGGTGGCAACGTAGCCAAGCGAGGCAAAGTGGCGGCACCAGGCGCTCTGGCCCTTCTCCTCCTTGTTCCCAAAGAAGAACGAGCCCCCGTGGAGCATCAGAAGGAGCGGCCTGGAAGCACAGGAATCTCCTTCCGGAATGTAGATATCCATATCCAGGGACAGCTGCCGCTGTTTCCCCAGTTTTGAGATCATTTTGCCAAAGGGAAGCCCTGCCTCTTCATCTGCGCTGGCCCAGTACCCCCTGGCCTCGGAGTACACTACATCCCTTTCCACCCTCACTTCATACTGTGGAGTGGTGAAAGGCAGCGTGGCAAGTACGCCAGCAATTATGCCGGTAGTTCCCATATTACAAAGATAGCAAACCAATTTGCATATAACAATATTTCTTCTGACCTTTGTTAAGACAAATAGTTCCTATGAAAATACGTTTTCCTGCTTTTGCAGCCTTTTTAATAGTTCTTTCCGCCGTCTCCTGCCAGTCAGACGGCAGGGGGAATGATTCCTGGCGCAGCCTTATTGAAGAAAGTGACCGTCTTGCGGCCGGGCAGGACTGGGAACAGGCCACGGAATATGCCCTGAAGGCTTTATCGGCCCCGGACCTCACGGATGGCGGGAAGTCCCTCTGCCTCAGCCGCCTTGCCGCCCTTGATATCATCACCTGGCGTGACGCACAGGGGTGGGAGCATGCCGTTGAGGCAGAGCGTCTGGCGCGTGAAAGCGGAACGGATACCCTCATGGCGGCCGCCCTCCTCCAGAAAGGCCGCCTGCAGCTCTGCGGCGCCATCACAGAGGGTGAGGCTCAGGATGAAGAGGCACTTGAGACTCTCCAGGAGGCGCTGGGATTCGCCTCAGGAAGTCCGTCCCTCAAGGCCGATATCCTTCTTCAGACAAGCCAGGCCTATATCGGCCTTAACCGTTTCAAGGACCCTATTGACAAGGAGATTTACGCAAAGGCCGGGGTGGCTATTGATGAGGCTGTGGCTGCTTCCAAGGACCCGGCGTTCCCATCAAAGGCACTCCCTTACTGGATGCGCTGGTACCGTCAGGGTGGCAACTGGAAGGACGGCATAGAGTGCTGCCTGAAGGTCCTGGAGAGCCTCAGTGATGAGGATTACCTCATGCAGAGCCAGTGCTGGAACAACCTTGTGATGCTCTATGCTCAGGCCGGGGATGTGGAAAACGCGGCATCGGCCCATCAGCAGTATGTCTACGCCATAGAGCATTATATGCAGAAAAAGGCCGATTCCCGTCTCCAGGAGATGGAAACCCGCTATGAGACTTCTCTCAAGGAGGTCAGGATTGCCCGGATGAATATTGTGCTGGTGGCGCTCATAGTCCTTGCCTTGGCCCTTATAATAATGATGGTCCTTTCCCAGGCCTATATTCGCCGTATAGTTGCATCGGACCGCGGCAAGGAACAGCTCCTGAGGCTCATCTCAAAGGATCTCGCAAGTCCCAGGGCCGGGGAGAGGGCAGTCCCGGACAAGGAGACCATCCGCGCACGCTGCAGCGAACTCCTTGGAGAGGAGGACGGCATCATGGCCGATGATATAGCTTCCTACATTAATAACCTTGCCGAGGAACGCTCCCGCCGCGTAAAGGAACTGGGCCTCACCGCACGTGAGATTGAAGTGATACGCCTAAGCGCCGAAGGCCTTTCCGCCGCCGGTATTGCAGACCGCCTCCACGTGAGCGTATACACCATAAAGAACCACAAACAGAACATCTACACCAAGATGGACGTCCGTAGCAACGCGGAGATGTTGCGAATCGCAAATGAACTGGGGATAGTGTAAAATAGTGCTTTTGTACTATAGTATTAAAATCCTTTTTGCCGATATTCGCCAATCGAAGGATTTAACACTATAACCAACAATATGACTAAGAAATTCTTTTCAGCCATAGCGGCAATTGCGATGCTGGCCTTATCGGCCTGTACGCAGGAAGAAATTAACCAGTTCCTGAACTCCGTCAATTCCATCAAACTGGACCAGACCCAGGTGGAAATGACCGTTGGAGAAACCCTTAATCTTATAGCTACCGTAGATCCTTTTAAAGGCGATACTAAGGTCGTTACCTGGACCAGCTCTTCTCCCGATGTGGCAAGTGTGAAAGGAACTGAAGTCCCTGATGTTGTCGGAATCAATATGCCGGCCGGCGAGGTGACTGCCCTCAAGGAGGGTGAGACCACCATCACTGCCAAGGTTGGCGATAAATCGGCCACTTGCAAGGTTATCGTTAAGAAGAAGGCCGATGACAACGGCGGAAACGGCGGAGACGGAAAGGTAGAAGCAACGTCAATCACTCTCAACAAGACGGAGATTACCCTTGTCACCGGTCTCAGCGAGCAGCTGGAGATAGTGAAGATTCTGCCGGAAAATGTCACCGACAAGAACGCTCTCTGGGTGAGCTCAAATCCGGATGTTGCGGTTGTAATAGATAAAGACGCTGTGGTAGACGGCGTTACCTATAAAGGCGGCCGTGTAACCGGAAGGGATCTGGGTGAAGCCACAATTACTGCATATCTTGGAACAGCCAAGGCCGAGTGCAAGGTGACTGTGGTATCCGGTGGCGGTGGAGATGCAACAATTGAAAGCCTGGTCATTGATCCTGCGCCCGTAACCCTTGCCGTAAATGAGGAGCAGGTGCTGACGGCGGTCATGAAACCTTCCGGCGCAAAAGTGAATGTTGAATGGAAATGTGACAAACCGGAGATTCTTGCGATGGGCGCCATTAATGACACTCAGGCCAAGATTCAGGGCCTGGCTAATGGCAAGGCCACGGTTACGGCTTATGCCGGCGGCAAAACCGCAACCTGCGAGGTAACAGTCACAGGCGGTGCGGCTACTGTGCCGGTGACGTCCATAACGCTTGACCATACTCAGCTCAATATGACCGTGGGCCAGAAGGCTCAGCTTATAGCCACGGTTTTGCCGGAAAACGCCACAGACAAGACCTTGAATTGGAGCGTGATGGATAACAGAATCGTAAGTGTGGACGGAAACGGTGAACTTACCGCACAGTCCGTCGGCTCAACAACGGTTACTGTAATCAGCGTGATGTATCCCAGCGTACAGGCATCGTGCCAGGTGACTGTCACCAATGGTGGCGGCGGCGGATCTTCCACTCTTGACAGAGTGTCTATCGATCCCCCTTCCGTGACACTTGAGCTGAATGACGAGAAGGACCTGACGCTGGTTCTTGACCCTTCCGATGCAGAGGTTACCATCTATTGGGAGTCTTCAAATTCCAGCATCGCCAAGGTGCAGATGACTTCCAAGACCACGGCCAAGGTCACGGGCATGGCGGTAGGCGAGGCCACGCTTACGGCCCACGCGGGAGATATGACTGCCACCTGTGACGTTACGGTTATATCCTCCGGAAGCGCCATACATGTAGAGTCGGTCACGCTCAATGTGCACGAACTTCAGTTGAATGTCAACCAGCAGTTCCAGCTTATAGCTACAGTTCTGCCGGAAAACGCTACGGAAAAAGGCGTGGTATGGAGCAGCAATGTCCAGTCCAGCAAACTGTATATAGACACGAACGGTATGGTGACGGGCCTGCAGGCCTGCGAAGCCACCGTCACCGTCCGGTGCAAGGACAATGCCTATATCTATGATACCTGCCATATCACCGTCACGGGAGGCGGTTCTTCCGGTGGAGGTGAAGACTATGTAGACCTTGGACTTCCAAGTGGTCTGAAATGGCGCTCAATGAACGTAGGCGCCTCCAAACCGGAGGATTACGGAGATTATTTTGCCTGGGGAGAGACTTCACCTAAATCAAACTATAGCTCGTCCAACTACAAGTATCCGGCAACAAATTATGGCGACGGAATCATAGTGTATGCAAAGTATGATACCACCCCTGTTCAGGGCGATGGCAAGACTGTGCTGGAGGCCGAGGATGACGCCGCAACCGCCAATCTCGGCAATGGTTGGCGCACTCCTACGTTCAAAGAGTTCAAGGAGCTGCGTGAGAACTGCACGTGGACTTGGAAAACCCAGAATGGAGTCAATGGAATGCTGGTGACCGGCCCCAACGGCAAGAGCATATTCCTTCCTGCTGGAGGCTGGTATGACAAGACCACGCTCTCCGGTAAGACTACTTACGGAAGTTACTGGACTGCTACAGGAGACGGTGGAACGGCAAACGCCGTTGACTTTGCCAACGGCTACTTGGACAAGGCTCTCGTCCCTCGCTGCGAAGGCAGGTCTGTCCGTCCCGTCAAGGATTAACCCCCGCCATTTGAAATTACAGCCCGCAGTTCACTCCGCGGGCTGTTTTTTGTGTGGTGTTGGGTACGCGACTTGAGTTGTTGGGGCGCCGTGGTCTGTGGACCTGGTCCAGCGCATATTTGGGCGAGGTTGGATTATTTGTGGCCATCCTCGCCCAAGTGAACGGCCATACAGCATGCTAGATGGCAAATTTAGTGGGCGTGGTTGGTGGCGTAAAATCCAGCCTCGCCCAAAAGACTTGCCAGCCTCGCCCGTTAGTGCCTCATTCTTGTGTCATAGCATTGCCAGCCTCGCTCGTTAGTGCCTCATTCTTGTGTCATAGCATTGCCAGCCTCGCCCGCTGGTGTGCCGAACTCATTATTTTTTTTTGCGTGGGAGTGGATTATTTGTTATATTTGTGGGAAAATTCTAACTTTTAACACAATGCAGGATAATGAAGGCAAATACATCTTCGGAGTAGTGAAGGTGGGTGACAAGGGCCAGATAGTTATACCCAAAGAGGCCCGTACAGTGTACAATATCAAGCCGGGGGATGCCCTGCTAATGCTTGGAGACCAGAAAGGAATGGCACTGTTGAAGACAGATATTTTCCAAAGCGTAATAGACCAGACCATGGAGGGTCTTACAAAATGAGAAAGCATTGGATAGACAATCTGCGGTGGGTAACCGTACTTCTGGTACTTCTGTACCACGTCATTTACTTCTACAACAATAAGGGCGTCTTTGGCGGAATTGGGGGATTTGGAGAGTATCCGGATGTCCCGCAGTACCAGGATGTTGTGATGTACATCCTGTACCCGTTCTTCATGCCGCTTCTTTTTATCCTTGCGGGAATCAGCGCCAGGTATGCCCTGGACAAGTATTCCGCAAAGGAGTGGTTCAAGGCGCGTACCCGGAAACTTCTGGTGCCGGGAACTATCGGCCTTTTTGTTTTCCATTGGATGGTGGGATACTTCAACACGGTGGTAGCCCAGAGGCAGGGCGTCTTTGACGGTGTTCCGGCAGTGGCAAAATATATGATTATGGCAGTGAGCGGCACGGGCCCTCTGTGGTTCATCCAGGTGCTGTGGCTGCTTTGCATAGTGCTTCTGATTGTTAGGGCGCTGGACCGGAAAGACCGGTTCTGGTCCTGGTGCGGAAAGGCCAATATCGTCTGGATCGTCATGCTGGGCGTGCTTTTCTGGGCAGGAGAGCAGACTCTTATCCGGAACCCCCGTCCGGAATCGGCCGATGGCCTTCTGAACCTGTACAAGCCCCTTTTCTACCTGGTTCCGTTCCTCCTTGGATACTTTGTGTTCTCTCACGACGAAGTTCAGGAAAAGGTGGGGAAGGCCTGGATTCCCCTGATGGTATCGGCAGTTATAGCCGGCAGCGTTCTCATCGGCACCACCTTCGGGCAGGATAACACCTCTCCGGAGTACCTTGGAAGCCCCCTTAACAGCATTTACGGCTGGCTTATGTGCCTTGCCATGATGGGGCTGTTCCAGGCCCGCTGGAACTGCACAAACGCCTTTTCCGGCTATATGACCCGCTCAAGTTACGGGATATACATTGTCCATTATCTTCCCGTTGCGGCGTTTGGCTATATGATGAAAACCTACACTCAGCTGCCTCCGGTGGCAATGTACCTTATCCTTGCCGTGGCGGTTTTCACCTTGTCTCCGCTCCTTTATGAGATAATCCGCCGCATCCCGCTTATCCGCTGGTGTGTGCTGGGTGAAAAGAAATGAATACTCTTATGAAACGCTTTTTTCTTTTTTTGCTGCTCTGCTTCATCGGCCCCAGCCTTTGGGCGCAGACCATTGAGCCATATCTCCCGGAGGATGAAATGCCGGACGTTGTGAAGGTGCTGCCTGCTCCGCCGGCAGATCCAAGCCCCGGCTTTGACTATGATATAATCCGGTATATGTGGGGAAAACAGCAGAGGAAGGACCCTTCCCGCCTTCAGATGGCTGTCCGTGACGCCGTCTGGAACATTGACACAACGCTTGTCATTCTTGGAGAGCCTTTCGGCCTTAAGATATCAAAGGAGGAGACTCCCGCCATATATGAGGTCCTTACAAGAGGCATCACAACCATAGAGAACATCCGTTTCCGCCCCAAGGCGTACTATTTCCGCACAAGGCCTTTTGCATACTTTCAGGAGCCCTCAATCTTCCCTCAGGACGACGAATGGCTAGCAACGGAGGGCTCCTACCCTTCCGGCCACACCATCCGTGCCTGGGCCTGCGCCCTTCTGATGGCTCAGATTAATCCGGAATCGGCCGAGGCCGTCTTTGCCCGCGCCTGGCAGTCCGGCGAGAGCAGGGTGATCTCCGGCTGCCACTGGCAGAGTGATGTTGACGCCAGCCGCCCCGTTGCCAGCATGGGTTACTCCCGCCTCCAGACCTCCCCGGAATTCCAGCGGGATATGGCCCGCGCCCGCGTGGAATTCTCCATCCTCACACAGTGACAATTCCCTTGGCGGCGGCAGTGGCAACGCATTCCACAATGCTGTCAAGGCCGAATTTTCCCTTGATGCGCTCCTTGTAGCTGTCTACGGTGTTTATTGAGATTTCAAGGGCCGATGCAATCTGGACGTTGCTGTAGCCGGAAGAAGTCAGCTGCAGAACTTCCAGTTCCCGGGGCGTGAGTCCCTGCGGCTTCCGTGCCTTGAGGTTCTCCTTGCCACCGAAGCTGCGGAGAATCTTTCCGGAGTCGATGGTCTCTCCAAAGAACAGGCACTTGCCGGCGGCCACATCCATGATGGCTTCCACTATTGATTCCGGAGAGGAGTCCTTGGCAAGGTATGCGCAGGCCCCGGAAGTGATGGCCCTGAGGATGTATGACGGAATCTTGTAATGTGAGAGCACAAGGGCCTTTACGCCGGGAAAAGCGTCCCGAAGGATACCAAGAAGCGTGAGGCCGTCGGTCTCCGACTCCAGCGTTATGTCCACCACTGCAATGTCAGTTTCAGGGTGGGCGTTGAGGTAGGCCACGGCAGCCCCCGGAGAAGCCACGGATTCAATGCTCCCGAAGGAGGGATTGGCGCCAAGGGCAAGTTTAAGCCCCATTACAAATACGGCGGAATCTTCAATGAGAAGGACATTAATCATAGGTCGATGGTTATTTCAAGGCCTCCTTCGGGCCTGTTTTGCATTTTCATTCCGGCTCCAAGCTTGTCCAGAAGTTCCTTGGTTATCATAAGACCAAGGCCGTGGCCCCAGTGGGGATCCTCTTCCCTTATGCCCGGGCCGTTATCGGCAATAATTATCCTTTTCCCGCGGGCCTTGAGGGTTACTCCCTCCGGACTAGCCTTCAGGGCGTTTTCAAGGAGGTTCCGGAGGCAGGTGAGGAGCATATTCCGGTCCGTTTTCACGGTAAGGCCGGAAGGAATGTCAACGGAAATCACTTCCCCGTTCTGGAGAGTGCCGATAGCTTCCGCGGCAAGCGCCGTGAGGTCCTCTTCACGCATCACCGGCTCCAGCATCCCTTTCTGGTTCAGTGACCATAGGAGCAGGTTTTCCAGAAGGGAGGATGTGTTATCGGCCGATACCGCCAGTTTCTCAAGTCCTTCCCTGAGCTTCTCCGGAGGCAGTTCCGGAAGGCGTTCAAGGAGCTGGCGGGAAAGCAGCCTGCTTCCGGAAATGGGATTCCTCAGGTCGTGGGAAATGATGGAGAAAAGGCGGTTTCTCATCTCAAGTTCTTTCACAAGAAGACGCCTTTCCCTGAGGCGGAGAACCGTCCACACTATGCCGGTAAGAAGGAGCGCATAAAGAAGAAGGAATGGCCATCTGAGCCAGAGGGGCTGCGGAACGCGGAGAGTTTTCTCCTTAGTTTCGCCACGGTCCCATCGGCCAAAGATATCGGAACTCTGCTCCTGGAGGACGTAGCGCCCGGGACGGATGTTTTCCGGCAGGCCGATAAAACGCCCTTCCGTCCAGTCTCCGCCGTTCAGGCGGTACCTGTGGCGGATGAGGCTCTCCAGCGGGAGATTCCCTGAGGCCTTGATGGAAAGTAGGCTGTCGGGGTGGAAAGAGGCCGCTCCGGCTGCGCCTCCAAAGGCCAGGAAGCCGCCGGAAAGGTGGCAGGAAACTCTCTCTCCATATATGTCTGAGGGGAATCCCAGTTCTTTTGGAACACGTCCCGTGCTGCCGTCCGTGTCCACAAACCACAGCCCGTCCTCCGTCCCGGCCCAGAGACGGCCTTTTTCATCGGCCTCCACGCACTGCACCAGCATCCCGTCAAGGAAATGGTTGCCGGAAGGGCTCCACAGCCCGCTGCGGGTGGCGGCCCAGATGGCACCGCTAGGGGTTAGACAGAGGTCCGTGACGTAGTCGTCGGGGATGGAGGAATTGCCTTTGTAGTACTTTGTGACAAGGCCTGTTTTACGGTCTATGACATTGAGCCCGGCCTCGGTGGTGGCGTAGACAAGGTTGCCGCGAGCATCCTCTATGAGCCTGCTTCCAAGCCTTGAACTCAGATAAATGTTGGAATCTGCCTGTGCCGATGGATAGCGGAACGGGCTCAGCCAGTGAGGCGGAAGGCTCCGGCGGGCTTTCCGGTCCCATTCATTGAGGCCCACGCCTTCCCAGGTGACAACCCAGAATCGGCCTTCATTGTCTTCCAGGAAGTCCGATATCCAGTTGGCTCCGTCAAGGTGCCGGGCTTCCGTCTGCTCCTTGGGAAGCTCACCTGTGAGGCGGTCCTTGTACGCCTTTTTCCCGTCCTTCCACACCTCCCAGCCGGTGTTGTTCCAAAGGCCCACGTAAACGGTGCCGGCGCTGTCTTCGTAGAGGGCCGATACCCTTTCCTGGGCCGTCCCAATCCACAGTTTCCCGTTATGGTCTTCCATAAGGGCAGATACCTGGGCGGTGGAGACAACTCTCACATGTTGTAAGGCAGAAGATAGCACTGAGAGGCCGTTGTCGCCGCCCGCCCAGATATTGCCCTGGCGGTCTTCAAATATGCAGTAGAGTTCGTTGGATGCGGTTTTATAGACCTTTGTATCTTCCGGCTTCTTAGTGTTCACCAGCCCAAGGCCGTAGGACCCGGCTGCCCAAAGGTTTCCGCTGCGGTCCGTAAGAAGCCTTGCGTGAGATATGGGAAGGCGGCCGATGGGAATAGGCACTCCCGCTTCATAGGTGTGAAGGAGTGAGGTGTGATCTTCGAAGGAGTAGAGTTTCCCGCCCTTTTCCGCGTAACTGCCGTTGCAGAGCAATCCTTCCCAATGGGTGAGTGTGACCTGAGGGTTCTTCCGGTCTTCAACGTATTGGTTGTGGACCAGGCGTCCGGCAATCCAGAGTTTCCCGTCAGATGCCTCGTAAATCTGGAAATAGGGATAATCTCCTTCGTGGTCCCTTTTGTCGTAGAAGCAGCGGGCTTCCTCACGGATGCCGCCGTGGTAGGATAGTTTCAGAAGGAGCGTGTCTCCCACCGTGGCCCATACAAACCCCTCTTTGTCGGCGTAAAGGGCGCGGACCGGCCCTCCGTCTTGCCCGACCGCACTACCGTCATGCCCGACTTGATCGGGCATCACCGTCAGCCCTTCCGTGGTCCCAACCCATAATCGGCCTTCCATATCCACCGCAAGGGCATTCACCCTTCCGTATTCCTTGTGGCTTTTGAAGCGGGAGCCGTCAAAACTGGCCAGGCCGTTCCGGGTGCCTACCCATAGTACTCCGTCAGTGTCCTGCGTTATAGCATAGACGGTGTTGGACGGCAAGCCGTCTGCCGCGGAGTAGTTTACAAATCGCGGCACGGCCGTCAGCAGACACAGTATGATGGTAAGGCATATCATTCCTTTGCAAAGATATCATTTCCTCCCGAAATATCCTTGCAAATCAGCACTTTGTGGCGGATTCCGCCACGGAGCTATTGAGGATAACTTTGTTTCTCTTCTTCCTTATATCTCTTGAAGTCCTCTTCGGTAATATTTTCCAGCATATATTTACGGATTTCATCCTCTGACGGAAGTTGCAGACGGTATTTGCTGACAAATATGTTTTGCGAAAGTCCCTCGATAGCGTATTGTACGGTAGTTTCGCCATAATCCGTACATAGCAATATGCCGATGGGCGGATTGTCATCCTGCTGCATTACCTCGTGCTTGTAATAGTTCATATAGAGGTTCAGTTGCGAGGCGTACTCGTGGCGGAAACGGTCAATCTTCAGATCAATTATGACGTGACACTTCAGAATACGATGATAGAAGATTAGATCGGCCTTGAAATAATCCTGGTCAACAAGGATGCGCTTCTGCCTATATTCGAAACAGAATCCACGCCCCATTTCCAGCAGGAAACGCTGGAGATTGTTAAGAATTGCGTTTTCAAGTTTAGTTTCAGTATTGTTTTCATATGGCTTTATGTCCAGAAACTCCAGTGTAACAGGATTATGGATAATTTCTTTTGGTGAAATCTGCAGGGCATTCTTGGTGGTCAGCTTTTGCAGGGCATTTTTGTCCTTGGACATCCCCATACGCTCGTAGTAGAGTGAGGAAACTTGTCGGTCAAGTTCCGTGTATGTCCAGCAGCCACGGATAGTTTCTTGTTCATAAAAGGCTCGTTTGAAGGAGTCTTCAATACTTGACAAGTATAGTAGGCACGAATAATTGAGTCTGTTGAATAGCCGATCGGGTGGGGTTTCCCATTCTTCTAATTTGGCGGATGGCATCCGCCATTTTTTATCTAACTGATAATCAATGCCTTGTAAATTGGCGGATGACAACCGCCAAATTGATGACTCAGATTCCAGAAACAAGGCTTGGTTTGTTTTGATGTATTTTGCAATCTCTGCAGCCAGAATGGGATATACAAGATACAATTGCCTATATTCTCTAAGCCTTCTTGGCTCAAACCCTCTTTGGTTAATCTTTTCAGACAATTTATTGATTAGTTTATCACCATACTTAGCCCTGTCTTTCCCATTTTGCTCGAATTCCACAATGTAATAACCAACAAGCCAGTTGCGTGCTGTCAGTGATAGGTTGATGGCGTGTGCCGCCTGTGCCTGCAAGGCATCTTGTATATAATTGATGCGTCCTACCAGTGATTCAAAGGTCAGATTCTCTTCGTTCTTATCCGAGAATGCAATGTCATCCTCATGCGGCACGACAGGAATCTCGCTCAAGTCCGGCTCCTCTATGTACCCAACAAGAAACTCAAATGGCACCCCAAGTACCTCAGAGGCCTTGTAAATGGTTTCCAAATTTCTGGTCTTGAAAAGAGCCTTAACGTTTTGTTTCCGGATTCCCATCCGCCTGGCAAATTCGCTCTTGCTCATCCCGATCCGCTTCAGTAGCGCTTCTCCTTTTGCTTCGAAATAAATCTTATTCATAGTTGCATCTTTTTGCAAAGGTAATATTTTACAATTACTATTTATAAATAAAAGCAAAGAATTATTCTCACGAGGCTCGCCTTGAGGCGGATTCCGCCACAAGGCAATCATTCCTATGGGTTACCTTTGCGAAAAACACTGAAACTTATGAAAAAGATACTTCTTCTCTTCTTGGCGTTCCTGCTTTTATCGGCCCCAAAAACATCAGCCCAGTTGGGTTTTGACTTCGGGATGAACTTTGAATTCCTGAGCCGCAAGGTTCCGGAAGGATTCAAATCGGGGGGATTCGGTATGGGCCCATATGCCGGAATAATATACGGCATTCCCCTGAGTATGTCCAGTATGGTAAATGTCGGACTCAATTACAAATACGATATTCTCTGGGGCGCGATGGGTGCCTGGGACGATGAGAGCAAACTGGATGTGATTACTCTGGGGAACTACGACACCTCCATCCAGGAACATCATCTCCAGCTTCCGGTTTCATTCAACTACGGCACTACGAGAGGATGGAATCTCTTTGCCGGGCCCGTATTTGACTACTGTCTGGCCTCTACAACCTCCAGCACGGACAAGGACTGGCCGTTCAAAGATGGGAACGGCAAGAATATGAAGATGAATACCATTAAAGACCTTGGAATCAAACCCTTCAATGTCTATCTCAAGGCCGGTGCCGGGGTGGGCAGAAAAGGATTTTCCTTCAAGATTACCGCAGCATACGGGCTTTTGAATCTTGCTCAGGACAACGGGAGCCCTCTGCATCGCTGGACTGTCGGCATGGACTTCCACATCAATCTGTAATGCCACATGCGTAGTTTTATTCTGACTATATTCCTTCTTGCTGTGGGCATTTTGCCCCTGGCCGCCCAGGATGTGATCGTGAGCGGGAATGCGGACTTCAAGCGCCTCTGCGAAGGCAACACGCTCCCCGCCGAGGAAGGATGGACCGTAGTTAAAAAGAATGTGGCCATTCCGGGCGTTACACCCGAAATCTGGTGCGGAATAGTCCGGATCAGGAAAGCGGAAAAGAGCTACATCGCAACGCTTGCCTATGGTCCGGTACACTGCGACGATATGTGGAGGCTCTCCGAAGGGCTGGTCATCTACAACAAAGGAAACAAGTATTCCGCCCTCTGCCTGGTGGGTGAGAAATGGAAGCAGACCCTCAGCAGCTATAACTGCCGTATCATCGCCTGCGGGCATGCCGATGGTGCCAAAGCCCAGATGCTGGTACGGGACAAGAATGGTTTCTTCAGTTGGATTGATGAGGGCGGAAAACATATCGAAGGCACGCCGGAGCATTATGACGATGCTGTCATCTACCGGGCCCACGGCGATGTGGTTGCAGTCAAGACCGGCGGGAAGTGGGGCGCTATGGCCTCGGATGCCAGCGTTGTGGTCCCCATCCAGTACGATACCCTTTTCCTGACAGCTCCACTCCGGCAATGGGGTGGGGAATGGGCCGATGCTAATTGGCTTTATGTGAATAAAGGGGGCCTCTGGGGCGTAAGGGGCGACAACGGCATGGAAGCCCTGCCTCCAGTCTATGACGGATTGTCATATTGGCCCACAGCCCCGGACACCTGGTGCTACCGCAAGTCCGGGAGTAAGTGGGGGATGATGGAAACCGGCGGTCGACAAACCCTTCCGGAAGAGTACGACGGTCTGTCGCCTTACAGTTTCAACGCTTACGTGAGCGGGAACCTGCGCCTTCCCTTTGCCATTGTCGCAGGACGTGGAAACGAGCGTGCTTTGCTTAATCACAAAGGTCACGAACTGATCCCCTTTATGAAAGATAAGGATATGTTCGACCTGCTGGTGATGTTCTATCCCCGGAATTCATTCTCCGTCTTTGTCTGGAATAATTATAAGCTATGGGCCAAGGGAGAGTTTGAATCCAAGGCCGATTTCGAGGCCCGCCGGAGGGATCCGTCCAAGACTGAAGGTTATGTCGCCTCGCTGATTCCGGCGGCAGAGAAGGCCTTCGTATCGGCCATAATCGGGAAGGACGCCAAACTAATCCTGAGCCGATACGACGCCGAAGAGGAAACCTTCGTCTTCTCCGTGGACAAAATCCTGCAGGACACCTACAAAATCAGCGTTCCCCGCACCGACGCACCGCTTTTCAAAGCGGAATTCGACAGCATCTTCCCCGATGCCTTAGCAACGGCCAAGTACTTCATCCTTAACGACATGCTTTCACTCAGAAGCATTACTTTCACTACGGCGGAAGGGAAGACTTTCCGCTTTGACAACCCTGCCGCCGAGGGCTATTCACAGCCTTTGCTCAGGGACCTTGACCTCATACAATGATGAAAAAGAATATCGCCATCGTGCTGCTTGCCGGCCTGTCCCTTGCCGCAGGAGCACAGTCCAAGTTTGACACCGGCACCCATGCCACGTCTGCCCTCGGCCAGCTGGAGGAAATCAGCGGACAGAAGTTCTCAAAGCCAAGCGGGGACCATCGCATTGTGATTCCGGCCGCCAGGGCAGTCAGTGCGGCCAGTTCCGTATCCAGGGGCGGCAGCAGCAGTGCGTTGGGCCTTGCCATAGGAATACTTACCCCAATGCTCTTCAGCGCCCTGGACTATCTGGAAGACAGCCGCCAGAGTGCCTCCGAGCCAGCCTCGGCCTATGCACAGCCGGCCAATCCCGTTGCACCGGACATCTATGTCGAGTGCGATGCGGACATAGTGAATAAATTTCCTCCAGGCTGCAAGTTCGAGCGCCATTATCCAGTTCCCGGGGACAAAGACTGGTACCTGGAATTCAAGATGACCAACGAAAGTTCCGTGGACCACGATTTCACCGTCATCTACTGGGAGAAGGAGGGGAAGTATGGTACTCCCCGGCTGAAAGTGCTTCGCAGCGGGATGCCCGGAAACAGGATCCACGATCCCCTTTTTGGCATCAGCGTTAACGGTCATTACGACACCGGTACCCTTTCCACCCGTTACAAAATTGAGAAGATTATCTACAACGACTGAAATAATGCAATTCACAATTATGAAAAAGATTCTATTTGCAGCAGCGCTGCTTGCGGCTCTCCTGACAGTCTCCTGCAACAAGGACGGCTTCGACGGCAATGCCAATGTCACGTTCCGCAAAGCCAATATAGGAGGAGCGCCCATGCTGGCCATCGCCCAGGGAGGCGCCTCAACAAAGGCCGAAGGAGACATCACCGTGGGCCCGAAGGCCCTTTATACTGTTTCTGAAGACGGCACCATGGTGCAGGTAAGCTATAATGTGGATGTAGAAGGGGCCGACGGTGAGGTGGCCGAAACCATCCGGGCGAACCTTATTATCTCCCCGAATTTCATCTTCCCCGTGGATGAGGGATGGCTGTGGATGGCCAACTGCTCCCTGGACGTCAAGGACGGCTGGTCCAACGGGACCATTCCCCAGGGGCCGGCCCGAAGTGCGCTCAGCAAGATCATCAACGGGCACAACGAGAAATACCACGACCGCCACGGCGCCCACTATCTCATCCGCAAGAGCGACGGCGCCCTGTTCGAATGGACCCTGGAGGCCGGTGCGCCGGACGGGATGGACGACGGCTTCAAGCAGCCCACCTTCCTCAACGGCTGGTTCCACCAGCTGGGAGGGGACCTGTTCGTGAAGACCGGCGGCTGGAATTATGACGGCATAAACGGAGGCCTTCCGTCACTTATCTGCCTGAAGGATAAGGGCAACACGCTGGATGCCGTCAATGTGCTGGGAGACAATATCTCCTGCGGGAAAATTTATCCGGCTGGAGGATCCTGTATGGGCGGAGATTTCTATTACCCGGGACTGGATGGGAAAGCGCTTGGAATCATCGCACCTCCTTCCTTTGAACCGGTGCTTCTCCAAATGGAAGCAAAAAAGGATGCCTTCCTTCTTTCCATCGGCGGGAAGCTGTATCTGGGGAACAGCTATGAGACTGAAATCCAGGAAGGTGACGGTAAGGATTCCGGGACAAGGACCGTGGCCCGCACGGATTTCTACAATCTGAACGTCTCCGGAAATGCCGTCTCTCTTGGAAACATTATCTGCAGCATTGACGGGAGGATGAATGCAGACGGCGTTTATATCTCCACGTCGGAAAAACTCAGCTGGTGGGATGGCAATGATTATGACGGAGTCACGATCCGGACCCTGGATCCCAGGGCAGGCACCGTTTCCTCCAAGAAGCTTCCGGAGCATTATCCTTCATTGGAGGGTTCATACGTGAACGGTGTCGCATACACCATTGACGGCACTTCCGGCTTCTGGGAGTGCGACCTTTCCAAGGATGCGGCGGAATATGTGACGCTTGACTGGTCCAGTGCCGCAGATTATCAGAGCAAGATTGTTCCCGGGACCCTGAGGCTGGAGCACTTTGAAGCGGCGTCACTTACCCTCAAGTTCGTGGCATACATGACCAATGGCACCCAGCTTAATTTCTACACTTCCGTCACCGGGGCCGATAGAGGCGTCATCAAGACCAACGTAGGCTCTGACGGCAATGCCGGTATGGTTGTCACCACAATGGTAAGGCTCAATTAAAGTTATCGCGTATGAAAAAGATACTATGGATTGTGCTGGCGCTGATGGTCATATCGGCCTGCGAAAAAGATCCCACGTTGAACGATAAATTCTGGGAAGAGGCTCCGCTTGAGATGGAGCAGCACCAGTTCCAGATAGAGACGGAAATTCTGGCGGGTCTGTACTGGCACTGGAACAATGCCTACGCCTCCTTTGTGGAAGACTGGACTCCATATAACGGCGAGAAAAAAGAGCCGGAACTGGTATTCAGCAACCGCCGCTGGTTTCCGGCCGATTACGGCCCCCGGTTCTGGAGCGACTTTGACCTGGACAATAAAATGGTACCAGGCACACCTGCCGTATCCTATTATGACTGTGACAGCCATCCGTATGAGAAAACGGACCTTGGAGACGGCAGTTACAGGATAGAGGTGGGCTTCCTTGGCTATGAATGGTCCGGTATCCTCCGCCCTGGAGAAGACTGCATCCTGAGTGCCGGTGACTACGACGAGTTCCGTCTCCGCCTTCTCCCGGCCGATGCCGTCTACGACCACTCCCTGGATGAACTCCTTCTGGTTGCCCGCGAGTTCGGTAGGCAGCGGAAGAAGTAGGACAATGACCAAAAGTGGAAAAAAGGTGATGTTTTTCCGAAAATAATGTATTTTTGCACAAATAATATTCAGCATTTATCAGTTAACCAATTATTTGTCAGAAAAACATGAAAACAATCAAACTTGTTGCAATGGCAGTACTAGCCTGCATGGCCCTCTGCTTCACTTCCTGTTCCATTAACGACCCCGGTGATTCCGGCTCATACACCGCCACCTGCGATGTCGCTGTCTCTGCCAGCGAAGGTTCCGGTATCATTTTCAACAAAATCAGGGATGCTGTCATCCTGGCCGGCAGAGGCTTGGATTTCCGCACTGAGGCCAATAACAAGGTCGTCATCGACGCCGCCGACAAAGTGGCTGCTGAATATAAGGATCAGGCCAACAAACCTATTGTTGTTTCCGTGGTTTTCCGCCCCGGCAACGCCATGGGAGAAGCCGAAAAAGCGGATATCGTAATCAAGAAATATACGTTTACTCCCGTAAACTAGATATCATAATTTTGCCTTGAGCCGCTGGCGGGCCTTGGTGACGGAGGTGGGTGAGATTCCCAGCAGGATGGCCTGCTCCGATACCGAGAACTGCAGATGCGAGAGAATATAGGCACGGATATCGCCTTTTGTCAGGCCCGGATGCTCTTCACGGAGAGATTCGGGCCTGAAGTCTGATGAATTTCGGAGCATGCGTTCCAATTCGGCCCATTCTTCATCCTGGATATAGCGGGGCTTGGTGCGGAGCTGCTGAAGCAGGTGATTCTGCCCCACCAGCGCCTGCATCAGCACATAGGAATCTACCTCTCCGGAAGGCCCCCCGCCGGCGTTGGGGATGAATCCCTCCCGCACATCCTTTCCGGCGTGGATGACCATCAGGAAGGCCCTGACATTTTTCCCCAGGATTTCGCTCACCTGCTGGATAGTGAGCGGGCTTGAGCCCACGGTACAGGTTGAGGCAAGTCCCAGGGCCACCAGTACAAGTTGATAATAAAGCATTTCGGCCTCATTCTCCTGCAGGCCGAAGGTCTCTTCTATGGCACAAAGGCTCTCCGCCTTGAAGCCCACATAGGAATCTATGTATTCCCTGTATGAAGCATGCTGAGTCTCAGATTCCATAACAAGGGAGAACAGCTCAGGCTCGTCCATCGCAAACCAGATAAGGGCAATCCCGAAACCCTTGAAGGGGGGATTGAGCGCAAATCCGTCTCCAACGCGCTTCCTGTACAGTTTCCGGGCTTCTTCGCGGACGGCATCCCGTACCCCTTTGATTGATCCGAAGCAGGAGAAGATGGCGCTGGCGCCGCAGCCAAGCCGGGCGCAGAGGTTTCTGGCCGTCAGGAGCGGGAGGCCTCCGGATCTCACCAGATCAAGGGAAGCGGAAAGGATTCTTTCTTTTGTGACAGTAACAGGTCTTGCCATAACGGTTGTTCCGTGATTATTTATGGCAAAGGTAAGGATTGTTCCCCTGTTGTCCAATAGCACCTACGCCAAAATCGGCCAATTGTCCACTTCATTGTCCACATGGTTTTTTATTTCGGAACATAATATACTATAACTTTGCAGGTGAAAAAACATGGACAGACAATGAAACGCTTTATTTTGATTCTGATGCTTGCAGTGGTCTCCTTCCCTCTATTCTCAAAAGAGGACTGGAGGGGAAAAGTGGTGGATGAAAATGGGGAACCGGTCCCTTATGCCAACGTAGCCGTGCTTTCAAAGGCCGATTCTACCGTAGTATGCGGCGTGGTAACTCAGGAGGACGGCACCTTCAATATAGTGACCAGTGAGACTGACGGCATTATGATGGTGGCCATGCTGGGCTACAAGACGCTCTATCTTGCGCCCGTAGACGGCGCGGTGATAACCCTCTCCGATGATACTCAGATGCTGGAGGGGGCCGTTGCAAGCGCCGTCATGCCCAAAACAAAACTGACGGGTGAAGGATTGCAGACAAATGTACGCGGTTCCGTGCTGGAGAACGCGGGATCGGCCAGCGACGTCCTTGCGAAGACCCCCGGCATAATCAAGGGACAGAATGGTCTGGAGGTAATAGGGAAGGGCTCCCCGATGGTATATATTAATGGAAGAAGAGTCACGGACAGCTCGGAACTTGACCGTCTCCAGAGTAATGAAATCCAGAGCGTGGAGGTCATCACCAACCCTGGTGCCCAGTACGACGCCACGGTGAAGTCGGTGGTGCGCATCAGGACCATAAAACGCCAGGGCGACGGCTTCGGCTTTAATCTGAATGCTTCTGACGCCCAGTCACTGCGTTGGGCTAAGGGCAACGACCCCTTCGGCGCCATCAATGTGAACTACCGTACGGGCGGTCTGGACTTCTTCGGCGGAATCAACTATGCCCGCAACACTTCCCGGCAGGAAAGTTATTTGGAGAAGCAGACCTTCGGCATAAAGGCCGATGGCTCCGACTGGCTTTTCGAGAACAAGAGTACGCTACTTAATGAATACATCGGCAGCTCCATCTATGGCAATGCCGGAGTGAACTGGCAGATGGCCGATAACCATTTCCTTGGAGGCAAGGTGGAGTGGGGCCGTCACCTGACCTACAACGTCCGTACTGAAGTGAACGACAACGTCTTTGAAAACGGGACGCTGACAGACAAGCTGAATACGGTATCGGAGGACATAATAGGAGACAGAATCCCGTATAATCTTGGCGCCAACATTTACTATAACGGTGTCGTAGGAGGTAAACTCGGGATTGACATGAATCTGGACTACTACGGCACTGACGACAGCTCAAAATCGGCCTCTGAGGAAACCAGCGAAATGACACAAGACGCAGCCATCAGCAGCGCCAGTAACAACGCGGGACGTATGTACGCCGCCAAGGCGGTGCTTTCCTATCCCATATGGAAAGGCCAGCTGCAGGCCGGGACGGAGGAGACATTCTCCCGCCGCACGGACAATTACTCAATTTCGGGCATATCTATTCCGGCGTCTGAGGCAACGGTGAATGAAGACAACATTGCCGGTTTTGCTTCCTACGGCTGCTATATCCCCGATGTGGGACAGTTAAGCGCCGGAGTACGTTATGAATATGTTCATTACGCCTATGAGGATGCCATAACGCCTGCAAATAACATAACAAGGGACTATGGGAACTGGTTCCCAAACGTTTCCTATGCTGGAGTTATCGGCCAGAATACTCAGAACCCTGTCCAGCTAATGCTGAATTACAGCACCAAAACCAGCAGGCCTCATTATGGGAATCTGTCAAGTGCAATACGCTATAACAGCCGATATATCTGGCAGAGCGGCAATTCCCAGTTGCAGCCGGAACTGTCCCATAATATCGGCCTTACCGCCGTGTGGAAATGGGTAACGTTTATGTTCAACTACACCCGTACCGACGATGCCATCGTAACCTGGTCCTCGCCCTACGGCGACGAAGGCGTGGTGCTGGTAAAGCCCCGTAACATTGAAACGCCTTTCCGCATGATGTCCGCCTATGTTAATCTGACCCCAACCGTAGGACCCTGGAACATGAATTATACATTGGGTATCCTTCCTCAGTGGTTCACTATAAATGCACCGGATCCCCGTGAAGAGTCCGGCATACGCGTAACTACGTTCAATAACAAGCCCATCTTCTTTGCCCAGCTTTTCAATACCTTCACCGTGAATGGAGGATGGCAGTTTGAACTGGGAGGAGTATTTATGAGTCCCGGCTATTCCAGGAACCTGTATATGACCAACTGGTTCGTTGACCTCAGTGTTGCCGTGCAGAAGACGCTCCTCCGTGACGGCTCGCTTGTTTTGCGCCTTGAAGGAGCAGACCTTACGCGCAACGCATTTTTCAGCCCCTATTCCGACTTCGGCAGCCATACCATCATGCAGACAAACCTGCTGGACACCCAGAAGGTGAAACTATCCGTCCGCTACAACTTCAACACAGCCCAAAGCAAGTACCGCGGCACGGGTGCAGGAGCCGACAGCAAGGCCAGAATGTAATATACTTTTATAATGAAGACATTGGTTTTAAATACATTAGGTAAAGAAGTCCTTAATCAGGTAAATGCTCTGATTATAGACAAAGAAGTGGAGGTAGTCGATACCTCAGACATGGAGATTGCTCATTGCATGGGTTGTAACCAGTGCTGGCTAAAGACCCCGGGCATTTGTGCCATCAAAGACGATTATGAAAAGATCATAAAAAAAATGGTTGGGGCAGAAAACCTATGGATTGTCTCCGATACACGTTTTGGTTTCCTGGACTACAACGGCAAACGGGTGATGGATCGCATTGTGCCGATGCTTAATATGACTATCGGTTTTCGGGATGGCTGGATGCGCCATGAACTGCGTTACCACCCATTGAATGTCGGATTGCTGTACAAAGGTACTGCTGATCAGAAGATGATGGAGGACTGGTGCAATCGTACGGCTGCGAATATTGGCGGACAATCGTTGGGCGCGATAGCCCTGGATCCCCAATCTGCCATTTCGAGCGAAGCCAGGGAATCTCCCGTTATGCCCGGCCCGATCAAGCATCTCGTTATCATCAATGGCAGCCCACGTGTGGCGAAGTTCAGCAACACGGACAAAATAATCCATTCATTCGTCAAAGGGCTGGAAGAAACTGGCATCACCTGGGAACTCCACAATCTCTCCAATCGTAAGGAATGGGATGCTGCTCGTGAAGCCTTTCTTACCCACGAACATATCCTTATAGCCTTTCCGCTCTATGTTGAATGCATACCCAGTATGATGTTGGAATTCCTTGGAACGCTGCCATCAGAGCGTAAGCAGCCTGCCCAGTTGTCTTTCCTTCTTCACGGAGGCATGGACGAAGGAAATGAGTTCCGCTTCTGTGAGCGAATCTTGCAAGGGCTGCCCGAACAATTAGGTTGCAGCTATGGCGGCACGCTGATAAAGGGCGGTAGTTTTGGCATCCGCACCAGAGAGGACGCTGTAAAAGCCAAGATCGTTGCGCCTTATGAAAAAATGGGACGCATGTTTGCGCAGAGCGGCAACTTCTTCATCCCAGAGGCTAAAAAGTTCACTGGCCCGGAGCAATATCCCTGGCTGGTACGTAAGATGGTGAGTCTTTTATTTATGAAGAAGGTCAACAAAGGCTTTGAAGACTTTGCCAAGAGTTGGGGATGCACCCGCCCGCTGGAAGATAAAACGTATTGTTAAAAATGAATATGGAAAAAGAAATGAGATTCTGTCAGAGTTGCGGAATGCCGCTGACTGACGAAGTGCTCGGCACTAACGCCGATGGTAGCAAGAACGAAGATTATTGCATGTACTGCTATAAAGACGGTAAGTTCTTGCAGGAGTGCACCATGGACGAAATGATTGAGCATTGCGCCCAGTTCGTCGATGAGGTGAATAAGGGCCTTCCCCAGCCCATTACGAAGGAAGAATACATCGGCCAGATGAAGATGTATTTCCCGCACCTGAAGCGTTGGCAAAAGTCGTTGGCCATCGGCGGGGACACACCTGAAAATCCGGCCCTGGCTGGCGTCAAAGACCTCATCGCCCGGATGTCCGACACGCTGCCCATTGCTTACATCTCATCAGTAGATAATGAGGGTTATCCCTGCACCAAGGCCATGCTGGCTCCGCGCAAGCGTGAGGGCATCAAGGTGTTCTATTTTACCACCAACACCTTCTCACTGCGGGTAGCCCACTACAAGGCTAATCCCAAAGCCAGCATCTATTTCTGCGATGCCAAGGGATTTAAGGGAATGATGCTTCGTGGCACCATGGAGGTGCTGACGGATACCGGGAGCAAGGAGATGATCTGGCGCAAGGGAGACACTCAGTACTATCCCGGCGGCGTAACCGACCCCAACTACTGCGTCCTCAAATTCACCGCCATCGACGGCCGCTTCTACAGCGATTTCTATCCTCGTAGTTTCGTTCTTTAGATTCAGCAACAATCTCATCATATGGGTTATAAAAAAGAGGCTATAGATTGCGTTAAGGATCATATCCTCCCATTACATAAGCAAATCTATGACAAGTATGAAGGGGATTTCGACAGAATCTACTCGGAAGGGTACAATAGCAAGTCGTATCAGGGTAGGGTTATTGAGCCTGGGAAGGTTTATGAATTGAGTTATTTGGATTGTTCGTGCCCCAAGGTAAAATGTGGACTTAGGAGCAATCCGGAGCAATGCGAGTGTTCCAGGCAGAGCATTCTTTATATATTGTCGCAGATTGAACCGGACAGTAGGTTCGATGTCCGGATCGAGAGTACGATTCTCAGGGGGAGCGACCGTTGTACTTTCAGAATAACCAGACATGTCGGTATAAGACGTACGATTGCCTTCTGCGGACTGGACTGCGAGAAGTGTGACGCTTATATTGCCACAAAGAACGATGACCAGGCGCTCCGGGAAAAGACGGCGAAACTATGGTCAGAGTTGAACAATGCTCCCATTCTGCCGGAGCATAATACCTGTCCCAAGGTCGGTACCATCTGGCAGCACAATCCGCAGGCAAAGAATAACCTTGAATCTATCTGATGATGGCTGGCAATCCTGATCTCGTTCAATACATCGCGGACCAGTGTTCTGGCGCCGGTGAGATTGCCGTTAAGAAGATGCCAAAGACTATTTCTATATCAGTGATGTGGACGACCGGGACTACCTTGCAGGTCTGATCAAGGCTACAATCCCGTCGCTGCCAAAGCCCAAGGCGAAGAAGAATCCAATGAAGTGAGGTATGGAGATCCTTGAAAGGTGAAACACATTCCCAACATAATCTCTGCGCTCAGAATTATTGGGGCCACCTGCCTGTTGTTCTGTAATCCGGCGGCTGTAGCTTTCTGGGTTATATATGGGTTATGCGGCATCAGCGACATGCTGGATGGTTACCTGGCGCGGAAACTGCACGCCGAGAGTAAGACCGGTGCCGTGTTGGACAGTGTGGCAGACCTCTGCTTTGTCGTTTGCTGCGCAATACGGTTGGTTCACGTTGTCCAGATTCCGACA
>JAEEGK010005396.1_pt1 | contig 30921 bp, 15 predicted proteins | sample 8958771 | NCBI WGS metagenome assembly JAEEGK01 (sample SAMN16246547, study PRJNA631951) | gut metagenome | biome: gut microbiome; feature: rumen; material: SC-attached | host: Bos | place: Iran: Karaj | collected 2018-10
AAAAATAATCCCTTTTTTTTTAATACATTGAAATAAAAAATAAATTATATATTAGAATATATTAAAAAAATGAAAAAAGATGAAAAAAAAATAACTTCAAAACAATTATTATTTTCACATAAAGGTTTTAAAATGAGTAAAAAATTAATAGGATTACCTAAAATAGATTACAAAAAACCAAATAATACTGCTGATCTATATACATTATCATTGAATTTTAGTCAATCAAGTTATAATAATATAAATCAAACATCTCCAAATAATTCAACTAATTTTAATAATAATAATCAATTTTTAAATAGTTATTTTTCAACAAGAACAAAAAATCCTTTATCACAATTAAATTCACAAAAATATATTTTAACTCCAAAAATAAAAATTCCTGATTTAGGAAAATTTCATAAAAAACTTATGTTTAATAATAAAAGATCATTTAAATATAGAATAGAAACAGACACTTTAAAAAATAATATTAAAGAAGATAACAATGAAAAATTAAAAGAAATAGAAAAAATTAAATTAAAAGAAGATTTTGATTCAAATAAATATAACTTAAGTACTTATTTAGAAGTAAATAAAAAATATAATAAATTTCTTAAACAATATCCTCAAAAATCATTTGATGATGAAATAAAAATAATAGTAAAAAAAGAAATAGAAACAATAAAAACAAAAAGAAAAAAAAATAAATTTAGACATTCATGTGATATTCCAAAGAAAAAAGATAGAGTTTGTATTCAAAAATTAGAAAAATTTAATTTTATAACTTTTAATAATCCAATCATTCAATTAAATCAATCTGGAAGTGTTCCTCTTGTTGTTGATGATGGAGTAATAATGTATAAAATATTTAAAGATACCGTTTCAGATTGTAATAAAAGATATAATAAACATTTTATAAATTAAAAAAATATAAATAAGAGAATTAATATTAATATCTTTAAATATATATTTATTAATTTTTTTAAAAAAAAATCATTTAGTTAAAAAATTAAATTATAATAATTAAATAATTTTTAAAAAATTTAAATTTTATTTATTTCGAAGAACCATATTTAAAATCATTATTTTGACTATTCACACTAGAAGATAAATTTACTTTAATAGAAATAGGTTTTAAAGGTGTAGAATGTTCTTTAGAAAAATCTTCTTCTTTATTAAATTCTTCATCATTAATTCCTTGTTCATCTCCTCCTTCTAAATTATTAACTAAATAAATTTCAAAAATTTGTTCATATTTCTTATTTAAACTTTTATATAATTTATCAGAAATATTATTATACTTCCCAAGAATATTTTTATAATTTGAATTATTTAAAATTTCATCAATTTCATCTTTAATTTGTTGAAAAACTAAAGAAATATTTTCAATAAAAGAATAATCTTTTTGTAAAAATAAACTAGCAATTTGCGCAGCTTTATCTTGTTGTTCATCACCAAAAGAACTTTGAATGGTATATTTAATTCCACTTTCTTTTTTATCAAAATAAAATATTTTTTCAAATTCAATTATTTGTTCTTCATTAAGTTCATTTGGAGTTTTATAAACAACTAACAAACCTTTAATAGGTTCATCATTAATAAAATTACCAAAAAAAAAAGTTCCATTATCAATTTCATGATAAACTGAAGGACTTCCTTCTTTTTTTCTTTCCTTTGTTTGACTCCCTCTATATATTATCCTTTTATTATCTTCATTTTTAAAAATAATTCCTTTTTCAAAATTACCTTCATTAAATTCACCATAATAAACATAATTTGTATTAAGATAGAATAAAATACCATATTTAAATTGATTATAAGTAAAATTACCAAAGAAATATTTTTCATTTGATATATTCATTAATCCAATTCCTTCTTTTGAATTTGAAACCCATTCTCCTGCATAAAAGGAATTAAGGTTGTTATTATTATCATAATAAAAATTTAATCCGTATCCTTCTCTTATTGTAGGATTACTTTGAGAAACTCCGCCAAAATAAATATTCTTATATTGAATTAAATTTATGTTATTATATATTGAATTGTCAGGATGCTTTTTTAGTCTTATTATATTATTTACATCTCCTTCTTCGTATATTTGATTTTCTGAAAAATTGATTTGTTCTAATATCTCATTTATTGGTTTTGAAAATTGAATTTCTTCTTCTTTAAGTTCATCATTCATTTTATTTTTTCTTCTTTTTTTTTTTTGGTTTAAATATTTAATTTTTGTTTTTTAGGATTTTATTTTTTTTTAAATTTTATTAAATTTTGGTTTATTTATTATTTTTTTATATTTAATAATATGGAAAAAAACGAAAGTGTTGAAATTTATAATCAAAATATTAATGTAAATAATTATATAAAGTATTTTGAAGAACAAATTCAGAATTCAGAAACAGAAATAATAAAAAGTAAAAAACCAAATGAAAATAATTTATTAAATGAAGTTCTTATCTATTTAAATCTTGAAAATTCTTTATTAGAATATATTAAAAAAGAAGATAAACTAAATGAATATAATAGAAAAAAAATAACTAAACTAATGTTAAATTTACTTTCTCAAAATTTTGAAGATAATAATATTTCAAGAAGTATTTTAATATTAAAAATTGAAAATATTTTTTATATTAATTTAATGCCTTTTTATGATTGCACAGAAACAATAATTCAATTAGCTTCTAATGAAGAATATAATGAAGAAACTAAAAAACAATATAAATTCTATGAACATTTTTGTAAATTAGAAATTGAAAGAATTAATAAAATTTTATTAGATGAAATAAATAAAGAATTTCTTATTAATTCAATTAAATTTAATGTTATTCCTCTGTTTTTATTAGTTGATGTTCATAAATTATTAAAACAAAAAATTTTCCAAATTTGGAGTTTGAATTATAATATTCAAATAAAATCAATAAAATTAGAAAATACAAATGATTTAGATTTTATATTTTTATATGAAAGATTTCAAGATTTTTATGATGATAGAATTACTTTATTTGATATAAAATATTTGAATAATGATTCTGAAATTCCTTTATTATTATTTAAAGCTTTATATTATTCAAATTTAGATTATTTAAAATACGAAGGTAATTTAAAAATTTTTGTAAATAATACAAAAAGATATTTAAATTTAATGGGAATTGATAATAATATAAATAACCATGGAAATTTAATAAATGAATGTATTGATAATTCAAAAATAGAATTTATTAATGAAATCTTTAATCAATTAATAAATAAAATAAAATATGATCCTCAAGGAAATATATTTTTATTTATTATTTTCTGTATGTCAATGACTTTAAATAATATTGCTGTTTATTCATCCAATGATAAAAAAGTTGTTTTTACTCCTTTATTAAAATGTTCAGCAAAGGAAAAAGTATTTTTAAATAACTTTTTAAAAACTTTAGATAATTATTTAAATAATTCAGGAATTTTTTATAGAAATTCAGGTTTATATTATAATGCACAAGTTGAAAATTATGTTTTTGCCTTTTTAACTAAATCATATACTAAAGTTTTATATGATGAACAAAATAGAAGAAAAATAAATATTTCAACAAGTAAAACTTTATTATTAATGGAAAAATTAAATAAAGGAATAAAAGATGATGATATAGAAACTGATAGTGAAGATGATATTAATAATAATTTTGATTTTAATACTTTAGATGATATAGAAAGAGAAAATTTATATTCATTATACAAAATATTTAAATCAAATTATATAAAAACTCCAAATAAGAAAAAGAAACATAATAAAAATCCAGCACAAAAAATATTAAAAGGATTAAAAGTAGGATTTAAAAATATAAAAAAAATAATAAATGAAAAAGTAAATGATAATAATATTAAAGATGTAAAAATAGATATTTCATTTTATAAAAAATCAGCTTTATTAAACCCTATAGATCCAATTAACACAGCAACACATATTTGTATTTGTATATCAAGTAATACAAATCAAGAAAATATTGAAAAAAATATGTTTTCAAATATAATAAATTATAAAAATCATCAAAGCATTGATTATTATATTTACGAATGGAAAAAAGAAAATGATTTCAGTGCAAAAATATATGGAAGATTATTAGCTTTTATAATTGCTGGAAGAGAAATATTTAAATTTCAAACTATTACTTTATTAGGTGTTGGTTATGGTTGTAAATTAATTAAAAAATGTTTAAAGCAATTATCTCAAATTAATGAGTCTTTAGATGTTTCTGATATCATTCAACATATTATTTTTGTTAATGGAAAATCTCAAATTAATTTTAATAAAGAAAAATATTTTAATATGTTGAAGTTAGTTAGTGGGAATTTAATTAATTTTTGTCAAAATAAAAATGAATATATTAATATTCCTCATAACTTTTCAGATAGAACTAAAGTATTTTTACCTAAAATTTTGAATTATGATTTATTAACTGATTTCCATATAATAAATATTGATTTATACATGCTAAAAATAAATAAAATCTTCAAAAAAATAAAAACCATAATATAGAATAAATATAAATTAAAAATAATATAAACAACAAAAAAAACAAAAAAGAAAAAAATATAAAAATAAAATTTAAACTAAAAGGATTTTTTCAAATTTTTAAATAAAAAAATTTAAAATAAGTTTTTCAAATAAAAACCCAGTAATTTAACATATTATTGTTCAGCAAGATGAAGTAATAAATTTTGATAAACTCCAGAAGTATCTCCTGCAATATCATCAAGCATATTTTGTTTATATTTCCAATTATACATTTCTCTAATATCATCAATATCAATATCATTTCTTGTAGTAAGAACTCTAATTAAATCCTCATCATTAGTTCCTAAACCTTTAATAGCATTATAAATTTTTTCAGCATATAATTCACAAGGATTAATTGTATTGTAAAACACTTCTTTTAATATTTTTTTATTTTTTCCAGTTGCATTTTTTTCAATTGCATCAGTTAATGGAATTCCTTTTTTTTTAAAATAATATCTTGCAATCATAACTAATTCTTCAGGAGATTTTTTAGCAAAAATATTTTCAAAAATTTTTTCATTATTAAACCAATCATCTTCTTTTAATTTAATTAAAGATTCAGCATCTTTTTCACATGAACTTTGATTAGGTTTTTGATTAGTACTTCTTGTAGCGTTTAATAAAGTAACTAAATTTTTTTTTAAATGAGTATCACTTGTAAAATTTTTTTCAATATCATCTTTCAATTCTTTCTTTGTTAGAGTTTTATAACTTTTCTTTAATTCATCAGTCATAAATTTTGGTTTTGTAGTTAAAGCTTCTATTAATATTGTTTCATCAGTTGAATTTCCTTTAAATGCATTTTTAATATTTTCAACATCAATTTCAGTGGGAGTTAAAAATAAATTTTTTACAAGATTTTTAAAGTCTGAACTTAATTTTGAATTTAAATCATCTTGAAGTTTCTTCCCATATACTGCTTCATAATAATGAGATATTGATAATCTTTTTAGAAGATCAGTTGATTTTATTATATCTATTATGTCTTGTTCTTTTGTCTTTGAATTATAAAGTGCTTCATGAAGTTTTTCTCCAAGTTCTTCTACCGTTGACATTTTTTTAATATAGATATTATTTTTTGAAATTGTTTTTTTTATTTTTTTGGATTTTTTTTTTATTTTTTTTTTATTATGTTTTTTTATTATTGATTTATTTATGATTTTTATGTATTGTTTAAAAATTAAAGATTGGGTTAAATTTAATAATATTATTTTTATATTTATCTCGCATTAATTGATTAATATTAATAAATATGTCAAATAGGCGCGAAAGACGTCAGACTGGAATGACATCAGAAAGACTAAATGCATTAGAAAGTTTAAGAGAATTAAAGAAATCTGGTAAAACAATATTAAAGCAATATCTAGAAGTAAATAAATATATAATTAAATAAATTAGAATGAAAATAAAGAATTAGAAAATGAAGAAAAAATGTCTTTCAATGATGAAGATAATAATTTTGTTGTTGATGAAAATGATAATCCAGTAAATTATGGTGAAGATGAAAGTGATGATGAAGAACAAAGTAAAGAAGTAATATTTAATTCTGGTGAATTACCTAAATATTTAAATAATATGGCAAATGCTAAAATTAAAAAGAGAAATGCACAAAATGGAGTCCCTGAAAATATTGTTAAAAGTAAAAAGGAAAAAATAGATAATTTAATTGATGAATTGGATGATGATGATGAAGATGATAATGATTATAATAATAAATATAAACCTAATTATAATTATCAAAATGCAAACATTCATGCTAAACCATATATCCCACAGTATAATGAAAATAATAATAATAATTCTTTTCAAAATAAGAATATTGATATTGATATGAATAATAATAATATTAATAATAATTATATTGAAGATAATGAAGATATTATAATGAAATCACCAGAAGATGTAATTCAAAAACAAACAAATGAAATAAATAATAATAAAATTCAAGGAAGAAAGAAAATAAAAAGTTCAAATAATAATAATATTATATCATTAAATTCAGAAATAACTCCATTGAAAAGAATGAATAATTTTGGTAGAACTCATTCAGAAATAAAAACAACACAATTATTAGAAACTCCAATAAATTCAAATAATGAAACTAAACAAACTAACTTATCTTCATATTCAAAAATAAATAATGAAATATCACCAAATTTACTTTCCTCAGGAGTTCAATTAAGAAATACAAACACAAAAAAATTACCAACTGAAAAAGATGAAAGTGTTTTAATATATTGGTATGAAGCATTTGAAGAAATAATTCATAGAAAACCAATAATAATTTTTTTTGGTAAAATATATGATCCTAGTGAAAATAAATTTGTTTCTATTAGTTTAGTTATTAAAAATATAGAAAAAACTGTTTTTATTATTCCTAAACCAGAATATGATTCACAAGATAAATTAAAAGACGTTTATGATGAATTTGAATTAATGAGAAAAACAAACTTTAGTTTTATTCAACAATATAAAGTTAAATATTGTGAGAAGAATTATTGCTTTGAATTACCTATTAATAGAGATATTCCTCATAATTTTTTAAAAATAAAATATTCAGCTGAATATGGTAAATTACCACATAATTTACAAGGAAAAACATTTGATTATATTTTTGGTAAAGATGCTTCTTTATTAGAAAATATAATATTAAATAGAAAAATTTACGGTCCATGTTGGTTAAAAGTTAAAAACTTTGAATATGGAAAATCAATGGGATTAACTTTATCTAATTTTGAAATTGTCATTAATGATTATAAAAATATAGAAGTTTTACCTGATGAAATTCAAAGAAATAAAGTAATTCCTCCTTTTAAAATTTTATCTCTTTCAACAAAATCAATTCAAGTAAATAATTCAAATGAATTATTTTGTATTGCTTGTACATTAATAGATAATTTTCATATTGAAGATGAAAAAGGGCATAATGATATAAATAAATTTCAACCTCTTATTTTTTTTAGAAAAATTGATAATACTTTACCAATATTTAAAGATAGGTTAAATTCTCCTTTCAATTCAATAGGAATAAAAGAAATAGATATTAAAATTTTTGGAGGAAATGTTTTAAACGCAGGAAACGAAACAGCTTTAATTTCTCAATTTTTAAATAAAGTATATCAATTTGATCCTGATATTATAGTAGGACATAATTTATATAATAATCATATAGAAAATATATTATCAAGAATAAATAAATTAAAAATACATAATTGGAGTAGAATAAGTAGATATAAAAGAGAAGTATTACCAAGATATTTACAAAATGTAAATTTATCTAATGAATATATTAGATGTTGTTTAATTGGAAGATTAATTTGTGATACTTTTTCTTCAACAAGAGAAATTTTATCAAGAGAAACTTCATATGATTTAGATTATTTATGTGAAAAATATTTAAATAAATTAATTCCTGATATTGATGTTTCTCAAATAATAAGTTCATTTAATAAAATTGCAGATATTGAAAGAATATTACAAATTACTTTAGATGAAGCTTTTTATTCTTTAGTATTAATGAATAAATTCCAAATTCTTCCTTTAACAAAACAATTAACTACAATATCAGGAAATTTATGGATAAGATCACTTCAAAGTTCAAGAGCAAATAGATGTGAATTTTTATTGTTACATAAATTTTATGAAAATAATTATATTTATCCAGATAAGGAAAATAGAAGTTTCAATGAAGATAAATATAATGATGAAGATAATGATAGTGATAATGAAAATGATAATAAGATTAAAACTAAAAGTAGAAATTTAAGAAGAAAACCACAATATTCAGGAGGTTTAGTTTTAGAACCTCATCCTGGTTTATATGATAAAATTATTTTAGTTATGGATTTTAATTCTTTATATCCTTCTATTATTCAAGAATATAATATTAGCTTTGAAACTGTTATTAGACCTGCCACTCAAAGTTTTATTATTGATAATTTTAAAAAAGATAAAAATAATAAAAAAAATAAAGGAAAAAATAAAAAAGATAAAAATGAAAAAAATAAAGATAATAATAATAAAGAAGAAAAGAGTGATGATGATGATAATTTTAAAGAAGAAGAATTTACTGAAAATGAAGATGAACATGTAGAAATAAATGATAAAGTGAAAAAAATGAAAAAAGCAATTTTACCATTAATATTAGAAGGATTAGTACGTGATAGAAATATAATAAAAAAAATACAAAAAAATGAAAAAGACCCATTTAAAAATAGTTTATTAGAAATAAAGCAAAAAGCTTTAAAAGTTTCTGCTAATTCACTTTATGGATTTCTAGGATATAAAAACAGTAGATTTTTCTGTAAAGAAATAGCAGCTTTAGTAACTTCAACAGGAAGAAGAATATTAAAAAATGCTGCTTTAATTGTAGAAAAAAAACATGATTATAATATTATATATGGAGACACTGATTCAGTTATAATTAATACTATGACACAAAGTGTTTTAAAAGCTCTTGAAATTGGAAATACATTAAGAAAAAGTATTAGTAATCAATATAAACTATTAGTTATGGATATTGATGGATTATTTAAATCAATGTTATTATTAAAAAAAAAAAAATATGCTTGTTTAAAATATATTGAACCTTATAATGAAAATTCTCCTGTTAAAATTGAAATGAAAGGTGTTGATATTGTTAGAAGAGATTGGTGTCCAATAAGTAAAGAAACGGGAAATATAATCTTAAATTGTATTTTAAGTGGATTACCTAAAGAAGAAATTATATCAAATATATTTGAAGAAATGAAAAAAGTTTCTCAATTATTAGATGAAAAAAAAATCCCTTTAAAAGATTATATAATAACAAAGCAATTAGCTAAAAATATTGATGATTATAATGATTTAAAAGCACTTCCTCATGTAAGAGTAGCTAAAAGATTAAAAGAAAAAGGAGATAGGACAATTAAAGTAAATTCATATATTCCATATATAGTTTGTTTACCTAAAGATAATAATAATAATAGAAATATGAAATCTATTGCTGAAAGAAGTTATCATCCTAAAGAAATTGAAGAAGATAATTCTTTAGAAATTGATGTTAATTGGTATAAAGAAAATCAAATATTATCTGTTGTTAAAAGATTAGTTCAACATATTGATGAAATTTCTACTAATCAATTATGTGAATGTTTAGGAATTGAAAATAAACATTATGTTATGAATATTAATGAGAATTATAATAATAATTATAATAATATTCAAGAAGAAATTTTTGATTTGAGATTAAAGGAAGGTTTACATATTATTTGTGATAAATGTAAAAAAAATTATTCAGTTAAAGAAATGACTTCTAGAAATATTTGTATTAATTTAATTATGAAATGTCCTTTTTGTGGTGAATTTATTAAAAATGAAAATAAAATAACAAATATAATTTTAAATCAACTTAAAAGAAATATTTTCTTATATTATAGAAGAAAACAATTATGTAGGAAATGTAGAGAAGAATCTTCTTGTTTATTTTTAAGAGATAAATGTCCTGATCAAAGTTGTAAAGGTATAATGATGTATGAATATAATGAATATGATATTGCTAATGAAATTAACTTTTTATATAAGTTAACTAATGTGGAAAGTAATAAAAAATCTCAAATTCTAGAATTTGAAAAAGGAGTTGAAAAAGTTAAAGATGTTATTAAAGATATTTATGATAAAATGGGATATAATACTTTGGATTTTCAAGAATTATTTAACTTTTTGAATATATAAAATATATAATTTATAATTAATCAAATAACATTTTTAATATATGTTTTATTTAATCATTTAATAATTAACATTTCTTAAAATATTTATTTTTAATCTCTCTTTAACTTTTATATTATTTGTTAAATAATTTTTAATTAATATAATTAGATTGTAATCAACTAATATCTTATTGAAAATTTTTTTTCAACTATAATTTATTTTAAAAATTATTAATTGTATTTTAAATAATAATAAAAGAATAATTTTTATTTGAAAACTAAGTTTTTAATAATTTTTTATTTAATTTAAATCTTTTAAATTATATAAAAAATTCATTTAACATATAAATATTAAATTGAAAAAAAAAGAAGACAATAATATTCCTAATTTTTCAAAAATTTTAAATTCCAATCAAAAAATATATAATTTCTATTTAAAATAATTCTATTGTTTACTCAATAAATGATAAATACCTTTTTCCTAATTTTAAATAAAAGAAAAAAATAATATTTTTTTAAAAACTAGGAATAAAATAAAAAATAATAATTATTAAACAATAATTTTAATAAATATTTATTATATTAAATTTTAGTTCAATTATGTTAATGATATGAAAATATCAATGAATAATACATAAATAATAAAAATTTTCTATACAATTACAAATTAACTCAAATAATCAACTTCAGCATTGATAAGCCTTAATAGCTTTAAATCTTCAAAAGTAACATCTCCTTTATTTCTAATAGTATTATAAGAAGAATAAACTTTATCAATTTCATCTTTTCCAATAACTTCGAAAGTATATTGATCTTTTTCAAATTCACTATATATACAATCAATTTCTTTATGAGAAAGTCTAAAAGGTGGTTTAGCTAAATAATCTAAAATGTGTATTTGTTCTTTATCAAAAAGACAATATTTAAATAAATCAATTTCTTGCATACCTTTTACATAATTTATAATTTCCAAATAATAATTAATTTTACCTTTTGCTTTTTTAATTAATTGATATTTTCTTTTTTGATAATTACAAGTACAATGAGTTAAATAAGTAAAAAAGATAGATAAAACACTTGTTGAAGGAAAATCAGCTTCGGCTTTTTCGAAAGATTTTATTTCTTTTTCTTTTTCTAATTCTTTTTCTTTTTCTTTCTCTTTTTCTATTTTTTCATATTCATCATTGACGTCATCATTGAAGTCAATTTTTTCATTATCATTATTATTTAAACCAGTATTTGTTAATTGAATGTTATTAATTCGATTTGAATCTTTTTCCAAAGGTTCTTCTTCAATAATACTTAAACTTTCCTTTTTAGTCATTTGTTGATTATTATTTCTTTCACTTTCTTTATCTTTTTCGTGATTTTCTGTTTTAATTTCTTTATTATTTATATTATTATCTTTTGTTTCTTTTTGAGAATTTTCATCATCAATCATAGATTTTATTCTATTTTTATATAATAATAACATTTGACTTTTTCTTTTTGAACCCAAACCTCCTTTATTAGTTTTTTCAATTTGAAAATTTCCTTTTTTAATTAAATCAATTATATTATTATGAATGGTTTCCCTATGAAAAACAGTCAAATAATAATCCATATCATAAAATTTACTTCCTTTCATTTTTAACATTCTATGAATTAATTTATTTTCAATAGCTTGTCTTTCAATGAAAGTAACAAGTAAAAATAAAACTAAATATGCTTGTTCAATAACACCACTTAATTGACCAACAAAAGAAGGAAGTTTTTGATATTTTCTAGATAAAGTTATTATTTTAGCACTGCTTTTTAAAATAAATTTCCCAACTGAAAATTCATTAATATCTTCTCTTGAAGTAATATAATGAAATGAATCTTCACTTTTATCAAATATTTTACCTATTGTAGTTTTCTCATTTGATGTTATTATATTTTCATCATTTGAAAATTCAATAATAGAAAAAAAAATTTCGGTTGTTTTCAAAAAATATAAATCTAAACCTTTAGAGATATAGTTAATATAGGAAGGTAATGGATTAGTTCTATTTTTATAATCTATTGCAGTATCAAGGAAAAAAACTCCCATTTCTATTGGATTTTTTTGCATAAAATTTCTTACTTCATTTAAATTATTCATTCCATATTCAGTTAATTTAATTTCAAGTACTATAAATTTAAAGTATTGATCTGTTAAAAAGCCATCAAGAGTAAAATTTATTGATTTATCTAAATTTGGGCAAAGTAAATCATCTAAATCATTCATATAAAACGAAGAGTTATATACATCATTAAAATCTGATGGAACACATTTTCTTAAATTTAAAGGATACTTTTTTTCAGTTGTTTTACTTATAATTTCCATTATATTCACTGAATAGTCAAAATATTTTGCACTTTGAGTAAGTGCTGAAGAAAAATTACTTTGAAATTGAATCCCAAATGCAAATGTAAAATTAGCTTCTGTTAAATTTATAAAAGGTTGAGATTCTATTATTTTATTTGAATAAATAAAATCTATATTTTTTCTTTGAATAAAAGGAACACCTAAATATATTAAATAAAATATTGAATAAATAAAAAATATTATTGATGCTACTCCACCATCAACTGATCTATATTTAACTTTATTGTTCATTCTGAATGTTAATAAAATTCCAAATATATCACAGAATCTTATTACTTCTCTAAAACATTGCCAACAGTTACCCATTTTTTATTATTTATATATTTATGAGATTTGGATTTATACTTTTATTGATTTTTTAAGGATTTTTTCTTTTTTAATTATTTATTTCAGTTTGATTAAATACTATTAATTAATTATAACTATTATTTCTGAATTTCAGATATTTTTCTTGAAAAAAAGAATTATAAATAATAAAAAAATAAATATTCTTAACAAAATAAATTCTATTAAAAAAAAAAACGTTTTAATATCCAATTCCCTTGAATTGAATTTTCTTATTGAATACTGGTCTAGAATTCTTATCATTGCTTCTCCAACCAACTAAAAATCTAAAATAAGTTTCAAAAACATGACTAACAGGTAATTTCCCTTCAAAAAGTCCCCAAGTAGGATCTATAGGAATCCACTTAGAATTAATTTTAACAAGACTCCAAGCATGTAATGAAGATTTAGGATTTTTAAAACTATTTTCATTATTAAAAGCATATCCACCAACAAAAACAGCAGGAATATTAATACTATGTAATAAAGCATTATATAATTGAGCAAAATGATCACATACTCCAATTCTTTTAGTTAATATTTCTTCTATTGACATTTGCTTTCCACCATATGATATATCATATTTTATATTTCTTTTCACCCATTTTCCTAATTTTATAAATGGAGGATCATTTGATAAATCTCTTGATAATATTTCCTTTGCTTTTTCTTTTGTTAATTTTGTTGCTGTTGATTTATAATTATAATTTTTAAATTCAATATACCAATTAGATGATACTTTATTTGAAAATTCTGTTATTATTCTATAAAAACCTGGATTTCCTTTATTATGGAAATAAAGAGTTGATTTACTTTTTATTATATTTTTACCATCTATTTTATTAGCTATATTACTTGAAACTTTATAATATTTAATTTTATTATTTCCTCCTTGGAAAATCAATGAAACTTGAAATGTAGATTGGAATAATCTAATTGGATTAGTTCTTTTAATTATTCCTTCATCAGATGCCATCCACTTTGCTGATTTAGTACCAACAGTCATAACATCAAATATACCTTTCATAGGCACATTCCCAGACCAATAATATTTTCCATTATTTACACTTTTAAATAAATATGATGAACTTCCAAAAAGATCAACATCATTTGAACAACTTATATATATTTCTCCTTGATAATCTCTATTATTTGGAGGTAATCCTAATGCTACTTTATGAAATAAATTAAAAAGTGAAGGATCTGTTATTTGATAACGAATTGAAATTATTACTTCTTCATTATTTTTTAAATTTAAATTATGAAAGATAAATCTTGTTCCATTTATATTATATTTTACTTCATTTTTATTTGAAGATAAATTTAATATTTTTACTTGACCTTTTTTCTTTAGTCCTAATGAATAATTATTAATTGTATATCCTTCAGGTAAATTAATTGCTCTTAATGTAAGTGTTAATGTACTTAATTCAGAATTTAAAAATAGTGTTGAATTTAATGTACCTTTTGTAATTGTTAAAAAATTTGAAGGACCTTGTAATAAAAAATCATTTAAAGAATATTCTTGAAACACTGAGAGAGGCTCTGGGTCTGGTAAAGGGGGAGTTGATAATATTTGATATATTAAAGATAAGTATATTATAGGAAGAAATTTCATTTTTTTAATATAAGATTTTTATTTTAAAGAGAATAAATATGATTAAATAATTTTTTATTGAAATATAATTTTTGTAGAATATATTTAATGATTATGATTTTTAATCTAATAATACTTCAATAACTTTATTTTAATTTAAAATAATTTTGAATTATTGCAGATGTAATTTGAATCTAATAAAAACCCAATTATTAATATATTATTTATAAAATTAAATAATTAAGAATATGATAAAAACTCTAAGAAAATAAATAATATAAAATAATAAAAAAGTCTAATATTAAATTAAAAAAATTTAACTTTCATTTCCCAAAAATTGTATATCAAATTTTGATTTAGGTTTACAATTTAAATCAATAGAAACAAATTTAAATATTCTTTCAAAATAACTTTCAAAAACATGACTAACAGGTAATTTCCCTTCAAAAATTCCCCAAGTGGAATCTATAGGAATCCACTTTGAATTAATTTTTACAAGACTCCAAGCATGAAGTACTTTATTATTACTTTTAAGACTTTGTTCATTAGTAATAGCATAACCAAAAGTATAAACAGCAGGAATATTAATACTATGTAATAAAGCATTATATAATTGAGTAAAATGTTCACATACTCCAATTCTTTTATTTAATATTTCTTCTATTGACATTTGCTTTCCTTCATAATTATCATCATATTTTATATTTCTTTTCACCCATTTTCCTAATTTTAAATAATCTGGATCATTTGAATTATCTTTTGATAAAATTTCCTTTGCTTTTTCTTTTGTTAATTCTGTTGCTGTTGATTTATATTTATAATTCTTTAAATCTATTGAATAATCTGATGATACTTTATTTGAAAATTCTGTTATTATTTTATAAAAAATTGTATCTCCTCTGCAATTAAAAATTAAATTAGCTTTATCTTTTATTATATTTTTCCCATCAATTTTTTTAGCATTATTATTTTCAACTTTATAATATTTAATCTTATTATTTCCTCCTTGGAAAATATATGGAATAATAAATCTTCCATTTAATTTTCCAAAAGGAGTAGTTTTAACAGCAGTTGCATTATAATTAGCTTTCCATTTAGCAGATTTTAAACCAACATGAATAATATCACCAATTCCATTATTTGGAACAGTTCCTTTCCAATAATAAGTACCATTATCATTTCTTTTAAATAAAACTAATCTACCAAAAAGTTCAAGTTCATTTGAACAATATATATATATTTCACCTTCATATTCTTTATCATTTGGAGGTAATCCTAATGATTCTTTATGAATTAAATTAAATAATTTAGTATTTGTTATTTGATATTCTATTGTCAATTTTATTTCTTCATTATTTTTTAAATTCATATTTTCAAAGAAAATTATATTTTCTTCTTTTTTATATGATATTCCTTTCTTACTTATTTCTACATTTAATAATTTGAAATCACCTTCTTTCGATAATCCTATATTATATTTATTTACACTAATTCCTTCAGGAAGGTTTATTCCTTTTAATGTTATTGATAATGTACTTAATTCACCATTTAAAAGTAATTTTGATTTTAAGGATGATTTTGTTATTGTTAATGTATTTGAATCACCTTGTAATAATGTATCATTTAAATAATATTCTTGAAATATATAATTTATTTCTGGATCTGGTAAAGGAGGTACACATAATATTTTTATTATTAAGGAAAGTAATATTAGATGAAGAAATTCCATTTTTTTTAATTCTTTAATATTTATATGTTAGTATGATATTCATTAATTATTTATAAAAAGGAAAAATAAATATATTTAAAAATACTATTTATACATATATTATGAATAAAATAAAATATACTTTAAAAAATACACAAAAACTAATTTAAATTTTTTAAAATAAAAAACAAATTAACTAAATAAACATAATTACTTTTCATATCCAACTAATTCAATGGTATTATCATTTTTAAGTCTAGCATTTCTATCAGAAGTAGCATATAAAACTCCATTTTCAAAATAACTTTCAAAAACATGACTAACAGGTAATTTTCCATCGAAAAATCCCATAGTAGAATCAATAGGAACCCATTTGTTATTAATTTTAACTATATTCCAAGCATGACGACTGGTTTGTAAATTAGTATGATCTGAAGGTTCATCAAAAACATATCCAGCAATATAAATAGAAGGAATATTAACACTATGTAATAATGCATTATATAATATTGAATAATGTTCTGCTACTCCTATTTTATTATTTATTATTTCATCTATTGTCATTTTTTTACCATAATATTTCATATCAAATCTTAAATTCTTTCTCACCCATTTTCCTAATTTTAAATAATCTGGATCATTTGAATTATCTTTTGATAAAATTTCCTTTGCTAAATTTTTCGATGAATCAGTAGCAGTAGATTTATATTTATAATTATTTAAATCAATATGCCAATTTGAAGAAATAGTATTATAAAATTCAGTAGTAATTTGATAATAAGCTTCTTTACCTTTATTATTAAAAATAATATGAGTTTTATTTCTTTTAATATATTGTCCATCAAACCTTCTAGTATTACCACAAGCAACATTATAATATTTAATATTATTATTTCCTCCATCAAAGAAAATAGGAGTAATAAAAACAGCAGAAATAGAAGTTATAGGAGAACTTTTTGCAAGATAACCAATATAATTAACTTTCCAATGAGCTTTTTTTACTCCAACGTATATCATATCTCCAATTCCTTTATTTGAAACTTTTCCTGACCAATAATAACAATCATCTTTCTTTTTTAATATATCATATTGAGCTCCGAATAATTCTACTTCTCTTGAACTATTCACATATATTTCCCCTTGATAATCATTACCACTTGGAGGTAATATTAATGCTTCTGTATGAAGTAAAAAGAATAATGTATCATTTGTTATTTTATATTGAATTGTTATATCTATTTCATCATTGTTTTTTAATTGTAAATTATTAAATTCTATTGATTTTCCGTTTATTTTATATTTGGCATCGTTTTTATTTGTTTTCACATCTAACACTTCTAAATTTCCTTGTTTAAATATTTGAAATTCATAATCATTTATTCCTTTGTCACTTGGTAAATTTACTGCTTTCCATGTTAAGGAAAATGTTGTTATTTCTCCATTTAATAATAATGTTGATTTTAATGAAGCTTTTGTTATAATTAATGCTTGGGTTTCAGCTTTAAGTAAAGTTTCTTTTAAATTTGATTTTTTGGACTTTAAAAATGGTAATGTTGATAATGAAAAACTTAAAAGAGTAAAAATTGTTGAAAGAAAAAATTTCATTTTTTATATTATGTTATTTTTTTTTTTTTAATATTTTAGATTTTAATATGATATCCATTTAAAAAAAGAATAGAATATACAATTTAAATTAATTAATAAAAATAAAATGGGTATATTTGGGATAAACAATATAATGCTTATTAAAAATAATAAAAATTAAATTTGAAAATTATATTCCAAACAAAATAAATATAAATGTCTAATCCTAATAATTAACAATTAAGATTAATTTTATCTACAATTATTATCAAGAATTGCTAATGATTTAATTTAAAACTTCCAGGTTTATTTCTAAGGACAAAAAATACAGCCATCACTAAGAAAAACAGGTATACTAAGGTTTTGGTATAAAGAATTATATAATGTAGAAAAAGTCCAGATTCTCCTATATTTTTTTTATAGTTCTTCTACCGATATTTTCTTTCTAAATAACTTTCTTTATATTTTCTATTTGCTCTCATCTACCTAATTTAATAAATGTTTCTTTATTTTATTTATTTTTTCTTTTGATAATATATTTCATTTGATATTTTTGTTAAAACAAATTGAGTCAATTATATTTATAATAGTTTAAATCAATATGAAAATTATGTTATTAAAAATAATATGAATATGATATTTTTTTTTAATTTTCACTATTAAATCTTTTAACAATATTAAACAACTTTATTGTGTTTAAATTTATTATTTCCTCTAGGGAAAAATATAGAACATAAAACAGAAATTAATGAATTTAAAGTGTTTTTTAATAAAACTTCTTTTATATCTTATTTCGATTCAGAAGATTTTTTCCATAAAAAAGATTATTTAAATATCTTTAATATGAAAAGTTTCTTTCCATCAATAAAAATTATTATTTGTTTAAAATGCATATTTATAAATATAATTTAAATTTTAACAATTATTTATATTTTTATTATTTCTTTAAAAACAGTTTTTTATCAATTACTAACTTATACTATAAATAATAAATTTTTTATATTTTCTCCCTTAAAATATACTATTTTTAGTTGAGAAAACGAAAAAAAAAAAATAAAAAAGAAATCAAGTCAAAAATTCTTATTAACAAAAAATATATCAATTCACAAAATTCTATTTAAAAAATTTTTTATTTCTTAACCAAACTATAAGCATCTTGATCGACAAAAATAGTACAATCAGGATGATCCCTAAGAATAGTACAAGGATGATTTTCATTTTTCTCAGCATTAACCAATTGATTAATAGCATTAGCTTTATTTTTCCCAGTAGCGATAAGTACAACTTTTTTACAATTCATAATACTTTTCAATCCCATAGTGACAGCTTGTTTAGGCACTTCATTAATATTATTAAAATTTCTAGAATTATCAATAATAGTACTTTCAGCTAAATCAGTAATATGAGTTAAACTATCAAAACTAGTTCCAGGTTCATTAAAAGCAATATGACCATCACTTCCAATTCCTAAAATTTGAAGATCTATTCCTCCTAAAGAAGCAATTAAATCATCATATTTTTTTGCATAATCTTCATAATCATCTACTCCTTTTAAAACATATGTTTTTGATTTATCTATATCTATATCATTAAATAAATTTACATCCATGAAATAACGATATGATTGAGGATGAGTTCCTTCTAATCCTACATATTCATCTAAGTTAAATGTTGTTATTTCTTTAAATGAAACTTTCCCTTCTTTATATGCTTTCACTAAATTTGCGTAAACTTTTAAAGGAGAAGATCCAGTTGCAAAACCTAATATTGAATTTGGCTTTGTTTTTATTTGGTTTATAAATATTTCTGATATTTGATTTGATATATCATCGTTTGAACCTATTATTATTTTTAATTTTCTGTTTTCCATTTTTTTATGTTTTTTTTAATATTTTTTTTTTTGGGAATGACTTATATAGAATATTTATTATTGTAAAGTTTTTATTTTAATTGACTTTAATTTTTTTATATGTATTTTTTAATATATAATTTTATTTAATTAGAGGTCTTTTATTATTGTTTGTTTAAGGGCCCTTTTTAAATTAATATAGCATTTTAAAAAAAATAATTTATTTAATTAATATAAATTTGAATTATTTTTATAGATTTTATTTATTAATAAAAATTAAAAACAAAACAGATAAAAAAGAAGAAAAAAAAAAGATAAGATGAACTCAAACGATAAAATAATATGGGATTATTTAATAAAAGAAGGATTATCTAAAAACGGAGCAGCAGGTTTAATGGGAAATTTAAAAGCAGAATCAAATTTAAATCCAAGAATATATGAAAATAAATATAAAGGAACTATAGGATTAACAGATGAAGAATATATAAATAAAGTAGATAATGGTGAATATACAAATTTTATACACGACAAAGTTGGATTTGGTTTAGCTCAATGGACTTATTATACTAGAAAAGAAAATTTTTTAAATTATGTAAAAGAAAAAAATTCTTCTATTGGTGATTTAGAAATTCAACTTGAATTTTTAATGAAAGAATTAAAATCAAATTATTCTCAAATTTTAGAGTTTTTAAAAGATAATAATCATTCAATTAGAGAATGTTCTGATATTGTATTAACTCAATTTGAAAGACCCAAAAATCAAAGTGAAGGAGTTCAACTTCTAAGATGTAATTATGGTATAGATTTTTATAATAAATTTAATCCTGATTCTAAAATAGAAAAAAATTATTTAAATAGTATTGATGATATTGCACTTCGTGTTATTAAAGGAGAGTATGGTAATGGAGAAACAAGAAAAATAAAGTTAATGAAAGAAGGATATGATTATCAAATAGTTCAAAAAAGAGTAAATGAATTACTATCATCTTAAAAATAAAATAAATGTTTTTTTTTTTGGAAATATTTAATTTATTGATTTTTAATTTAAAATGTTAAATTAAAGAAAAAAAAAGAATAAAAATTAAGTTGTTGTATATATTCATATAGGAAAAAAGAACAATTAAAAAGATAAAAAATAAAAAAAACTTAAAAATAAGAATAATTAGAAAAAATTAAATAATAAAATGTTATTAATAAAAGATAAAATATATAAAGTAAAATCTTTAGTCTATAAAAAGTTATAAGAATATATATTTTATATTTTTTTTTACTTTTTAGTGATTATAATATAATTAATCTAAATATAAAATAAAAAAAAGAATGAAAAATAAATTTCTCTAAAAGATAAATAAAATGAAAAATTTTTAAGGAATATCTGAAAAACTAAATATTAGAATTGTGGAAATTAAATTTTAGAGAGAATTTAATATTTATTTTAGATAATACATTATGTCTACAAAAAAAATAAATAAAATGTCAATAAAGAAAAATAAATTCAGTATCGGATTATTAGGAGATAAAGCAACTGGTAAATCAAATATTATAAATGTTTTTTCTGGAGAAAAATATAATAATATTCAAACACCAACAATTGGAATAAATTCTTTTGATTATAATATAAATATTAAAGGTAAAAATTTTTGTATTTCAATAAAAGAAATTCCCGGTATTAAAGCATATCAAAATATGACTTTTAATAAAATAAAAGATTCTTTTGCTTTTTTATTAGTTTATTCAATTACTAATAAAAATTCTTTCCAAGAATGTCAAAATTTATATATTAAATTACAAAAAATAATGAAACAAAAAAATAGTATAATAATATTATTAGGAAATCAAATAGATGATGAAAAAAATAGAGAAGTTAGTAAAGAAGAAGGAGAAAATTTTGCTAAAAGAAATAATTTTATTTTTTATGAATGTAGTGCCAAAAATAATATTAATATTAGTGAACCAATTAATTTTTTAATTAATGATATTATTAATAGAAATTGGGAACAATTTTATAATTTTAGTTTAAATGATATATCAAATCCAATTATAATTTATTTAATAGGTGATTCATTAATTAATGAAAAATATGATTTTAATGAAATAATAATTGAAATAAATAAAATTTATTATTTAGTTTATATTAAAATTATTGAATTTAATTTAAATTCAAAAAGTTTAAATGAAAATTCTGGTTTTATATTTGTTTATTCAATTAATGATAAAAATTCATTTGAAGAGATTAAAAAACTTATTGAAAAAAATAAAAAGATAAAAGAACACAATTTATACCGTTTTAATATATTATTAATTGGAAATATAAATGATAAAAATACAGAAAGAAAAGTTGAATTTGAAGAAGGAGAAAACTTATCAAAACAATATCTTTTAGAATTCAATGAAATATCAAATAAAAATGATTTTAAAAACTCACTAAAAATCCTTGTAAACAATATTATTTTTTCTTCAGATAAAAATCACATTTCATTGAAAAAAACAATTGACAAAGAATTTGGTCAAATTACAATATACATTCCAAAAGCAATAAAATTAACAGATAATTATGAAAGTATAGGAGTAATAAATTACAAAAATAAAGAAAAATATGAAGGATATATAATAAATAATAAAAGAGAAAAAAAAGGAATTATGAATTATATAAATAAAGATAAATATGAAGGAAACTGGTTAAATGACTTAAAATCAGGATATGGAAAAATGATATATAATAATGGAAATAAATATGAAGGATTATGGGAAAAAGATAAAAAGAATGGAAAAGGAATATTAATATATCATAACAATGAAAAATATATAGGAAATTTTGTAAATGATTTAAAAGAAGGAAATGGTATATTTTATTATCTCGATGGTTCATATTATAAAGGTAATTTTAAAGAAGATAAAAAAGATGGTTATGGAATATTAAAATATATAAATAAAGATATATATGAAGGTTATTGGCACAATGATACAAAAAGTGGAAAAGGTTTTATGATATATAATGAAGGGAAAAAAATTTTATTTGTTAATGAAAATATAAAAAAAAATCAAATAAAAATATGTAAAATATATGAAGGAGATTGGAAAGATAATAAATGGAATGGAAATGGGAAAATTTATTTTGAAAAATATGAATCTTTTGAAGGAAATTTTAAAGATGATATTGTTGAAAGAACAGGTAAATTTATTTATACTAATGGAGATATATATAAAGGTGAATTATTTAATTTTGAAAAAAATGGTTTTGGAGTGATGAAATATAATAATGGTGATTTATATATTGGAACTTGGAAAAATGATTTAAAAGAGGGAATAGGAAGAATTGAATATAATAATCAAAATATATTTCAAGGTTCATTCAAAGAAGATAAAAAAATAAATGGAATTTTTTATTCCAATAAAAATGATTATTATTTATATAATAATATTGAAAATGATGAGATTTTTGAAATTATTTTTAAAAGGAAAAAAACAAAAGGAATCATTTGTAAAGGTAATTTTATAAATGATGAATTAAATGGTACAGTTTATTATATTAAATCAAACTGTTATTTTTATTGTGGAAATTTTGAAAAAAATAAAAGAAATGGAATAGGAAGAATTATATATAATAATGGAGAAGAATATTTTGGAGAATGGAAAAATGATAAAAAAGAAGGACATGGAAAAATGATATATTGTAATAAAAATAAATACATTGGAAATTGGAAAGATGATAAAATATTTGGTGATGGAGTTTATCAGTTTAATAATGGAAAAAAAATTAATGGATATGATAAATATACTAATGAGGATTGGAATTTTAAGATTAATAATACATATTTAAATTTGGCGGTTAAAAAGGAATTGAAAAGAAAAAATGTTAATTTAAAGTCTAAAATTAGGTAAAACAATTGTAAATAATTAAGTAATAGGGTTTTACAATTAGATTAAATTTATAAAATTCTTAATATATATTTTTATTTGTTTATTTATAGATAAAATAAAAATTTTTTACCAATATGATATTTTTTAAATAATAGTTTATTAAAATGTTAAATATTTAAAAACTCTTATAATAATACAACATTAAATAAAAATAAACATCCAAATAAATTCAAATAAATAATTCTATAATTAATCAATTTTTATGAATAATTGAACGCTTATTATTAAAACTTTTAGTTTTATTTTTTTTATTTGACTTTGTTGAAATCTTAAGGCTGTCCTCAAAAAATTGAATATCTTCATTATTTACTATTGTACTTTTTTTATTGATTGTAAGAATTTTTCTTTCTGAATTATTACTACCGTTATTGTTTTCGGAATTATTTGTATTCATTATAATATTTTCTTGATTATATATAATTTCAGTTTGAATACCTTTATCATGAACACATTTTTTAAAGAAATATTTGACATTTTCATATCCAATAACATCACTTTTATTTATTGGACAATTATTGACTATACCTTCAAATTTTTTTATATTACTAGTGTCAAAATTTGAGAAATCTATTTTTTTTAAAGATTCACAATCTTTAAATAAATTTTTTATTTCTTCTATTTCAGTTGATTCAAATTCATTAAAATATACTTCTGATAATTTAGAACATCCTTCAAATAAACTACTTATATTTTTTAAAAATCCATGAAATTGAATTATTATAGTATTTTCCTCAATATTTGTGAATTTATATGTTTTTTCAAAGTCAATATTTTTTTTTCCATAAAATGTTTGAATATATAATTTACATTTTTTCTTTAATTCCTCTTCATTATGTTCGTCCCAATTTATTATATTTACATTTGTATTTAAATCATTTTCTGTTATGTTATATATACATCTAATTATATTTCTTTTATTCTGATATTTTAAAATTCCCATTTTTTAATGAAAAAACATATTATATTTAATAAAAATATCATATTAGAAAAAAGAAACTTCAAAAAAAAGTTAAATTTTTAACGCATATATTTTTTTTTGTGAACTTCTTTATTTTTATGATATCATTACTTATATTCATTTTATAATAAATATTTCTCATTTATGATTAAATAAACTTTTTTGGATATTTTTTAATTTATAAAATGATTATTTTTTTTTTAGAGCTGAATTATGGAAATAAAAAATTAATTTCAAACATTTTTATAATAATTTCATAATTTTAATTTTCAAATAATTTAATAAATAATATTATAATATTTAATAAAGAAATTTTAAATTTTAAATTATAATAACTGATTATATAAATTAAATGTCTGAATTATTATATGATTGGTTAAATAAAGAAGTAAAAATGATTCCAAAAATAGAAGATATAAGAAAAGAATTTTCCTCAGGATTTAAATTTGGGGAATTATTATGTAAATTAAATTTAATAACCGATTTTCATTTTTCAGAAAATTATTCAAATTTAAAAGATTATTTTTCAATAAAAAAAAATTTTTCAACTTTTACAAAAGATATAAAAGAGCATTTAGGAATAGATATAACAGATTCAATGATAAAACAATATATAAAAGAAAATTTAATAGCTTCAGCGAATTTATTATATAAAATAAAAGTGAGTTTAAGAAATAAAAAAATAAATTTTGAACAAATAAGAACTTTTGATATTAATGATGATATAGAATCAATAAAGCAAAAATTTATGGATATGGCTTCTTTTGGTTTAAATACATTATCAGAAGATTTTGAAAGAGAAACGATATTATCAGATAATGAAAATTTAAATGAAACTTCATTAACAAAAAAAAGAAAAATAAAATTCGCTGATCAAGAAAATAATAAAATAATAAATATTGAAGATTATAATAATAAAACTAATAAAAATACATTTGCTTTTTTAAAGAAACATTCTAATATTTTAAATAGAAATCATTCTCAAGATAAAAACCAAAATTTTGAGCCTTTAAAAACTTTTGATTTAAAAAATTCAGAAAATTACAGAAAACATAGAAGACAAATAAGTGATATATTATCAAATAGTAATAATACATTTAAAACAAGTATTATAGAAGATACAAAAAAATCAATTGAAAAGCCACTTGAAGAACTTTTTGATTATAGATTTTTTGGAGGAAATTTATATAAAATGGGTTTTGTTTTAGATATGAATCAATTAACATTTTTAAATGGTACTATTAATCATGATATGTCACAAGAAACTATTATGAAAAAAGTAAAAGAACAATTAAAAGGAAGAATTGAAAAAAAAAAATTGGAAAATTCACTTAAACAAGAAAAAACTAAAAAAGATTTAGAAAAAAAATTATTTTTTTCTCCTGCACAAAAGACTATTGATTTTAGATATTCTCAAAATAATATATTAGATAATGATAGATTTAAAAATATTAAAAAATTAAAAAATTCATATACAAACAGATTAAATTTTGAAAAAGATTTAAAAGAAAAAACAAAAAGATCAATAGCAGAAAAAAGATTAAATAACTTTAGAACAATGATAGAAAAATCAATAAGAAAAAGAGAAGAAGAAAACTATATAAAATCTCAAAATAGATTTATTCCAATGTTATTTGAAAAAGAAAAGCCATTTAATAAAAATATATTTTTTTCAAAATTAAACACAATATCTTTAGAAACATGTTTAAAAATATCAGAACAACATAAAAAAAATTTAGAAATAGATACTCCATTAATAAAAAAAATAACATATCAAATAATAGATATGGCATTTGAAGGCTATTTATTTCAAATAAAAAATGAAAAAGAATTATTAGATTTACCTTTATTTAAAGAATGGAATAGAAAATTTGTAAATGGAAAACCAATAAGACCTCCTTTAATAGATGATGAAGAAGATTTATATGATCATATAATAAATAAAGATAAATTTAATTGGAATATTGATAATGAAAGAGAAATATTTGATTATTTAAATTATGCTGGTGAATGGGATTATACTTTTATTATTCCTAAAAATATAAGAGGAAAATCAATTGATTTTAAAGATATATATAAATCATTACCTGATGATTTTGAACCTACAAAAATTCAAATTGAAGATGTTGAAGTTCCTAAAAAAAGTGTTAGAAATATTAAATTCAGTACTTTAATATCTAATGTTCTTGAAAATATTTTTCCTGTTGATGATAAAAATAATTGTGAAAATATTAAAGGAAAATGGGATTATATTCCTTTTAAAATTTCCTTTATTGGTTATCCTCTTTCTGGAAGGAAAACTCAAGCTGAAATTTTAACTAAAAAATATACTCATTTTAAAATATATTCTGTTTATGATATTTTAAAAGATAAAGTTAAATTATGGAATGAAATTAATGAACCTCTTGAAAATAATCCAAAATTTAAAACTATGAAACCTAATCAAATTGATACTTTAAAAGAAGAACAAAATAAAAAAATTGAAGAATTTAAATCAGAGAATCAATTAATTTTATCTTATTTAGAAAATACTGATGAAAATAAAATTCCTGATGATGAAATGTTACTTAAATTATTAATTGATAATATTGAAAAAGATTTCCCAATTAAAAGTGAAGAAGAACATATTGAAGAAATAGTAAAAAAACAATCAACATTAACAGAATTAAACAAAAAATTAGAAGAATTAATTGAAGAAAATGAAAATTCAAAAAAGCCAAATTTAAAAGAAGAACAAAATATAAAAAATGAAATTGAAAATATTAAAAAGGATTCATTTAAAGGATTTATTATAACAGATTTTCCTAAAAATTTAAATCAATGTGTTTTATTAGAAAACTACTTAACTGGATATATTGATCCTACATCAATGCCAAAAGCAAAAAAAGATTTTGTTTTAGATTCTTTAGCAAATATACTTGATATTCAATATAAACCAAAAACAAGTAATTCAATTTTAAAAGGAGGATTAGATTTTATTATTAATTTAAATACTAATGAAAATATAATTAATGAAAGATTAAAAGATTGTAAATATGATCCTTTAACTGGGAAAATATATAATGAAAGTGAAATAAATAATAATGGAAAAATTAATATAGATAAAAAAATATATGAAAGATTAATTAATGAAATTCCAGATTTTTCAAATAATAAATTTAATTTAATGAAAAATGAATATGATGATAATATTTCTAAAATTGAGAGATTTTATAATAATTTTGGTTTTTATACTGATAAAAAAGGAGAAGGTTCTTTTAATAAAATAAAAGAAATTATTCATTTATTTCAACAAATTGAAATAGAAGATAAAGAAGAAATAAATAATTATATAAATGAACATTTATTAAAAATATTATATAAAGAAAATGATAAAAAAGAAAAGCAAATATTTATAAATTTAAAAAGAGAAGATGATGATGAAAAAGATTATTTTCATGTTGAACCTTCAATTAATAAAGTTAAATCTCAATCTACTTTAATTCATAAAAAAGAAATTTCATTAATTTCAGAAGCAAGTGAATATGTATATAATAAAATAATGAATTTTACTTTTAAATATAAAGATGTATTAAAGAAATTTACTATATTTTATGATCAACAATATATTGATTTATGTAAAAAATATGATAAAATTCAAAGAAGATTTGATAAATTTTTAGGTCTTGCAACAGAAAAAAAAAAATTAGTTGATGTTTATGTTCATAAATATAATAATTTTATGAGAAAATTTCAAAGAATTGCTAATCATCAATATGTTTATGATGAATTTAAAAATGATATTGAAGATTTAAATAATAAATTATGGTTATTTGTACGTCAAAAACAAAGTGAATGTATAATAGAATTAAATACAATATTTAGTGAAAAATATTTTGAAAAAGAAATTAAAAAATATTATATGAATATGTTAGAATTATTTAAAATAGAAACTGAAAAATTTTTAACTTCCCTTGATATAATATTTAAAGTTTATGGTAAAAAAAATGAAGAAGAAGAAGAAAAACCATTTAATTATGATTTAATATTTGAAAAAACTAAAATTCCTTCAATATTCGATGATAAAGATTATTATATTAAAAATATAAATACAATATATTTAAATTGTATAAGATTAGTTTTAAATCAAGAAGAAAAAGTAAAAAATTTAGAAAATTATATGAAATCTTTAACTCAAGGTTTAAATGATTCAACAACAACAAAACATCATCATAAAAGGAATTTAAATGCATCATCTTTAAATGCAACTCACTTTAAATTGAATGATCCAATTCCAACATATGAAGAAGATGTAATGTATAATATAAAAAAAGAAAAATTAAAATATAAATTTAGATTAACAGTAATAAAATATTTTTCTTTAGATTATATAGAAAGATTATTTTATACTACTCAAAGAGTTCATCATAATATGGATTCTTGGATAATGATGTGTGTTAGATTACAAAATATTGCTTTAAGTAATATAAAACAAATATTAATTAAATACATTGATAAAGGAAAAGAAATTCCAGAATATGCTTTTAATAATGTTGAAATGGACTTCTTTGATAGAGAATATGAAGTTTATGAACAAATTAATTATGAACATATTTTAGGAAGCAGAAAAAGAGAAAGTCATGTTCATTTAGATTTTCATTATGATTTAAATTGTCTTCAAATGGCTTATCATGAAATGGGGAAATATTCAGTTGAAAATAATGTTATGTCTAAATATATTTTTAAAGAAATGTTTATTAAAGAAATATTATTTAATAGAAGTGAACCAAGTCAAAAACCTGTTAATGCTGGAATTAGTTTTCCTTTAAGATATTTATCTTATAAAGATATTATGAGATTAGTTGATAAATTTAGAGTTGAATTTCAACATAATCAAAATCTTATAAATAATAATAATAATGAAGATAATGAACATTTTAATAATTTTTTTAATAATAATAAGATTAATGAAAATAATAAAAATTTAAATTATTATGATAATTTTAATAATAATAATAATAATGGAAAAGAAGTTTATGAAGATTATGTTGATTATGGTGGTATTTTTACTATAATTGCTATTATTGGAAGTAGTGTTTTAAGTAGTAAAAATAAAGCTGCTATTGAAAATGAATTTAAAAATAAATTAATTAAAGGAAGTTATGTTAAAAAAGAAGATTTTATGAATTATCATTTTTGGTTTGAAGATGATGAATATTTACAACCAAAAAATAATATGATTGGAATTAAAGATTTATTATTTGATATTTGGAAAGATGAAAAGGGTGAAAATATGAATTTAAAAGATTTTGTTTATTCAATTTCAAATGCAAAATATGGAGGAAAGGAAAAAGATCATATTTTAAAAATTAATTACTATAATTATGCTTTATATTAATAATATTTTTTATGGAATTAACTATATTATTTTTTTGGTATTATTTCAAAATATATAAATTATGGAACTACTTTATTTTTATAATATTTTAAATTTATAAACTTTCTAATTTAAAATTGTTCAAAATAAAAATATAAAATAAAAAAAATTTATTAATACTAAAAAGAGAATAAAAATTAATAAAAAAGAATAAAACTCAAAATAATTTTTTAATATTCCAATATATTATGTATATATTGATTTAGAAGATATAATAATATTTAAATAATAGTAAAAGTATACAAAAAATCGAGTATTTAAATATTTCTTAATAATTAATTCTTTAAAAAATATAAGGAATAATTATATTGTATAATTTTTTAAATAAAAGATATTGAAAATAATAGTTATAAAAGAGAAAATGATGAGAATGATATAATGAAAAAAAAGGAATTTAAAAAAATTTTAAAGAAATAAAATAAATATAAAAAATTAGAGAAATTATAGAAAATATTAAATGAATTATTTTGAATATACAAAATATCAATTCTTAAATCAAATAGGAGAAATAAATATAAATCAAAAATTAAATCTATAAATTAGAAAAGAATAATTTAAAGAAGAAAATCATTCAATTAAAATATGTTTTTCATTATTCAGTGAAGATGAAAAATATAAAAGAGATTTTATATTTGATTTATTTTATGGTGAAAAAGAAAATTATGGATATTGTTTTATTGAAGAAGATGGAATATCATATCAATTATTATTTAATAATGAAGATACACTTGAAATTTTTCCTCCTTTTTCAAATAAACAATTAAATAAATTTAATCAAAATAAAACATTAAATAGAAAAAGATTACTTTTAATAAATTATAATCAAATAATTATTAATAATCAAAAAATTAAACTAATCCCTTTCATCCTTCAAAAAATATTTTTTCACTTCAATGTTCATTTTATAGTATATCAAAAGGATTAATATTATTTAAAGAGATTAACAAAGAAAATGTTCTAACA
>JAEEGK010005398.1_pt1 | contig 30918 bp, 28 predicted proteins | sample 8958771 | NCBI WGS metagenome assembly JAEEGK01 (sample SAMN16246547, study PRJNA631951) | gut metagenome | biome: gut microbiome; feature: rumen; material: SC-attached | host: Bos | place: Iran: Karaj | collected 2018-10
GGTCCTGGGAGAATACGGCCGCGTACAAGTTCCACTTCGGCGGGCACAACTTCGACGCGATGGCCGGTATGTCCATCGAGCACTCCGGCTACGGCATGTCGGTCGGCTCCGGCAGGGAAGGCGGAAAATGGGTGGACGATCCGGTCCATGCCTATGTCAGCAACATGACGGGCCTCATCACGGAAAGCAAGGTCACGGGTTCCCCCTGGAGTGACAGCGGCCTGCTTTCGTACTTCGGACGTATCAACTATGACTACGCCGAGAAGTACATGCTCTCCTTCATCCTCCGCCGGGATGGTTCCTCGAATTTCGCGCCCGGCCACCGCTGGGGCACGTTCCCCTCGGTTTCCGCCGGTTGGGTGATCACCAACGAGCCCTGGATGGCGGGACTGCGCAACGCCCTCAGTTTCCTGAAGCTCCGCGGAAGCTGGGGCCAGAACGGTAACTGCGCCATCGACAACTTCCAGTATCTCGCCACCGTCCAGGTGGGTCCGAATGACGGCCGGTACGGTTTCGCCCACGGCATCACCGACCAGCTCAGCAACGGCTCCTATGCCGACAAGCTGGCCAATCCCGACGTCACCTGGGAGACCTCCCAGCAGCTTGATTTCGGTCTGGATGCCCGCTTCTTCTCGAGCCGCCTGGGCCTGACCTTCGACTGGTATCAGAAGGACACCAAGGACTGGCTGGTGAACGCCCCGATCATGGGCCACTATGGCGCGGACGCCCCGTACATCAACGGCGGCGACGTGCGCAACACCGGCGTTGAGATCGCCCTCAGCTGGAACGACCAGGTGGGCCAGGATTTCAGCTACAGCATCGGCGTGAACGGCGCCTACAACAAGAATATCGTCACCCGTATCGCCAACGGCGAGGGTGTCATCCACGGCAAGGCCGTCGTCGAGCAGGCTGCCGAGCTGTACCGTGCCGAGGTGGGCTATCCGATCGGCTACTTCCATACCTATGTCACGGACGGCGTGTTCCAGACGCAGGATGAGCTTGACGCCTGGCTGGCGGCCGGCAAACCGACCCTCAGCGACAACCCGCAGCCCGGCGACCTCAAGGTCCTCGACCTCAACGGCGACGGCGTGCTCAACCAGGATGAGGACAAGGCCATGACCGGCGACCCCAACCCCCACTTCACGGCGGGCCTCAACATCTCCGTCAACTACAAGGGCTTTGATTTCGGCCTCAGCGGATACGGCATGTTCGGCCACCAGATCTTCCGTGCCTGGAGACAGTACGGCCACAGACCTTATCAGAACTACACCACGGAGGTGTATGACTACTGGCACGGCGCGGGCACGTCCAACAAGCTGCCCATCCTGTATTCCAGCAACAGCAAGGGCCTCAATACCGACATGTTCATCGAGAACGGCGACTTCTTCCGCTTCCAGACGGTCACGCTCGGATACGATTTCAACAGAGTGTGGAAGAACTCCCCGTTCGGCCAGCTCCGCCTCTATGTCCAGGCCCAGAACCTGTTCACGATCACCGGATATAAGGGTATGGATCCGGAAGTCGGAACTTCCAGCGGCTTCAGCTCCTGGGCCAAGGGCATCGACCTCGGTTTCTATCCTCAGCCCCGCACCATGATCGTGGGTCTCAACATCAAATTCTAATAACCGCGCCTGAAATGAAAACATTATTGAAAATAACGGCTGCTGCCGCATTGACGCTTCTGTCAGCCTCCTGCGAGAGCCTTCTCGATACGACCAACTTCATGACCAAGACCACGGCCGACTTCCCGTCGAACGCCGGAGAGGTCGAGCAGATGGTGACCGGTATCTACAACAATCTGAACGCCATCCAAGAATCCAACAAAGTCACCTGGCACTATCCGTGGGCGCTGGCGACGGCCGACGAGTGTCTCGGCGGCGACGGAGCCAATGTCTCCATCATCCAGGCGGCCGACATGATGCTCAAGCAGGGCGACGGATACAACGGCGTCTATAAAAGCCGCTACGTGGGCATCGCCCGCGCAAACAGCGCCATCGAAGTGCTCAAGGACTGCACTTTCCTCACCGAGGAGATGAAGAACGACTACACCGGGCAGGCCCTTTTCCTGCGCGCCTATTACTACTACGAGCTGGCGAGCCAGTTCGGGAACGTGCCTTGCCCGCTGACCACCGTGGCGGATCCCACCCTTCCCCAGATCTCCGGAGAAGCGCTCTGGGGGCAGATCATGCTTGACCTCAAGACGGCCATCAGCATCATGCCTTCCCGGAAGTCCGCCGGTGACGGCCATGTCGACAAGTACTGCGCCGAGGCCCTTCTCGGCCGTGTGTACCTGTTCTATTCCGGCTTCTACAATGACGAGGTCGTCACCCTTCCTGACGGGACGGACCTCACCAAGGCGGAAGTGGGCGGATATATCAAGGACTGCGTGGAGAATTCCGGCTATTCCCTGGTTCCCGAGTTCCACAACCTGTGGCCGTACAGCAACCGCATCACGATGGCCGACGAGCTTTGCCCGGCCAAGTGGAAGGACAAGGGCTATGCTTATGCCGGAGATGACGGAAAAGTCAATCCGGAGGCGATGTTCGTCATCAAGTTCAACGCCCTGAGCGCCGGCGACCCCTACCGGAAATATTCCAACCAGACCGCCCTCTTCATCGGCGGTGTCCGGGGCAACAAGCAGAAATGCCTGAACGGCGACACCTTCCCGCTGAGCTACGGATACGGCAACTGCCCCGTCAGCCCCGCCTTCATCAAGGAGTGGGAGACCATCGAGCCCAACGACCCGCGCCGTGAGGCTTCTATCATGGGCCCCGACGATTTCGTGAGAGGCTATCAGTTCGGCGTGAAGGGCGACAACTGCCAGGAGACCGGCTATTACCAGACGAAGGTGATGCCTGTGATGGGCCGCGACGTGACCGGAACCCTCAAGTGGTCTTATCTGCTTGTCATGTACAACAACCTTTCCTGGACCAAGGACGACTATCAGTACAATTTCTGTGACGACATGGTGCTGATCCGCTTTGCCGAGGTCCTGCTGATGGATGCCGAGATCAACGGAAACAAGGCCTCCTTCGACAAGGTGCGCGCCCGCGCCGGCCTGCCCGCCATCGCGCTGACGGAGGAGAACCTCCGCAACGAGCGCCGCTGGGAGCTCGCCTTCGAAGGCGTACGGCTCGGCGACCTGCGCCGCTATGGCGTGGAGTATGCCAAGGCCGCGCTGGACAAGCAGAACGGCGTCGAGTGCTACTTCAAGGGCAGAAAGAGCACGAACCATGCAAGCGATTTCAACGGCGGCTACGGCCAGCGCTTTGAGATCACGAAGGGCTTCGCTCCGATCCCGACCGAGCAGATCAACCTTTCCGCCGGCGCCGGCGAAGAGTATAAGTTCAAGCAGAACGCCGGTTACGAAGGTGCAGATGAGTACACCGGCTGGATCGAGTAGCATATGAAAGCAATCCTTACAACCGGAGCGCTGCTCTGCGCGATGACGGCATTCGCGCAGGCGCCCCAGCTCAACCGCGACAATATCGACGAAGTCCTGAAAGCGATGACGCTCGAGGAGAAGATCACCCTCGTTGTCGGCGCCAACCGCTATGTGGGAGATGAAAACGGTCCCGGGCCCGCGCCCGGGATGCCGGAACGCAAGTCGGTGGATATGAGCGGTCTTGTCGAGAAACCCAAGAGCGACGGGGTCACCGCCTTCTCCAGCGGCCGCGTGAAAGGCGCCGCCGGAGACGTCGTGCCCGTGGAGCGGCTGGGCATCACCACGATGGTCCTTGCCGACGGTCCTGCCGGCCTGCGCATCGATGCTGTCCGCCCGGGCGATGACAACACCTACTTTTGCACCGCTTTCCCCATCGGGTCGCTCCTGTCGGCATCGTGGGATACCGGACTCGTCGAGCGCGTGACGGCCGCGATGGGCAACGAGGTGCTGGAATATGGCGCCGACGTGCTCCTCGCCCCCGCCATGAACATCCACCGCAACCCGCTGTGCGGACGCAACTTCGAGTATTATAGCGAGGACCCCTTGCTCGCGGGAAAGATTGCCGCCGCTTATGTCCGGGGCGTCCAGGGCAACGGCGTCGGCACTTCCGTGAAGCACTTCGCCGCCAACAGCCAGGAGACCCTGCGCAACGGCCAGAACGCCTCCGTCAGTGAGCGCGCCCTGCGCGAGATCTATCTCAAGGGCTTCGAAATCGTCGTGAAGGAGGCCCAGCCCTGGACCATCATGTCTTCCTACAACAAGATCAACGGCGTGCTGTCTTCAGAGAACCGCTGGCTCCTGACGGACGTCCTCCGCGGAGAATGGGGATTCAAGGGCTTCGTGATGACCGACTGGTGGGCCGAGGAGAACGGCGCCCGCCAGATCGCGGCCGGCAACGACATGCTGATGCCGGGCACGCCCCACCAGTATGACGACATCCTTGACGCCGTGCAGAGCGGCCGCCTGGACATCCGTTTCCTGGACGACTGTGTCCGCCGTATCCTCCAGGTGATGGTGGAATCGCCCACCTTCAAGCGTTACGCTTACAGCAACAAGCCCGACCTCGCCGCCCACGCCCAGGTTACGCGTGAGGCCGCCGCCCAGGGAATGGTCCTGCTGAAGAACGAGGCCGCCCTGCCCCTGGGCCGCAAAAGCAAAGTCGCCCTCTTCGGCGTGCCGTCCTATGACACGATGGTCGGAGGCTCCGGTTCCGGTTATGTGAACCGCGCCTACAAGGTGACCGTCGATGCGGGACTGGAGAATGCCGGCTTCCGGCTCGACAAGCAGCTCGCGGAATCCTACCGGGACTACGTGAAGCAGGAGAAGGCCAAGCAGCCGGCGGAGTATTTCTGGATCATCCCCACCGTGCAGGAGACGCTCATCAGCCGGGAGGCCGCGCAGGCGGCCGCGAAGCGCAACGAGGTCTGCGTCTACAGCATCGGCCGCATGGCGGGCGAAGGCGGAGACCGCACCCTGACCCCGGGCGACTGGTATCTCTCGGAGACCGAACAGGCCAACATCGACCTGCTCTGCGAGACTTTCCACAAGGCCGGCAAGAAGGTGATCGTCCTGCTGAACATGGGCAACATCGTGGACATGGGCTGGAGCGACCAGCCGGATGCGATCCTCCATACCTGGATGGACGGGCAGGAGGCCGGCAACAGCGTGGCCGACATCCTCGCCGGCAAGGTGTCCCCTTCGGGCAAGCTGCCGATGACGATCGCGAAAAGCTATGAGGATTATTCCTCCGCCAAAGACTTCCCGATGTCCAACGGCAATCCCGGCGATGTCAACTATGACGAAGACATCTTCGTCGGTTACCGCCACTTCGACCGCCATCCCGAGACGATCCTGTATCCTTTCGGCTTTGGCCTGAGCTACACGGATTTCGCGTATTCCGACCTGAAGGCCGAACGCGAGGGTGACGAGCTGAAAATCAGCGTGAAGGTGACGAACACCGGCAAGCGCCCCGGCCGCGAGGCCGTGCAGATTTATGTGGGAGCTCCGGCAGGAAATGCCGTGAAACCCGTGAAGGAACTCCGTGCCTTCGGGAAGACGTCGGAACTGAAGCCCAAGGCCAGCGAAGTGCTCACGATGACCGTCAAGCTGGCGGACCTGCGCTGGTTCGACGCTTATGAGCAGGCGTGGAAACTCGACGCGGGCGAATATGTCATATCCGCCGCCGCCAGTTCCCGGGATATCCGTCAGAACGTGACTGTGACGCTATAATCACAGGATTAATTAAATATTGGTTATGCTGACCGCCATCGTGCCCGTGCTGAGAGGAACCTCGAGGCCGAGCAGACGGCGGTCAGTTCCTGTCGAGCGCCAGAGGCGGATCTCGTTGCCGCTGCCGTTCTCCATCAGGCCGCGCTCCGTCAGGCGGAGCAGGAAGCGCTCCGTGGTCTGGCCGGGGAAGCGATCCGTGTCCGGGCCCTCATAGGTCAGGACGCCCGGGAAGGCGGAGCCGCCCATCAGGACCTGCAGGGCCAGGGGGCGGGAAGAAGCGTCCATCTCCAGGAAACGGACATGGTGCAGGAGCGTCAGCAGGTCCATCGTGCGCCCGTCCTGGGGCAGGACCTTGCGCTCGGTGCCTTTCGGCGGCATCACGGTGACGACCTCGATGTCGCTGCCGCGGTAGATGCATTCGAATTTGCCCTCCTTGCCGCCCTTCTTGAAGGGGTTGATGAAATAGACCGGCTGCAGGTCGGCCTGGCCGATCCACGCGTCGACGACGTAGTCCGAGCTGAGGAAGAGGCGGAAGATGGACGAAGTCCGGATGAGCGCGTGGGTATGGTAGGCCGCCTGGCCCTCCCGGGTCGCGGGGTCCAGCGAGATGGTGGCCGTGGCGACCTTGGCGTTCATCGCGCCGAGCTTGTAGCGGACGTCGTAGGTGACCGTGCCGAGCGCGCCGGCGGGGAGCTTGCGGGCATCTGCGGCCACGCAGGCCAGCAGCAGGAAGAGGGCGGAAAGGATTCGTTTCATCGCCGCAAAGATACGAAATCCCCGGCGATTATCCGCGCCGCAGCCCGACGCCGCTCAGCCAGAGGCCCAGCCAGGTCAGCCCGGCGTTGATCAGCAGCAGTTCGAAGCCGACCTTGTAGCCGCCCAGCCATTCGGCGCTGTGCGCGGACAGGATGTAGCAGAGCACGGGCGAGAGTAGGCAGATGAACGGGACCCAGCCGTCGCGCACGCGGCGCCGGGTCAGGATGCCGAAGAAGAACAGGCCCAGCAGCGGCCCGTAGGTGTAGCCTGCGACGGTGTAGATGGCGTCGATCACGCTCCCGTCGCGGATGGCGCCGAAGCCCAGGATCACGAGGCCCAGCACGACGGCGGCGCCGAGGTGGACGCGGCGGCGGGTGCGCAGCAGCCCCGCCTCGTCCCGGCGCTTGTCCGCGTGCAGGAAGTCCAGGGTGAAGGTGGTCGTGAGCGCGGTGAGCGCGGAGCCGGAGCTGCTGAAGGCCGAGGCCGTGAGGCCGAGGGCGAACAGCAGGGAGGCGACGGGGGGCATGTAGGCGGCGCCGGCGGCGTCCGTCCCGCACGCGATGGTGGGGAAGAGGTCGTCGGGCTTCGCCACGGAAATGCCGCGCGCCGCGGCGAACTGATACAGCAGCACGCCGAGCGCGAGGAAGAGCAGGTTGACCGGGATGAAGGCGGCGCCGTAGCACATCATGTTGCGCTGGCTGGCGCGCAAAGTCTTGCAGGACAGGTTCTTCTGCATCATGTCCTGGTCCAGCCCCGTCATCGCTACGGTCGTGAACATCCCGGCGAAGAACTGCTTCCAGAAGAAGCGCGTGTCGCGCCAGTCGTCGAAGAACCAGATGCGGCTCATCCCGCTGTCCCGCAGGCTGCCGTACAGCGCGCCTGCGTCCAGCCCCATCGCCCGCCCGATCTGCACCAGGCAGAGCACCACCACGGTCACGAGCGCGACCGTCTGGACCATGTCGGTCCAGACCAGCGAGCGCACCCCGCCGCGGAAAGTATAGAGCCACACGCACAGCATCGTGGCGGCCACGTTGACCCAGAAGGGAATGCCCAGCGGCGCGAAGACGATGAGCTGCAGCACGATGGCCGTCAGGTACATCCGGACGCCGCAGAGCAGGACCTTGGAGAGCAGGAAGAAACCGGCGCCCGCCCGGTGGCTCCACGTCCCGAAACGGTCCTCGAGCCACGCGTAGAGGCTGCTCAGGTTGAGGCGGTAGTAGAGCGGCAGCAGGACGTAGGCGATCACGGCGTAGCCCGCCACGAAGCCGACGGCCATCTGCAGGTAGCCCCACTGCGAGGCCGCCACCATGCCCGGCACGGACACGAAGGTGATGCCGGAAATGGAGGTGCTGACCATGGCCACCGCCACGGCCCACCAGGGCGACTTGCGCCCGCCCCGGAAGAAATCCGCGCTGCCCTGCGCGCGTCTCGAAATCCACCAGCTGGCGCCGATGACGGCCCCCAGATACAAGGCGATGACGAGCAGCAGGACGGCGGGAGACATGTTACAGCTTGAACAGGAGGCCTATGCCGAAGGGGAATTCATAATAGTCGAACAGTCCCTCCTCGCCGAAACCGCCCACGCCGAACCCGGCGTGGAAATCGATGGCGGTGCCGTCGGTGATCCACCAGTCATAGGCGAAACGGGCCTTCAGGAAGGTGTCGAAGGACTCCGCGATGGCGGGCTTGTAGTGGACGGAGAACCCGAATCCGCCGTAGTCCAGGCCGGCGCCGAGGCTGAAGGTGAAGATGCTGGTGGGGGCGCCGACCGACGCGTAGGGACGGCTATAGTAGTCGAAGATGGTGGCCAGGCCGGCGTCAGCCATCAGTGACACGCCGCCGAGGTTGCCGAAGCGGGTCCGGAGCTGGATCACGTTGCGCCACTCCTGCAGGACGGGCAGATATTCGGTGCCCAGGCCGAGGGCGACATACGGGAAGCGGTTGTCGGGAATGCCCCAGTTGCGGGCGGCGGCCACGGTCATCGCGGCCGTGGCGCCGAAGGCCGCGACCCCCATCCCGATCAGCAGGTCGTTGTCGACGAGCGGGTCGAGGTCCTCGACGGAGACGCCATATCCGGTCACGGGAACGTTCATATAGATCGGGACCCAGTCCTCGAACACCCAGTCATAATCGTCCCGGTCCACGCTGCGGAACTGCCCGGCGCGGAGCTTCAGGTAGTTGACCTTGTCCGTCCGGGGCCGGATCCAGCCCGGCCAGCCCTTGTAGACACGGCCGTACTTGTCGACGGCCGTGAGCTCGTGGCGGTCGGGCGTCGTGTCCACGTTCACGCAGCCCTCGGCGTCGAGCAGGGGCTGCTCCTGATAGGCGACGGTGATGTCGCCGAAATATTCATGGTCGATATAGATGCGGACCGGCACGGCGTCCGCGTCGTCGGTCCAGAAGCAAATGGACTGCGCCGCCGCAGGAAGCCCGCACAGGGCCGCGGCGAACAAGAAGACAATCAGGCTGAGTTTTTTCATTTTTTCAAGTTTTGCGCAAAGATATAACAAAAATCTTGCCCGGGGAAGCGGGCGCTGCATCCACCTAAAGGTGGATCCTGCACCCCCGGTTTGGTGGATTTGGAGAGAATCCTTATCTTTGCCTTTCAATGGAAGAGATAATCAAAGATTTTGCTGCGCAGGAGTACAAAGAGGGCTTCGTGACCGACGTCGCCCAGGAGTACATTCCCAAGGGGCTCAACGAAGACATCATCCGGATGATCTCCGCCAAGAAGGGGGAGCCGGAGTGGCTGCTCGAGTTCCGGCTGGGCGCGTTCCGCAAGTGGCAGAAGATGAAAATGCCGCTCTGGGGCCACCTCAAGCTCCCGCGCATAGACTTCCAGGACATCATTTACTGGGCCGCACCCAAGCGGGACGAGGACCGACCGGACACGATCGACCCCGCCCTGATGGATACATTCGATAAGCTGGGCATTCCGCTCCACGAGCGGGAAGTCCTGGCGGGCGTCAAGCCCAAGGGCGAAGTGGCGGTGGACGCCGTCTTCGACTCCGTGAGCGTGACGACGACCTTCCGCAAGACCCTGGCCGAGAAGGGCATCATTTTCTGCTCCTTCTCCGAAGCCGTCCGCGAACACCCCGACCTGGTGCGCAAGTACCTCGCCACGGTGGTCCCCGTCGGGGACAATTATTTCGCGGCGCTCAACTCCGCCGTCTTCTCCGACGGCTCCTTCTGCTATGTCCCCAAGGGGGTCAAGTGCCCGATGGAGCTGTCCAGCTATTTCCGCATCAACGCCGCCGGCACGGGCCAGTTCGAGCGCACGCTCATCGTCGCCGACGAGGGCGCGCAACTCAGCTACATGGAGGGCTGCACCGCCCCGATGCGCGACGAGAACCAGCTGCACGCCGCCGTGGTGGAGATCATCGTGGAGAAAGACGCGGACGTCAAATACAGCACCGTGCAGAACTGGTATCCCGGCGACGCACAGGGCCGCGGAGGCATCCTGAACCTCGTGACCAAGCGCGGTATCTGCAAGGGAAGCGGCTCACATCTGTCCTGGACCCAGGTGGAGACGGGCTCCGCCGTCACCTGGAAGTACCCGAGCACCATCCTGAAGGGAGACTACTCCTCTTCGGAGTTCTACAGCGTGGCGATGACCAACAACTGGCAGCAGGCCGACACCGGCACCAAGATGATCCATCTGGGCCGCGGCACGCGCAGCCGGGTGGTCTCCAAGGGCATCTCCGCCGGCCACAGCGAAAACAGCTACCGCGGCCTCGTGCAGATGGGCCCGGCGGCCGAGGGGGCGCGCAACTACTCGCAGTGCGACTCCCTGCTGATCGGCAGCACCTGCGGTGCGCACACGTTCCCTGTCATCAAGAGCCAGAATCCCCGCGCGGTCGTGGAACACGAAGCCACGACCTCCAAGATCAGCGAGGACCAGCTCTTCTACTGCACCCAGCGCGGCATCGCCCCCGAAGACGCCGTGGCGCTCATCGTGGGCGGCTACGCCCGCGAGGTCCTGTCCCGGCTTCCGATGGAATTCGCCGTGGAGGCGCAGAAGCTTCTGTCCGTATCACTTGAAGGTTCTGTCGGATGACCTGGATCGAGATCATATCGGCCGTCCTCGGCCTGACCTGCGTTTTCCTGGCGGGCCGCAACTCGAAATACAATTTCTGGGTCGGCTACGTCTACAACATTTTCCTGTTCATCCTCTTCTGGCGGCAGCACCTCTACAGCTCGATGCTGCTCCAGCCCGTGTCCTTCGGCATCAACGCCTTCGGCCACTGGCGCTGGACGCATCCCCGGGTGGGGGAGCGGAGCGTGTCCGACGAGAAGCGCCTCAAGGTCTGCAAGGTCCGCCGGGACCAGTGGCCCGGGCTGATCATGGCGATCTGCGTGTTCGGCGCCGTCTGGGCGATGTGCCTGGACTGGCTGCCCGCCCGCTGGCCGGCCGTCTTCCAGGTGGATCCTTCCCCCTGGCTCGATTCCTATCTGCTGATGTTCACCCTCCTGGCGCAGTTCCTCAGCGCCCAGAAATGCTGGGAATGCTGGATCGTCTGGATGGTGGTCAACATCGCCAACATTGTCCTCTACATCAGTTCGGGACTGTATCTGATGCCGATCGTCAGCTTCCTGTACCTGGCCAACGGCGTCTGGTCCCTCATTTCTTGGAAAAAACTCTTCAACAAAAATGAATAAAGACGTTTTACTGGATATTCGCAATCTCCACGCCTCCGTGGACGGCAAGGAGATCCTCAAGGGGGTGGACCTCACCATCCGCCGCGGCGAAGTGCACGCGGTGATGGGGCCCAACGGCGCCGGCAAGAGCACCCTGGGCAGCGTCCTGGCCGGACGCCCGACCTTCGAGGTGACGGAAGGAAGCGTCCTGTACGACGGGCGCGACCTCCTCGCGCTCGCGCCCGAGGAGCGCTCCTGGGCCGGACTTTTCCTGAGTTTCCAGTACCCCGTGGAGATCCCCGGTGTGAGCATCACCAACTTCATGAAGGCGGCCGTGGCCGCGCGCCGCAAGGCCCAGGGCCTGCCCGAGCTCACGCCCGCCGAATACATCAAGCTCCTCAAGGAGAAGATGAACCTCGTCAGGATGAAGGGCGAGTTCGCCCGCCGCGAAGTCAACGTAGGCTTCTCCGGCGGCGAGAAGAAGCGTTGTGAAATCTTCCAGATGGCGATGCTCGAGCCCACGCTCAGCATCCTCGACGAGACGGATTCCGGCCTCGACGTGGACGCCCTGCGGATCGTGGCCGACGGCGTCAACCAGCTCCGCACGCCGGACACGTCCGCCATCGTGATCACCCACTACCAGCGCCTGCTGGAGTATATCGTTCCGGATGTCGTCCACGTGCTCAAGGACGGCCGCATCGTCCGCACGGGCGGCCGCGAGCTGGTGGACCTGATCGAACAGAAAGGCTACGAAGGCATCGATGGATAACAAAGTGTATGTCATCGGGCGCGACAGCGTGCCGCAGTATCTCCGGCTGGAAGCCGGGGAAGAGTTGTCGATGACCCTGGTCGTCCCGCCCGCCACCGACACGCGGCTGGTGCTGGAAGTCGACCTGACCGGCCCCGGCGCTTCGCTCGACCTGGCCGGGCTCTATCTGTGTCCCGACGCCGAGAAGGTCGACATCCGCGTGCTCGTGCGCCACGACGTCCCCGGCTGCGTGTCCCGCCAGCTCTTCAAGGGCATCGTGGGCGGGACGGCGCGCGCTTCCTTCGACGGCCTGATCTATGTGGCGCAGGATGCCCAGAAGACGGAAGCCTATCAGGAAAACCACACGCTCCTGCTTTCCGACACGGCCCGGGTGGAGTCCCGCCCGCAGCTGGAGATCTATGCCGACGACGTCAAATGTTCGCACGGCGCCACGACCGGCTATCTCAACCCGGACGAATTGTTCTACCTGCGTTCGCGCGGCATCCCCGAGGCGGAGGCCCGTCAGTTCCAGATGGTCGCCTTCCTCGCCCCGGTGCTCCGCCGGCTGCCCGAACCGCTAACCGAAGAGATCTATGATCGTCTATCCTAACGTCAAGATCAACCTGGGCCTGAGCGTGCTGCGCCGCCGCCCCGACGGCTACCACGACATCGAGACCCTGTTCATCCCGTATTTCGGGATGACGGATGTCCTGGAGATCGTTCCGTCCGACAAGCTCCGTTTCGTGCCGTCGGACAACGTCACCTGGCAGGACGACCTCACCCTGCGGGCCTATTCGCTGCTCAAGTCCGACTTCGACCTGCCGCCGGTGGAGATCCGCCTGGAGAAGCGCACCGCCGTGGGCGCCGGCCTGGGCGGCGGTTCCGCCGACGCGGCCTTCACGCTGATGGCGCTGACCGAGATGTTCCAGCTCGGGCTGGAAGACTGGCAGCTGGCCGACTACGCCGCCTGCCTGGGCTCCGACTGCCCGATCTTCATCTACAACCGCCCGATGTTCGGCGAAGGCCGCGGCGACCGGCTGTCCGACTACGACCTCGACCTGTCCGGCTACGAGATCCGCGTCGAGGTGCCGGAGGGCGTGCGCGTGAGCACGAGCGAGGCCTATTCGCGCGTCATTCCGCGCGAGCGGCTCGCCCTGCCGCCGCTGCGCGAGGCGCTCCGCTATCCGGTGGAGATGTGGCCGGACGTGCTGTTCAACGATTTCGAGACCTCCGTGTTCCCGATCCATCCTGAAGTGGAGCAGCTCAAGGCGCGCTTCTACGCCGACGGCGCCGTCTACGCCTCCATGTCCGGCTCCGGCTCCGCCGTGTTCGGCCTGTTCCGCAAATAACACACGATAACCTCATATGAAGACAATCCGGGAATACAAACGTGCGGCGCGCGCGAGCCTGCGGGGCAACTGGGCGCCCGCCGTGCTCGCTTCGCTGGTCCTTCTTTTTATCGCGGTCCTGCTCTCGGCCCCCACAGCGCTTCTCATCATATATGTGAATCTGGGACTGGCTCCGTGGTTCGGGCTGCAGGCCGGATCCCTGCTGATTTCCACTTTCCTGGTCGTTCCGTTGGGGGTCGGGTATGCCGTCGCCTGCCTGATGCTGTATGAGACGAACGACGACAGGCTCTGCGAAAACACGTTCAAGACCGCCTTCTCCCGGTATTGGCACAAAGTGGGGGGCATGTTCCTGATGTCCCTGAAGGTCTGGCTCTGGTCGTTGCTGCTGGTCATCCCCGGAATCATCATGGCGTACGCGTATGCGATGACTCCGTACATCCTCGAAGAGCATCCGGAGATCGGCGCCTGGGAGGCCAGCCGGGTCAGCCAGAAGATGATGCGGGGACACAAATTCCGCCTGTTCAGGCTGTATCTCAGCTTCATCGGCTGGGCCCTGCTCTGCGTCCTGACCCTCGGCGTGGGCTTTCTGTGGCTGCTCCTGTATATGCAAATGTCTCAAGCTGCTTTCTACAGCGATCTCAAAGCGCAGCAGGGTGACGCTGCGATAACGGAATAATTCTATGCCTCCGGCTGCAGGACATCTTTCGGAGAACAGCAGAAGACTGGCGCGCAACACCCTTCTGCTGTATTTCCGCATGCTCCTGCTGATGCTGATCGGCCTGTTCACCTCGCGTGTGGTGTTCAGGACGCTGGGCATCGACGACTACGGCGTCTACAACGCCGTGGGCGGCGTGGTGACCGTGTTCACCTTCCTCACGACTTCCGTGTCCGCGGCGATCAGCCGCTTCCTGGCCGTGGGCCTTGGCGAAGGCGACCCCGTCCGCCTGCGCCGCATCTTCTCGACGGGCGTGCTCATCCAGCTGGGCTTCGCCGCGCTGCTGGTCGTGCTCGTGGAGACGGCCGGCGTGTGGTGGCTCAACAACCGCATGGCCATTCCCGCGGAGCGGATGGACGCCGCCCGCTGGGTGCTGCAGTGCGCCATGGGCGTGCTGGTGGTCAACCTGCTGGCCGTCCCCTACAACGCCGCCATCATCGCGCACGAGCGGATGTCGGCCTTCGCCGTGATCAGCATCGGCGAGGCGGTGCTCAAACTGACCGTGGCGCTGCTCCTGTATTTCTCGTCCTACGACAAGCTGGTCACCTACGCCGTGCTGATGCTCGGCGTGGCCGTGCTCGTGCGCGCCGCCTACGGCTTCTACTGCCGCCGGCATTTCGCCGAGTCGCGCGGCCGGCTGGTCTGGGACGGCGCGCTGGTGCGCGAGATGACCGCCTTCGCCGGCTGGAGCTTCTTCGGCTCGAGCGCCTATGTCTTCAACACGCAGGGCGCCAACCAGGTCGTCAACGTCTTCTTCGGCGTCACGCTCAATGCCGCCCGGGGCCTTGTCCTGCAGGTCGAGAACATCATCAAGCAGTTCGTGACCAATTTCCTGACCGCGCTCAACCCGCAGATCACCAAGAGCTGGGCGGCGGGCGAGAAGGACTATTGCTTCGAGCTGGTGCGCAAGGGCGTCAAGTATTCCTGGCTCGTCATCCTGTTCTTCGCCGCGCCCATCCTGGGGGCGGGCGAGCAGCTGCTGCACCTCTGGCTGGGCCCCGACAAGGCCCTCCCGCCCCATACCGTCACTTTCCTGTACCTGACGCTGGCCTGCCTGCTGGTGGACCTGGGCAGCAATCCGCTGCTCACGCTCGTGCAGGCCACGGGACGCGTCCGGCGCTATTATCTGCTCACCGGCCTGACTTCCTACCTGGGCCTGCCGCTCGTCTGGCTGGCCTTCAAGCTGGGCGCCGGCCCGGAATGGGCTTATCTGGTCTTCGCCGTCGTCTATCTGGTCGTGGCCGTGGAGCGCGTCGCGCTGGCCCACAAGCTCACCGGATTCCCGATTCGGCCGTTCGTGACGCTGGTCCTTTTCCTGGTCGGGGTGAGCTGCGCCGTGCTGGAGGTCCCCATCATCCTGTGGGCCTTCCCGTCCCGGTCGCTGGGCCTGCGCCTGTTCGGCATCCTGTTCGGGTGGCTGGTGATGGCCTTGTTCATCTGGGCCTACCTGCTGACGCCCGGGGAACGGGCGTACGTGTTCCGCAAGATCGGGAAGTGGCTGCCGGACGGCGGCTTCCTGCGGACGAAATACAGGCTCGTTTTCGGCCGGCCCCTGTCGGTGAGCGGGGCTTTCACCTTCACCGAGAAGATCCAGTGGCAGAAGCTGCATGACCGCAATCCGCTCTACCACACGCTGGTGGACAAAGCGGCCGTGAAGCCCTATGTGGCGGAGCGCATCGGCGCGGAGCACGTCGTGCCGACGCTCGGCGTGTGGGAGCGCCCGGAGCAGATCGACTGGGAGGCGCTGCCGGCGCAGTTCGTGCTGAAATGCACGCACGACAGCGGCAGCACCATCATCTGCACCGACAAGGCTTCGTTCGACCGGCAGGCCGCCTGCGACAAGCTCGCGGCGGCCCTGGCCTGCGACTACTGGAAGCGGGACCGCGAATGGGCCTACAAGGACGTCCCGCGCCGCATCATCGCGGAAGAATACCTGGGCGCCGGCCTCGCCGACTACAAGATCTTCTGCTTCGGCGGCAAGCCGGGCTTCCTCTTCGTCGCGACGGACCGCGACAATCCGGACGAGGAGACCAAATTCGATTTCTTCGACACTTCCTGGCAGCACCTGGACATCCGCAACGGGCATCCCAACGCGGCGACGCCGCCCGCGAAGCCCGCGCATTTCGAGCAGATGCTCGCCCTGGCGGAGGCCCTCGCGGGCAAGTTCCCGCAAGTGCGCATCGACTTCTACGAGACGCCGGACGGGCGCGTGCTCTTCGGCGAGTATACCTTCTACCACTGGAGCGGCTTCGTGCCGTTCGACCCCGAACTGGCGGACACCCAGCTGGGGCAATACTTCAAAATCCCGTACAAATGATGGAAAAGATTGCGATCTACACCTGCATCATCGGCGGCTACGACGAACTGCAGCAGCCCGCCGTGGTCGAAGAAGGTTTCGACTTCATCTGTTTCGTGGGGCCGGGCGAAAAGACGTCCGACCGGGTCGGCGTGTGGGAGATCCGCGAGCTCGCGGAGCTGCCCGGCGGCAACCCCAGGATGGCCTCCCGCTGGCCCAAGATGCATCCGCACCTCCTCCTGCCGGAATATGAGTGCAGCGTCTGGATCGACGGCAACATCGCCCTGCTGGACGGGACGCTCTACCGCGCGGCGCACATCAAGGCCGCCGCGGGCGTGAAGTACAGCGGCGTCACGCACCCCGACCGGGACTGCACCTATGCGGAGGCGCGCAAGTGCTTCGACATGAAATATCTGAACATCTTCGAGCTGATGTGGGTCTGGATCTATTTGCGGGCGAAAGGCCTCCCGCGCCACGCCGGCCTCAACGAGAACAACATCATCTTCCGCCGCCACAACGACCCGGACATCGTGGCCCTGGACGAGATGTGGTGGAGCCGCCTGCCGCGCCTGGGCCGCCGCGACCAGCTGTCGCTGATGTGGTGCCTGCGCCGCTGCGGCATCCCGCGCGACTACCTCCTGCCGCCCGGCCAGAACACGCGCAACCACCCCGGTTTCCGCTACCTGCGGCACAAATAATTTTTGCGTAAGGTATTGTGTATTCCGTAGTTTTGCTCTATCTTTGCCGTCCATTCCTCGGGTAGGAATGATTTTAGGTTTAATTTTAAAACAACAGATTCACAATGGCTGTTAAGATTCGTTTACAGCGCCACGGTAAGAAGAATTTCGCATTCTTCCACATTGTTGTGGCTGATTCGCGCTCCCCGCGCGATGGTCGTTTCATCGAGCAACTCGGCTCCTACAACCCCAACACCAACCCTGCCACGATCATCCTCAACTCTGAGCGTGCTCTCGCATGGCTGAAGGTGGGTGCCGAACCGACCCTCACCGCCCGCCGCATCCTCTCCTACGAGGGTGTGATGCTGCGCCACCACCTCGACGGCGGTGTCGCCAAGGGCGCGCTGACCCAGGAGGCTGCCGACAAGAAGTGGAACGACTGGAAGGCCCAGCGGGACGCCAAGGTCGAGGCCAAGAAGACCGGCATCAAGAATGCCGCCATCGAGGCCAAGAAGGCTGCCAAGGCTGAGGAGACCAAGGTCAACGAGGCCCGCGCCGAGGCTATCGCCAAGAAGGCCGCCGAGGCCGCTGCCCAGAAGGCTGCTGAGGCCGCTGAGGCCGCCGCTGCCGAAGAGGCCGCCGAGGCTCCGGTCGAGGAAGCTGCTGCAGAGGCTCCTGCCGAGGCATAATGCTCCAGATCGCCAAGATCCTTAAATCCAACGGCACCGATGGAGGCCTCCTGATCGGAGTGCGCGACATCGAGGTCGGACAGATCGACCTTCAGGAACCGGTGTTCATCGAATTCGATGGACTGCCGGTTCCCTTTTTTATCCAGGATCTCCAGCAGCGCGGCAGCGCCAAGGCCATCGTCCATCTCAACGACATCACGTCCCTGGAGGACGCCGAGGAGGTGGTCGGCCGCGCCGTCTACATCGAGGGAGAATGGGAGGAGGAAGAAGAGATGGATTTCACCGGCTGGACTCTGCTCAACCGCGGTGAGCGGGTCGGGGTCGTGACCGGCACGGAACCCATTCCGGGCAACCTCTGCATCTATGTCGGAGACACGCTCGTGCCCCTGCATCCCGATCTGATCCGATCGGCCGATCCGGATACGCAAATCCTTGATCTTGACCTTCCCGACGGCTTGCTCTAGCCGTCATTTTTGTTTATATTTGCGTTATGGATTCCCCGCTGGTCAGCATCGTCGTCGTCTCCATGGACCGCCTGGACAACCTGTATCCCTGCTTGAAGGGCTTGCAGGCGCATACCAGCGTCTCCTGCGAGACTTTCGTGGTGGCCTACCGCTTCTCTCCGCAGCATCTCGCCCAGGCGATCGCCGACTTCCCGTGGGTCCGCTGGATCGAGAGCAACGAGATCCGCGGCTTCTCGGAGAACAACAACCTCGCCCTGCGCCAGGCTTCCGGCCGCTACTGCTTCGTGCTCAACGACGACACCGAGATCCACGAGGATGTCGTCGGCGCGCTGGTCGCTGACTTGGAGCGCCTGCCCCAGGATGCCGCGATCGTCAGCCCGCGGCTGCTCAACGCCGACGGCTCGCTGCAGCTGTGCGGCCGTCCGCCCTATCCGGCGCGCTACTATGTGCTGCAGCAGTGGCACCTGCACCGGGAGCCCATCGACGACACGGCGGGCAAGGCGCCGCTCTTCGGCGAAGTCTTCCGCACCTCCAACATCACCGGCGCGGCCTTCCTGATCAAGACCGACGTCTTCCGGGAGCTGGGCTGGTTCGACGAGACCTATTTCTTCACCCCCGAGGACATCGCCCTCTCCACGCTCGCCCGGCGCAAGGGCTACGGCGTCTATGTGGACCGCGCCGTGAGCGTCGTCCACAAGTGGCGCACCACCGCCTCGCGCATTTCTCCGGCCGTCCGTCCGGCGGCCGTGCGCGGCTCGCTCCTCTTCTTCAGCGGCGGTTCCCGCATCAAGTATTTCCTGCTCGCCCTGCCGGTATGGCTCGCCGAGAGCGCCAAGCGCGCCAAGGCCGCCGTCCGCCTGCGCTTCGCCGATTCGGCGGCGAACCGCATCGCCTGGGAGACTTTCCGCAACATCACTTGCAGCATATTCACCCGGCTGACTCCGAAACAGCTTTTCATCAAGTATTTTCATGGCTGATATCCTCGTCGTCATCGTGACCTACAATGCCCAGAGATGGGTCAAGAAATGCTTCAGGAGCCTGGAGGAGTCCTCCATCAAGCCGGACGTGCTGGTGATCGACAACGGCTCCACCGACGAGACGCTTCCGATGATCCGCGCCGGCTATCCCTCCGTGCGCATCATCGAGACGGGGGAGAACCTGGGCTTCGGCGCGGCCAACAACATCGGCCTGCGCATCGCCCTGGACGAAGGATATCAGTTCGCCTACCTGCTCAACCAGGACGCCTGGCTGGAGCGCGACACGCTGTACCGCCTCGTGGCGGCCCACAAGCCGGAATGGGGCGTCCTCAGCCCGATGCAGCTGGGCGCCTACGGCCGGCGCGACCGCCGTTTCAACCACAAATGCGGCCGCTACGTCGACGCAGCCCTGCGCTACTACCATACCAACACGCTGGTCGCCGAAGTGCCTTTCGTGATGGCGGCGCACTGGCTCGTGAGCCGCGAGGCCATCGAGACGGTGGGCGGCTTCTCGCCCGCGTTCAGGCATTATGGCGAGGACGACAACTGGATCGACCGCCTGCACTTCCATGGCCTGCATTGCGGCGTGGTGCCGGAGGCGCGTGCGGTGCACGACCGCTCCAGCCGCTACATGACCCGCGACAAGCGGCTTGAGCTCAAGTGCATTTCCGCAGTCGTGAAAGTCAGCAACCCGGGCCGCCGCTTCGGCTGGATGCGCTTCCGCGAGGTGCTGGAGCTCATCGGGATGGGCATCAAGAACGGCTCCGCCGTGCCCTGGCGCTTCATCCGCGAATTCCGGTCCCGGCTGCCGGAGCTGAAGGAATACCGGGAGGCTTCGATGCAGAAGGGGGCTTTCCTGCCCGAATAATCCCCATTAATTGGGATTGCGCATGTCGCGCGCGCGAGCCAACTTTGCAGGTTGGTTAACAAGAGTTAGATGACACTTCGAGAATTACCTATTGGCGGGCACGCCGTCATCCTGGCGGTGGGGGGCAAAGGCGCCCTGCGCCAGCATTTCCTGGATATGGGCCTGATCCCCGGCGCGCAGGTCAAACTGGTCAAATACGCGCCGCTCGGCGACCCGATGGAGCTGCGGATCAACGGATACGCGCTCACGCTCCGTCTGGCGGACGCCGCCAAGATCACCGTCGCGCAGACGGACGGCCTGGACGAGCCGGTGGCCACCCTCGCCGACGACACGTCGGTCCGCTCCGTCAATCCGGTCGCCCACCCGGGCTTCGGCGAGACGGGCAAGTTCCATGACAAGAAGCAGGAGAGTCCGCTCCCGGCGGGGACCACGCTGACGTTCGCCCTTGCGGGCAACCAGAACTGCGGCAAGACGACGCTCTTCAACCAGCTGACCGGTTCCAACCAGCACGTCGGCAATTTCCCGGGCGTGACGGTGGACCGCAAGGACGGCCAGATCCGGGGACACGCCGACACGCTCGTGACCGACCTCCCGGGCATCTATTCGCTCTCGCCCTATACCTCCGAGGAGATCGTCTCGCGCGAATTCATCCTCAACGAGAATCCCTGCGGCATCATCAACATCGTGGATGCCGGCAACATCGAGCGCAATCTCTACCTGACGATGCAGCTGATGGAGCTGGACAAGCCGATGGTGCTCGCGCTCAATATGATGGACGAAGTCCGCAACAACGGCGGCACCATCCGCGTCAACCAGATGGAGGAGATCCTCGGCCTGCCGGTCGTGCCGATCTCCGCCGCCAAGAACGAAGGCATCGAGGAGCTCGTGGAGCACGCGATCCACGTGGCCCGCTTCCAGGAGAAGCCGGCCCGCCAGGACTTCTGCGACAAGAACGACCACGGCGGTGCGGTGCACCGCTGCCTGCACGGCGTGATGCACCTCATCGAGGACCACGCCGAGCGCGCCGGCATTCCGGTGCGCTTTGCGGCCAGCCGCCTCGTCGAGGGCGACGCCGCGATCGAGAAGGCCCTGGGCCTGCAGCAGAACGAGAAGGAGATGGTGGAGCACATCATCGTCCAGATGGAACAGGAGCGCGGCCTGGACCGCAACGCGGCCATGGCCGACATGCGCTTCTCCTTCATCCGCAAGCTCACGGCGCAGACGGTCGTCAAGCCGCACGAGAGCAAGGAATACCGCCGCAGCCGCCGGATCGACAAGGTCCTGACGGGCCGCTGGACGGCCATTCCCATCTTCGCGGCGGTGATGTCGCTGGTGATTTACCTGTCGATCGACGTGCTGGGCGCGCCCCTGCAGGACCTGCTGGATCAGGGGATCCAGTGGCTCGCAGGCGTGGCGGACGGCGCGATGGAGCGCTGGCACGTGAGCGACGCCGTGCGTTCGCTCGTCGTGGACGGCGTGTTCGGCGGTGTGGGCACGGTGATCAGTTTCGTGCCGATCATCATCATCCTGTTCTTCTTCCTGTCGATGCTGGAAGACAGCGGCTACATGGCGCGCGTCGCGTTCGTGACCGACAAGCTGCTGCGCAAGATCGGCCTCAGCGGCCGGAGCATCGTGCCGCTGCTGATCGGCTTCGGCTGCAGCGTGCCGGCCGTGATGGCCACGCGTACGCTTCCGTCGTCGCGTGACCGCAAGATGACGATCCTGCTGACGCCTTATATGAGCTGCTCGGCGAAGATTCCGATCTACGCCTTCTTCACGAGCGCCTTCTTCCCGGGCCACGGCGGCCTGGTGCTGGTGATCCTGTATCTGTCGTCCATCCTGGTGGGCGTGCTGGTCGCGCTGGTGTCCAAGCTGTCGCCGAAGAAGGGCGAGGCGGCGCCGTTCGTGATGGAGCTGCCGAACTACCGGATGCCGGGCGCGAAGAATGTCGGGCATCTGCTCTGGGACAAGACCAAGGACTTCCTGCAGCGTGCTTTCACCGTGATTTTCGTGGCTTCGGTCGTGATATGGATCCTGCAGAGTTTCAACTGGCGCCTGCAGATGGTGGATCCGGAAGACAGCATGCTGGCGGGCATCGCCGGCCTGGTCGCGCCGCTCTTCAGCCCGCTCGGGCTGGGTGACTGGCGCATCGTGACGTCGCTGGTGACCGGTTTCCTGGCCAAGGAGAGCGTGGTCGCCACGATGGAGGTGCTGGACGTGACCGCCACGATGACGGTCCTGACCGCCATCCCGATGCTGGCTTTCTGCCTGCTCTACACGCCGTGCGTGGCCGCCATCGCCGCGGTCAAGCGCGAGCTCGGCGGCAAGTGGGCGTGCATCATGGTGCTGTTCCAGTGCGCCGTGGCCTGGGTGGTCGCCTGGCTGGCGTATCTGGTGGCCGGAATCTTTATCGGATAATCAATCTGTTGTTGTGATATGAACCTCCCCAGCCTGATCATCCTGCTGCTTGTGGCCGTGGCGCTTTTCTTCGCGGTGCGCTCTTTCGTGCGCGCCGGAAGGGTGGGCGGCTGCGGCAGTTGCGGGACGTCAGGCTGTAGCGGCTGCAGCAGCGGGGGCGGCTGCCCCTACTGCCACGGCAAATCTTCCCGGTAGGGAGGTCTTAGATGCTCTTGCGGATCAGGAAATAGTAGACCGCGAAGCCGACCCAGCTGAACGCCAGGACCGCGATGGAGAGGAGGATCCGGTGGATGGGCTTCAGCTTGGTGGACTTGAAGATGTCAAGGACGCACCAGATGCCTGCGAAAATGCCCAGGAGGATAACGACAGTGCCTAACATAATTATGGGGTTTTAGGGGTTTGGTTCCTCGAAAATTCGCATCCGCACCAGGTCTGGTTGTAGAACCCCTGCTCGCGGATGATTTCGTTTCGGCGCGGCTGCAGCCCGCCTTTGCGCCAGTTCTGCGCCCAGAATATCACGTCTGACAGTTCCGCTGCGGCAGGGCTCGACCCCTGCAAAACTTCGCGCTTCGCGCTCATCCCCCCCAACCTGACGGTTGGGTCCCCCCCGTTCACGAGGCCACGGGCGGCCACGGTTTTGCAGGGGTCGACCCTGCCGCACGCGTCCATACCGGCAGCGTTGACCTGGTCAAGGTCCTTCCAGCGGGAGGAGGCGAGGGTGGTGGCGACGACGGGGAGGCCGCGGGAGGCGGCGTAGCGGGCGGCGCGCGCCAGCCGGAAGCGGAAGCAGGCCGCGCAGCGGGCGCCCCGCTCTGGCTCGCGCTCGAGCCCGCGGACCGCCGCCAGCCAGGCGTCGTGGTCATATTCGTCGGCCACGACCTCCACGCCCATCACTTCGCCATAGCGGCGCAGCTCCGACAGGCGCAGTTCGTATTCCTCGCGCGGAGCGATATTCGAATTGCTGAAGAAGACGACCGGCCGGATCCCGCTGTCCCGGAGGCATTCGAGCACCGCTCCGGAACAAGGCGCGCAACACGCGTGCAGCAGGATGTCCCGGGCGCCGCCCGGCGCTTCGACCGTCATTATTCGATAGAATTGATGTCGATCAGGTTGTTGAGGATGGCATACACCGTCAGGCCCGGCACCGTGCGGATGCCCGTCTTGCGGGTGATGTTCTTGCGGTGCGTGATCACCGTGTTGATGGAGATGTTGTGCTTGTCGGCGATCTCCTTGTTGAGCAGGCCCTGCGCCACGCTCACCAGGATCTCCTTCTCGCGGTCGGACAGCTCCAGGCGCTGCTCCGGCTCTTCGTCCTGCTCGCGTGCGCGGTCGCGGAAGCGCTGGGGATTCTCCAGCAGGCGCACCATCGGCACCAGGACGTGGTCCTCGATGTAGGTGTGGCATTTCAGGTCTTCCTGCAGGGCGTAGATGCGCACCAGCAGGTCCAGGCGGATGTCGTTGTCGCAGACGGCGGGCAGCGATTTCATCACCAGGTTCTTGAAGTCGCCCAGCTTCTCGTCGATGTTGGAGTGGTTCTCCTCGAAGCGGTCGATCGAGAAGCCCGGCCGGGACTGCCCGATGATCAGCCCCTGGACATAGGGGATGACTTCCTGCTCCTCGAAGCCGAAGTGGTTCTTGACCTCGGCCTTGTAGCCGCGGAAGAAGTTCCACACCACGTCCTGCTGCTTCTGCTGGCAGGGTTCGAGCAGTTTCGTAATCGACTTTTCCATCTCGGAAATCGCCCGGTTGAGGTAGTAGTCGTGCGACTGGTGCATATAGCGGAGGATGTCGCCCACGTGGCAGCGGCGCAGCAGCTCCATCGACGGTTTGAAATTCGGGAACGTATATACTTCGCAGAGGAGGATGACCGTGTCCGGATCCAGGCCGGACGAGATGCAGACCTCAGAAATGGTCTTCTCTCCGAAACTGCCGTTAATGCCGACGCGCGCTAAGACACCGAGGAGGCGGTAATTAGCCTCGACAAGCCGCGCGACTTTCATGTTGCTCGTAAACTTGTCCATACATCTACAAATTTAGTAAATATTTTTTGCGAATTACAGAAATATACCTATTTTTGCAGTCCCAAAACAACTGCGGTAGTGGTGAAATGGTAGACACGCTACTTTGAGGGGGTAGTGGGCATTGGCCTGTGTGAGTTCGACTCTCACCTACCGCACGAAAGACAAGTTCGAAAGGACTTGTCTTTTTTTTGTCCAGGAATCTGAATATCTTTGTTCAGACCCTTTATCCTGATTGCGCCATGAACTATAGAAACTTGGGATTATTCATCTTATCCATCCTTCTTCTTTCCTGCTCTCCCGGGACACAGTTGACTTTGAATTCTTCTTTTAAGGATACGCGCGCGACAAACATGAAAGTCATTGTCCCCAATAACGATCTGATCGATGCCTATCAAATCAAGGAGGGCCGTGTCGCATACACGGTCGGGGGAAAAAACGGGGAAATCGTATATGTACAAACTATCGACAAAGCTTTCACCGTCGGCGGCCTGCGGGTAGGCGACCCGCTGCCCAAAGCATTTGCCGACAGGGAAATAGGATACCGCCTGGGCTGGGGCTATTATGTCGAGATAGAAGCGGGGTGGTATGCCGGCTTCGATCACACGACCAGGCCGACCGAAGGTTCCCGGATCCAATGGTTCTTCAAATACGCCTTTTAATATATTTAGTCGTTATTTCGGAGTCTGCGCTATGAAAAAAGTTTTATCTGTTTTTTTGTTGATAATGGCGTTCTGCCTGCCGTCGATGGGGCAGATCCGGGAGATATTTGATAGCGGAGAGTCTGTTGATTATACCGGTGGTTTAGTATTCGAAACGCTCGGAGAATCCATCTATTCATACAGATTCGTTTATGGACGGTACCCGGAAGACAAACAAGCCCTTCTTGACTTTCAACGGGAGCTATCCAAAGTTGAAGCAAAAAAGAGCGAGCGGTGGTTTCATGGCCCCCTCAATCTGTTCGTCGGCGGCGAGTATCATGATTATAGCCGCTTTATCGACCTGCTCGCCAAGAGGGACAGTCTTATTGCCGTGGATCTGAATGACCCCGGGAATGTGCTTACGGTTTCTGGAGATACGTGTACTTTCACCTATGCAAAAGCCACGAGAGAGTCATACTATTTGGCCTTCGACGAGAGGTATTCCGACCTGAAACTCCGTGCTATCCAATGCATCGGCGGGCCAGAGGTTTTACAGAAAAAGGATTATAGAAGCTTTCGGCAGCATATTCGCACCCTTGCCTATGACAAGAATGGAAAGTGCCTGTGGCCGCTTTGTTCAGAAGCACCTTACTTGTCTCGGGAAGATGATTGGGAGTTTCGTTATGTTGTATCAAGAGATCCTGGAAACTATGCTGACGGGAGCGGTTATTCGCTGGCCAGGCCAGTGCTTATCCCTTTCACGATAACCAGAAGCGGGAAGTTAAGTTATGATGTGTCGTGCTTGGATGGCCTTCAATTGTATTGCCGGGCTTTTCGCGATTTAAACTCTACGGCGGATTCGGAAGGCACTATAACGATAGAAGAAGCTCTTGACCCGGACTATCGGGAAGCGATCAAGACCTATACAAAGACCTTTTTCGATGAGCATGAGGAAGTCGATAGAATGGAACTCTGGGAGCTGGTCCTCTTCAACAATCCACCGGAGTGTCTGAAAGACGAACTGACTGGATTGAGAGTTTTAAATCTTTCCGATATTGACACCCCTCCATTGTGCAACGGAGTACCGTTCCCGGAAGGATTCCTTCCTGAATACCTTCGCAGATTCCATCCTGAAAAGAGTGAAGAGAATCCGTATCGTTACGCTGTGCAGTTTGTTATCGACAAGAACGGGAAACTGCTTGCTCCAAGGTTTAAGGGCAAGACTTCCGAGATGCTCAGTGCTTATGAAAAACAGATTCTCGAGAGGGTGAGCCAGATGCAGGATTGGGAGCCGGGCAGAGATAAGGGGATTCCGGTCGATGTGTTTATAACCGTGCCTGAAATCTTCTAAGGATCCCGGAAAGGAGTTTCATATGAATCTGTGTATCTTTGTTCAGCGATCGATGATTTGAACTTGTATTATGGGAACTTTTCGTTCAATCCACAAAAAGAAAGTGTTCGCCGGGGAATTCAAGGATGTCGTCCGGCGCTGTGCCGACAGGATCAACAACCGCCCGTCTTATAAGATTACCGAGTTGGATGAGGACGGAGGTGTCATATGCTGTATGTATCTGGGGCTGATCCGCCGGGACTACCAAAGGAAATACCTTACCGAGGAAGAGACATATACCATTACGCTTTCATTCAAACAGATCCCCTCTGGTGTCGAATGTACCGGGTCCATCTCCGACCCGGTCCTTATGGAGGATTACCGTGTGGGGCGTGTTCTCTTCGGCGGTTTTTTTGCGTGGCTCTGGCTTACCTGCTTCTTTCTGAAACTCCGGCTGGACTAAAATATGAAATCTTTCCGCTTTATCTTAGTGCTGCTAGTCGCGGTGTGGGTGTCCGGTGGCACGCTGGATGCTCAGACGGATGGTGCGGATGCCCTCCGTTTCCCGGGTATCCACTCGCTGTCTTCCCGTAATTTGGACGAATTCTTTGTCCAATTGGAGCGTTGGTCTCAGGACGTGAAAGACAAGGCTGAACCCAATCGATATAATGACGTCCTCGTAGAGTTTTTCAAGGCAGAGTGGGGAGACATCGACCGCCTGCGCGGGGAATATGCCGTACTCCCCGTCGTGAAGGTCCTCGAATATGACTTCGACTTCGATCCTGATTCCTGGAAAGAGAGTCTTCAAGAATACTGGCCTGTCTGCGACAGCATTCCTGCCCGGACCTCATATTATATACCTGTCGTCGAATGCGAGAAGAAGGTTTTGTACCTTACCCGGGAAGTCAAAGGCAGCATCTTGTCTTTCCTTAATTCCAAACGTGAGTGGCAGGAACGGTACAAGGTGTGCGCCAAGTATATACCCGTTTTGATGTGGCCGGACACTGCGGATGGATTCAAACTTGCCTCCTGGCCTTTGGATGATACAATCTACGTCGGAAGAAACGGATTTGTCTTTATGTGTAATGGTTTGGGGCAGGGCGGCCTGTATTTCGTCCCCTGGGGCAAGGATCCGATAGAACTCCAATGGTGGATTGTCGGTTAGCTTGCTGAAAGCTTCCCGCTTCCCGCCGCGCCCGGCAAACCTTCCGCTTCGCTTCATCCCTCCCACGCCTTTCGGCGCGGGCCCCTCCCGTTCACGAGGCCACGGGCGGCCATGGGTTTGGCTGGCTACCTTGACCGACGAATGAAAAAAATCATAAATTCGATATATTATTATTGGAAAACAATAATTAATTATTATTTTTGCGAAAGAGTCGCAAACCTGAAAATATTATGAAAAATTTTAACCGGGTTCTTGCGCATATGAAAATAATATGTACCTTTGCAGTGTAATAGTTCAATAGGACACTATATGCTCATCGAACTCAAAGACGTCAACAAGACTTACAACAACGGACAGCCGCTTCACGTGCTGAAGGGAATCGACCTCTCGATCGACCGCGGCGAGTTCGTCTCCGTCATGGGAGCCTCGGGCTCCGGCAAATCCACACTGCTCAACATCCTGGGCATCCTGGACAACTATGATACCGGCGAATACTACATCGACGGCAAACTGATCAAGGGCCTGTCGGAAAGCCAGGCTGCGGACTACCGCAACCGGATGATCGGATTCATCTTCCAGTCCTTCAACCTGATCGGCTTCAAGACCGCGGTGGAGAACGTCGAACTTCCGCTCTTCTACCAGGGCGTGAGCCGCCACAAGCGCCACGAACTGGCGATGCAGTACCTCGACAAGCTCGGCCTGACCGCCTGGGCGAAGCACTATCCCAACGAGATGTCCGGCGGTCAGAAGCAGCGCGTGGCCATCGCCCGCGCCCTGATCACCCATCCCAAGATCATCCTGGCGGACGAGCCTACGGGCGCGCTCGATTCCAAGACTTCCGAAGAGGTGATGCAGCTGCTCTCCAAGCTCAACCGCGAGGAGGGCGTGACCATCATCGTGGTCACGCACGAGAGCGGCGTCGCCAACTGCACCGACAAGATCGTCCACATCAAGGACGGCATCATCGGCGAGATCGAAGACAACCGCCAGCATCACGCCTCGATGTTCGGCGTCAACAGCACCATGAAATGAGAGACGTCTTTACAGAGATATGGGCGAGCCTCCGCCGCAACAAACTCCGGACCTGTCTCACGGGCTTCGCGGTGTCGTGGGGCATCTTCATCGTCATCTTCCTGCTGGGGGCGGGCAACGGCCTGATGAACTCCTTCCAGGAGGACCGGGAGGGCGTCGCCACCAACGTGATGACCGTTTCCGGCCACCTGACCTCCAAGCCTTATGCGGGCATGAAAGAAGGCCGCCGCATCGACCTGGACAACCGGGATGTCGATGTGACGGGAAGCGAAATGTTCGCTGAGCATATCGATCAGGTCGTTGCCTCCGTGAGCGCAAGCACCCGGTATGTCTACGGGAAGAAGCGCATCTCCGGCACGATAGCCGGCAACTATCCGGACCGCCAGAAGATAGACCATCTTGATATCCTGCACGGCCGTTTCATCAACGACAACGACATCGCCCATAAGCGCAAGGTGATTGTCCTGGCGAAGAACGTGGCGGAAGAGCTGCTCGGCATCCTGTCGCCGGAAGAAGAGGAAATGACCGGCGTCATCGGCAACAGGAAGGCCTCGTTGGAGAGCATCATCGGTAAATATGTCAAGGTCGGCGACATCCCCTTCCGGGTGGTCGGCATCAGCAAGACGGACTATGCAAGCAGCAGCAACACCTGTGTCGCTCCCTTCACGACGGTCCAGAGCATCTACGCCCGGGGCAACCGGGTGGACGAGGTTTCGTTCTCCTTCCACGGCCTGCCGACGGAAGCGGCGAACGAGGAGTTCGAGAAAGAATACCGCGCGGTGCTCAACAGCCACCACAACGTGGCCCCGAACGATATCCGCGCCATCCGGATCGACAACCAGTTCACGGCGAACATGCAGATGAACAAGGCGCAGAAGGCCCTCCACTATGCTTTCTGGTTCGTCGGTATCCTGACCCTGCTCGGCGGTATCGTGGGCGTGAGCAACATCATGCTCATCACGGTCAAGGAGCGTACGCACGAATTCGGCATCCGCAAGGCCATCGGCGCCCGCCCCTGGTCCATCACGAAACTGATCCTTGCGGAGAGTGTCACGATCACGGCCGTCTTCGGCTATGTGGGCATGCTGCTCGGCATGATCGGCTGTCAGGTGCTGGACAAGACCGTCGGACGGACCGTCATGACCGTCGCGGACCAGAAGATTGCCGTCCTGGTCGACCCGTTTGTCGGAATGGATTCGGCGATCGAGGTGACCGTCGTGCTGATCGTCGCCGGCACGTTCGCCGGCCTGTTCCCGGCCCTCCGGGCCGCCAAAGTCAGACCCATTGAAGCCCTCAGAGCAGAATGAAAATAGATATAGACCATTTCCGTGAGATTGCGGATTCCCTGACCCGCAACAAGAGCAGGAGCCTGCTCACCGGCTTCGGCGTGTTCTGGGGCGTGTTCATGCTCCTGATCATGCTGGGCGGCGGCCAGGGCTTCAAGAAAATGATGGGCAACGTCTTCACCGGCTTTGCCACGAACTCCGGCATCATAGGCAGTCACGAGACCACCAAAGCCTATGCCGGCTTCGGGGAAGGGCGCTGGTGGACGCTGAACAATGGCGACATCGAACGGATCCGGCAGGCAGTGCCGGAACTGGATATCGTGACACCGACCGCCTTTGTCTCGAATTCTCAGATCGTTTATGGCGAGAACTCCTCCCGGGGCATGGTGCAGGGTGTATATCCCGACTATGCGAAGATCGAAGAGCCGCGCCTCAAATACGGGCGTTTCATCAACGATGCGGACATGCTGCAGTCGCGGCGGGTGTGCGTGATCGGAAAACAGATCTACACCGACCTTTTCCCGGATGGCGGCGATCCGTGCGGCAAGTTCATCAAAGTGGGTCCGTCCTACTACCAGATCGTGGGCGTGGACGTCAGCAGCCCGATGTTCTGGGTCGGCGCCCCGGCGACCGAGCGCGTCACCATCCCGCTTTCCATGGTGCAGAAGATCTACAACCGGGGAAATGATGTGGACCTGATCTGCGTGACGGGCCTTCCCGGCGTCCGGATATCGAAACTGGAACCGCGGCTGCGCCAGATCCTTTCCCGCGCACATAAACTGGACCCGACGGACAAGCAGGCGCTCTTCGTATTCAACAGCGAGCAGCTCTTCGACATCATTGACAACCTGTTCAACGGCGTTGCCTTCCTGGTCTGGCTGGTCGGTCTGGGCACCATCTTCGGGGGTGTGATCGGCGTGAGCAACATCATGATGGTCACGGTCAAGGAGCGCACGACCGAGATCGGCATCCGCCGCGCCATCGGCGCCACGCCGCGCAACATCCTTTCGCAGATCATTTCGGAGAGCATCGCGCTGACCCTGGTCGCAGACTCGTTCGGCATCGTGCTGGCCGTGTATTCGCTGCGCGGCCTGGAAATAGCCGTCGCGCATTCGCAAGAGTTCGGCCCGACCGAATTCCAGATCGGGTTCTGGCTGGCCATCGGCGCCGCCCTGAT
>JAEEGK010005399.1_pt1 | contig 30918 bp, 29 predicted proteins | sample 8958771 | NCBI WGS metagenome assembly JAEEGK01 (sample SAMN16246547, study PRJNA631951) | gut metagenome | biome: gut microbiome; feature: rumen; material: SC-attached | host: Bos | place: Iran: Karaj | collected 2018-10
ACCGACCATTGCCATCCTCGAAGGGATGAATGCTCACAAACCAGAAATGGGCAATGGCAGATCGAATAACACTACTCACCGACTCCTCACCATCAAACCAGTTGAGGAACTTTTCCATCTCCTCTTCAACACGATCTGGAGAAGGAGCAATATAGTGGATTTTCTCGCGCCCAAACATTCCACTGACGATATGCTCCTCATTCGTACGGTACTGACCTATTTCAATCTGACTCCCCTCGCTATAGCCTGAAGGAAAGAAAGCAGCTTGCCAAGCGCATAGCTTCTCTTTACTGAGAGGCATGTCATAGTGCTGTACTGCTTCAAGCATAACACCCACAACAGAATCAATATAATGTGAAGGTGCACTATATTTCACGTTCTCAATGCCAAGCCTTCTTGCAATGGAAGAACGTACCTGATCCACGTTCAGCCGTATGCCTTCTATCTCGGATGAATACACCACATCGTATGTTAGGTTCTCGGCCATTGCACGTAGTTTGCTATCAAAGCCTAACGAACTCAGCCTGCCATATAGTAAGCCCTGCTTGCGGAATACCATTTCCTGAAGGAGAGACACCTCAGAAGAGTCCCAACGGAAGTTTGTCCACTTGTCTCTTTCGTGAATATACATAACGCATTCGTTCTTTTTGCAACATAATACAGTGATTAACGCCGCAAATTCTGCGACAAAAATACCAATAAAATATCGAATCACCAAATAAAAACATAAAATACCGCACATTTTGCAACGTTTTTACACAATGAGTTGTTTTAAGTTTGCGTCTTTGTACTGGGAAAGAGGTGGTAGATCGAAATTAAAAACAAACGAGTTTGTTTTGTACTTTACTCGCTTACTCGTCCGTTGACTTCGTCGAAGGTACTCTCGCTCAACATAAAAAATGAATGAATTTATTTTGTTCTGTTTTCGCTTACTCGTACCTTTGCATCAAACAAAAACCATGAAACTATGAAAAAATTCTTTATTTGCCTGGTTGCGTTGATGGCTGCGATATGTAGCTATGGTCAGAATGAAAAAACTTATGAGGTGGATGAGTTCAGAACCAAGAACGGAAAGTCTGTGAGGTTCCATGCTCTGGTACATGCCAGCATACGCATCGAATATGACGGCAAGGAGATTGAGGTAGATCCTGTCTCGAAACTCGGAAATAAGACTGTTGATTTTTCTGTGATGCCGAAGGCGAATGTGATTTTCGTGACTCACGAACATGGCGACCACTTCGATAAGGAGGCTATCGGACTGCTGAACGATAAGAAGACTCAGGTGGTGACGAACCAACGCTGTGCCGATATGCTGGGCTACGGAAAGGTGATGAAGAATGGGGATAAACTGGAGTTGACCGAGGATTTTTCTGTTGAGGCTGTACCTGCTTATAATATTACCGAAGGACGCACGCAATTTCACCCTAAGGGACGCGATAACGGCTATATCATCACTCTCGACGGACTGCGCATTTACATAGCCGGCGATACGGAAGATGTGCCCGAAATGGAGAATGTAAAGGATATAGATGTTGCCTTCCTGCCTTGTAACCAACCATATACGATGACTACAGAACAGCTCGTAAGGGCTGCGAAGGTTGTGAAACCGAAGGTGCTGTTCCCATACCATTACGGACGTACGGATGTGAGCGGCATTCCTGAACAACTCAAGAGTGAAGGGATAGATGTGAGAATAAGACATTATGAGTAAGGGTTCATGGTTAAGGGTTAAGGGTTCATGGTTAAGGGTTAAAGGTTATTGGTTATTGGTTATTGACGAAAGATGTTAACCTTAACGATAACCTTAACGAAAACTCTTTAAACTTTAAACGTTAACCTTTAAACGTTACAAAACGAAAGATGAATATAGTTGTTTCGAAAGAGATAGAGAGTGTGTGCCCTGAGTTTGTGGGGGCATGCGTAGAGGCGCAGGTGGTCAATTCGCAATTCTGCGAGGAGTTGTGGAAGGAGATTGAGGCGATGGGGGAGAAGTTTCGCAAGGAACTGACTACTGAGTCGCTGAAGGAGTTGGAGAGTATCGCTGCCACAAGAAGAGTTTATAGGGCTTGCGGTAAGGACCCTTCGAGGTACAGACCTGCGTCGGAGGCTCTCATCAGGAGGATGTTGCAAGGGAAGGCACTGTATCAGTGCGATACTCTGGTGGATTTGGTGAATCTGGCTTCCATTGCTTTCGGATATAGCATCGGAGGTTTTGATGCTGATAAGTTTGTGGGCGACACTCTGACTCTTGGTATTGGCAAGGAAGGGGAACCATACGAAGGTATTGGACGAGGTATGCTGAATATTGCAGGGTTGCCCGTATATCGTGACGTAAAGGGTGGAGTCGGAACTCCTACGAGTGATAATGAACGTACGAAGATGACCCTGGAAACCCGCCATCTGGTGGTTCTCATAAATGGCTATGACGGCAACGAGAATCGAGTTCGCCAGAATGCTGAGTATATCCAACAGCTGCTCCGCAAGTACTGCCAAAGTGATGGTGGTGAGTATTTTGTTTATTAAGAACGAAGTACGAAAGACGAAAGACGAAAAACGGAAAAAAACTAATATTATGAAATTTGATTTTAAGAAAAGAATGGTCTGGATGACCTCTGTGGTATTTGCTGCAGTTGTAGTGATTTCTTCATGTAATAATGATGACGGTTTAGATAACAGACGGCGACAACAGCCTGTACCACCGGAGAATCAGGAACAGACGGTAAAGACTGCTGATGAGGTTCTCGGCTTGATTGACCGTGTGACTATCATCAAGGACACAATCGATAAAGACAATAGTAGTGTGGTTTATTTTTATTTCGATCAACCGATTGACCATAAGAACCCAGATGCTGGAACGTTTCAGCAGTATTGCGTGCTGCACTACGAACATCCCGACAGTGTAACTGTGCTGCATACTCAGGGGTATTCGATAGCTGAAAGGGAGTATTTCCGTCAGGCAGACTTGTCGAAAAATTTAGGAGGTAATTACTTGGAGGTGGAGCACCGCTATTATAAACGTTCGGAGATTGGTGATTCACGAAGAGAAGCCAGGACGGCAAGTTATTGGGACTATAATACTGCGGCACAATCGACTGCTGACCTGCATGATATTGTAACAGCTTTTAAAGCAACTAATGCTTTCAATGGGAAATGGATAAGCACAGGTGTGAGCAAGAATGGAATTCTGACTTCTCTGTATGCTTATTATTACCCGAATGAGGTAGATGTGTATGTGCCTTTCTGTGCTCCATTCTGTGTAGGACAGGAGACGCCCGGCATCGGACAATATACAACTCAGCAATGCGGCAAGGGTATTGAAGCAATTGAGAAGTGCTGGACAGCATTGAGGACTTACCTTCTTAATCCGGAACTGCAGGCTGAGGTGGCAGAACTTTATAAGTCTGATTATCCGGACAACGAAAAAGTGCAGGAACATACGCTTCAGGAAGTCAAAAGAATCATTGTGTACAGATATATGAGGTTTATGTTCCAGAAGTTCGCATATCATCAGATAAGCGAATGGGAGGATGTGATACCAGGACCGTTTGCTTCAGCATTGAAGTATTATATGTTTGCGTCGCTGGGAAAGGATAACTTCAAAAAGAAACTGATAGCATTGCGTAAAGTGTATGAGAAGGAAGGACATGATGATGATATTGACGACTTCGATTACGAGGAGGATACTTACGATGACTATGAGGACTATGATGAGTACGACGAGGAATATTGGAATGAGGACACTACTGAGGAACCAAGTGACAGTAAAACTGTGCCAAAGAAGATTTTGCAGGATATCTACCATATTCATGCAGCAAAGGAACTGGGGTATTTCCTGTTTGATTGGCAATGGCTGCTGAATGAGGGACTGATTGATGCCACCGACTTGAATGTGTTTTATCAATGGCAGACTTCCAAACGATATAATAGATATTATAGTGTGACATATGACGAAGGTAAGCTTATGAACGATTTCCTGCAATTTGTACAGAATAACAGAAACGACAAGAAATGCCGTATGCTCTTCGTATATGGTGCTAACGACCCATGGACTGGAGCTGCCATTCCTGACCCTGCTGCAGACGATCCTTATGTGAAGAAGTATATCGTGCCAAGCGGTTTGCACAGCGGTCACCTCAATAATACTTCACACTATAGCCAAAGCGATAAGAATTATATCATCAATACAATAAGAAGGTTCCTAAGCGTTAACCTTTAACCGTTAACCGTTAACCGTTAACCTCTAAAGGTGCACCTCTTTTTCCACTACCTCGCCTGCGACTATCTTGAATGAGTTGAGGCGAGGTATGTCGTTTAGCAGGGAGAGAATGGCATATCGAATGGTAGGGTCGTTTGCCAGCCGGAGGTCTTCCTGTGAAGGACGTGACGGAGAGGCTGGATGGGAGTGCCAGTTTGCCAGTATCTGAAGTTTGTGCTGACGGGCATAACGAAGGGCGGCAAACTGTTCGCGAGGTTCGAAGGAGAAGTGTTCGGGCGAATGGTCGATATTCTCCATGGGATAGTTCTGTGTAACTATATTCCCAGTACCGAGCAGGTAACCACAAGATTCGTTTGGGGCGTCCTTCTTTGCCTGCTCGATTAGTTCGTCGATTATATGTTTGGGTATTATCATAAGTGTGTAGTCTGTCTATGTTTTAATGATGTTTCAGGTCGCATGCTGCCTGTTCGTAATCGATTAGGTGGTCGATGGTAGGGTGTTCGCCACAGAGCTCGCAAGTAGTGCGCGGATGCACATTTATATTGTTGAATTGCATGGTCTTTGCATCGAACGTAAGCAGGCGGTTGGTAAGCAGTTCGCCCACACCTGTGAAGTATTTCAGTGTTTCGGCTGCCTGAATGGTACCCAACATGCCGGCTATGGCTCCGAGTACTCCTGCCTGAGAACAAGTTGGTACTGCTCCTGCTGGCGGCGGTTCTTTGAACATACAACGGTAGCATGCTGTGCCCGGCAGATGAGTGAAAGTCTGACCGTGGAAACGGAGTATGCCTCCGTGGGAGAATGGTTTTCCTGCCATCACACAGGCGTCGTTGATAAGGAACTTAACTGGGAAGTTGTCGGTTCCGTCAACGATAAAGTCGTACTCTTTGATAATGTCGATGGCATTTGAAGAATCGAGAAATTCGTGATAGGTATCAACCTGTACATCAGGGTTGATTGCCTGGATTTTTTCTTTTGCACTTTGCACCTTCGGAGTGCCTACATCGCGTGTGAAATGGATTACCTGGCGCTGGAGGTTACTAAGGTCCACTACATCGGCATCGACCAGACCTATGCGACCTATACCGGCTGCGGCGAGGTAGAGAGATACAGGGGCTCCAAGTCCACCGGCACCCACTACGAGCACACGCGCATTCATTATCTTTTCCTGTCCCTCCACACCTACATCCTGAAGAAGTATATGGCGAGAATAACGCTCAATCTGTTGTTCTGTTAATTCTATCATGTTGTAAATTGAAAATTGAGAATTGAAAATTGAAAATTAGTTTTCGTTTTCGTTTTTAACCGTTAACCCTTAACCGTTATATTTCCTCCTCCCATGAAATAAAGAAAATCTATTGAGTCGCCTTCTGCAATTTGGATGTTATCCCACTCGTTGCGATCTGCAAATTCTTCGTTCACCTGTACAGAAACCATTTCTGGTTGCTGCACATTATTATTCTTAATCAGTTCTGATACATTAAGAGGCAGTGTCACTTCCTGAGCCTCTCCGTTTACATAGATTTTTGCCATTGTCTTCTGTTTTTTATATGTTACTAACTGTTTTTGTCTGATTCGTTTTGCGGTGCAAAGGTACGATGTTGTAACTGATTGTAAAATACCGCAGTAGGGGTAATTTATATACCATATGTGTGGTATGAAAAATACCAAATTAACGCGATTGTACCATAGTGGTAATTCTCCTTACCTTTGCATCGCAAAATCAAATAAAAAAATAGTAAAGATATGGCACAAATTGCAAAGAGTCTGATTGACTTGATTGGAAACACTCCACTGCTGGAGTTGACGAATACCGAACGCGAATTGCACCTGCAGGCTCACGTGATAGCTAAGTTAGAATACCTGAATCCGCTTCGTTCGGTAAAGGATCGCACGGCTTTGGCTCTCATCGAACATGCAGAGAAGAAAGGGCTGATAGGTCCGAACACAACCATTATTGAACCTACTTCAGGAAATACTGGTGTGGGGCTTGCCTTCATCGCTTCTATACGCGGGTACAAATTAATATTAACTATGCCAGACTCGATGACAATTGAACGCAGAACTCTGCTCAAGGCTCTTGGAGCAGAACTCGTGCTGACTCCTGCTCACGAGGGTATGAGTGGAGCTATTCGTAAGGCTCAGGAACTGGCTGACGAGATAGGGGATGCATACATTCCACAACAGTTTGAGAATTATGCTAATCCAGATGTGCATCGCAGAACTACCGGACAGGAGATTGTGCGCGACACGAACGGAAAGGTGGATTTCTTCGTTGCCGGAATAGGTACAGGCGGAACTATTACCGGAGTAGGGTACACTCTGAAACAGAATAATCCGAATGTGAAGATTGTTGCTGTAGAACCACACAGTTCGTCGGTTCTCTCTGGCAATAACCCCGGACCTCATAAGATTCAAGGTATTGGTGCCGGTTTTGTACCTAAGATTCTGGACAAGGAGATATATGACGAAATTCTTCGAATTAAAGATGACGAGGCTTTTGCAGCCAGCAGACTATTGGCTCAGAAGGACGGACTGCTCGTCGGAATTTCTTCGGGTGCGGCTGTGGCAGCTGCTATCAAACTGGCTCGCAGACCAGAAAACGAAGGTAAGAATATTGTGGTGCTGCTGCCTGACACAGGTGAGCGATACCTCAGTACTCCATTGTATAATCACGTATAAGAGATGTAATTATGGCTGAAACAAAAAAACTGTCACTCATCGCTTTTAGTGGCGATTTCGACAAACTGACTGCAGTGTTCACTCTGGCTACAGGTGCAGCAGCTGTAGGATATGAGGTGAATATATTTTTCACGTTCTGGGGACTCGACGCAATAAAGAAGAAACTGGGTCGTGCACCACTTGGCAGCAACTGGCTTACGAAGCTTTTCGGAGTTATGATGGGCGGACTACATGCAACTCCTACTTCGAGATTCAATTTCTTCGGTATTGGTCCTAAGATTTTCCGCAGTCTGATGCGTAAGAATAATGTTGCAACACTCGAGGAACTCGTAGATGCTGCAAAAGTGCTGGGCATCAATCTCTATGCTTGTGAAATGGCTATGCACGTTTTGGGACTTAAGAAGGAAGATTTCATTCCTGAGGTGAAGGATGTGCTCGGAGTAGCTTCTTTCCTGAAACTGAGCGAAGGGGGTAGGACTCTGTTTATTTAAACGAAAACGAAAACCAAAACGAAAACTTTTTAAGCGTTAACCTTTAACCGCTACTTAAATTTTCATTTTTCAATTTTCAATTTCCAACATGGCAACAAAAGTATTAGACATTACAAAAGAACATTGTCCAATGACCTTTGTAAAAACAAAGATAGAATTGGCAAAACTGCAGGAAGGCGACATCCTTGAGGTGTTGCTGGCTGAGGGCGAACCACTTGATAATGTACCACGAAACGCAAAAGAACAGGGCTATAACGTGCTTTCTGTAGAACACGTGGAGGGTACTACCTATAAGGTGATAATAAAGAAATAATAGTTTTGAAAAAGAATATTAACATTTAAAACAAATTGATTTTATGGCAGATTCAAATCTTCAACGTAGTGTAACTACTGCTACAGCCAGAAAACTGGCAACCACCACCAAGACGGCTCCGCAGATGGGGTCGATTACTCCAAGACTCCTTCTGAAACTCCTGCCTTGGGTGCAGGTGAGCGGAGGTACTTTCCGTGTGAACCGTACTAAGGTAGAATTGCGCAAGAGCGAACGACTTCCTATTCAGTACCTGAACGGTGTTCCCAGTTTCTCTGCTAAGAGTCTGAAGGCTATTCCGCTATTCTCGGAATTTGCTGACGAAATAGTAAATCGTCTGGCTCGTTCGTTTGAAACTCAAGAGGTTGAAATAGGTGACCTCTTCGTTGAGGAGGATAAGGACAAGCAGAAGTTCTTTATCGTAGCAAGTGGACAGGCTGAGGTAATCAGTCGTGGCCCCCACGGTGAAGAGTTGCGTATAGCTCTCTTAGGAGAAGGTGAGTATTTCGGAGAAACGGACTTGCTCGATGATGCAGAATCAACTGTTTCGGTTCGTGCCGTTACGCCTACTGTGTTCCTCTCTCTGAAACTTTCAGAGTTGGAGAAGTTTATAAAGGAAGTGCCTGATTTCCGTGAGACTTTCATCAAAGCTGTTGACAAACAACTGCGACTGAAGGCTACTGTGAACGATCATGGCGAAAAACATATCGACCTTGTATCAGGACACGAAGAGGATAATGTGATTCCAGAGACTTATATTGATTATGAGGAACAGCCAACAGAATATTCGCTTAACACTCTGCAGACTGTAGTTCGTGTACACACTCGTGTGAGTGATCTGTACAATAATCCTTATAATCAACTTGAGGAACAGCTGAGGCTTTCAATTGAAAGTATTAAGGAACGCCAAGAATGGGAACTGATCAATAATAAGAAGTTCGGTCTGTTGGCAAGTGCTAATCCTGCTTATCGCATTACTACCCGTTATGGTTCTCCAACTCCAGATGACCTTGATGAACTCCTTTCACTCGTGTGGAAAGAACCTGCATTTTTCATTGCTCATCCTCGTGCTATAGCTGCTTTCGAACGCGAATGTACTTGGCGCGGAGTACCTCCTGTAACTACAGATATCTTCGGCACAAGAGTGATTCTGTGGCGTGGAGTACCTATCATTCCAAGTGATAAAGTAGAAGTAGAAGGACAGTATCTGACTGGTCGTGGTGTGGGTACTACGAAAATTATCCTCGTAAGAGTTGGCGAGAAGAATCAAGGTGTGGTAGGACTCCACCAGAGCGGAATACCTGGTGAGGTAGCTCCATCACTCTCTGCACGACTCATGGGATTGGATAAGTTCGGAGTTGCTTCATACTTGCTTACAAAGTATTTCAGTCTGGCTTCTCTTACCGACGACGCTATTGCTGTGTTGGAAAATGTAGAAGTAGGCTATTACCACGATTATCAGCATCGTAATAAAGTAGAAAAATAATGATAGAACAAATCTATAGTCCTCATGCCATAACGGATGAATATGTGTTTGATATTCTGAAGCGACTGGCTCAAGACAACTGTCCGGAAGAACTGAAAGCTGAACGCCAGGAGTTGATTCCAGACGAACAGTTTAATCTGGATGCTCTGCTCAGTCTTGCAGAACCATCGCTGAAGGATTCCAATTCAGAGGGTGCCATATCGAAATCGCAGGATTTCGGTATCGGCATTCCTGAAACACAGAAACTGCGCGATTTGCATTACGAGGAACTCGATACTCTCAATACTGATGAGATAAAGAAGGATTTCCCTGTGCTGCAGCAGAAGGTGAATGGGCATGATCTGGTATGGCTCGATAATGGTGCTACGACTCAAAAACCGAATCAGGTGATTGACAAGATTTCGGATTATTATCGCACCTATAATTCGAACATACACAGAGGTGCACATACTCTGGCTGCAAGAGCTACAGATGCATATGAGGAAGCTCGAGAGAAGGTACAGCGATTCATCAACGCTGCTTCATCTGAGGAAATCATCTTCGTAAGAGGTACTACCGAAGGTATTAACCTCGTTGCACAATCGTATGGACGACAGTTCCTTACTCCAGGAGATAATGTAATTGTTTCAACTTTGGATCATCATGCGAATATAGTGCCCTGGCAACAGGTTTGTCACGAACGGGGATGTGAACTGAAGGCTATCCCGATTGACAAAAACGGAGATCTGATTCTTTCTGATTTTGAACGACTCATCACTCCTCGAACGAGATTCGTAAGTGTCGGACATGTAAATAATACTTTTGGTACAATCAATGATGTACAACGGATTATCGAGATTGCTCACTCGCATAATGTTCCTGTGCTGATTGATGGCGCACAGTCGATTGCGCACACTCAGGTGGATGTACAGAAACTCGGAGCTGATTTCTTTGTGTTCTCAGGACATAAGATTTATGGTCCAAATGGTATCGGTGTTGTTTACGGCCGTAAAGATATTCTTGACAAGATGCAACCTTGGCAAGGAGGCGGTAACATGATTAAAGATGTGACCATAGAACGTACGGAATATAACCAACCCCCGGCAAGGTTCGAGGCTGGGACTCCAAATGTGGCTGATGCCATAGGACTCGGAGCTGCTCTGGATTATGTTAGTCGTATCGGACTCAGAAATATTGAGCATCATGAACACCAACTGACAGAGTATGCACGAGAGCAATTGGCTCAGATAAAGGGACTTACCTTGCTGGGTGACCCTAAAAACCGAGTATCGGTTGTATCGTTTGTCCTCGATGGAATACCTGTTCCGGAAGTAGGAACTCTGCTTGATAAGGAAGGTATAGCTGTGCGTGCTGGACACCATTGTGCTCAACCTGCTCTCCGTGCACTCGGATATGAAATGTCGGTTCGTCCTACTTTTGCTCTTTACAACACCAGGGAGGATGTGGATAAACTGGTTATTGCAGTAAGAAAAATCGCCGGTTCACGATGAAATACGAAACGAAAGTATTGTCAACAAAGTATCAGAAGCCGGATGCTTATGGAGCTCTCGCTATGCCTGTATATCAAACTGCTTCGTTTGAGTTTGATAATGCCAAGGCAATGAGCGATGCCTTCTGCGGACGCTCTATGGCTCCGTCGTATTCACGAATAGCAAACCCCACAACCACTCATCTTGAAGACAGGGTGAGAGGGGTGACGGGGGCTGCTACCGTAACTGCTCTCAATACTGGTATGGCTGCCATATCCTATGCTCTCACAGCTGTTAGTGCTGCAGGACTGAATATTGTGGCTTCGAAACATCTGTTCGGTAACTCTGTCTCGTTGCTTAATGATACGCTGAGGAATTTTGGTGTGGAACCGCGTTTTGCAGATTTTACAAACATCTCTGAGGTTGAGAGCCTGATTGACGATAAAACTTGTGCACTTTTCTTCGAGATAATAACAAATCCACAGTTGTTTGTAGCTGATATCAAAGCTATTACAGGACTCGCTCATTCGCATGGGGTTCCTGTGATTGCTGATACTACAATTGTACCTTTTTCGGAGTTTCATGCAAAGGATTTCGGAGTTGACATTGATGTTGTTTCGAGTACCAAGTACATATCCGGTGGCGGTACTGGCTTGGGCGGTTTGCTGATTGACTACGGACTATTTGACTGGTCACAGTCGCCATCTGCTGTTTTACAACAACGAGTTAAAAGAGTAGGAAAGAAAATGGCATTTTCTGCGCGAGTAAAAACAGAATTGGTTACGAATCTTGGAGCTCTGATGACACCACAAGTGGCGTATATGGAAACTCTTGGACTCGACACTTTGGATATAAGGTATCGAAGACAGGCAGAGTCAACACTTTGGTTGGCAGAACAATGTCAGCAGTTGCCTGAGATAAAACGGGTTAATTATACTTCTTTGCCAGATAATCTGTTTTACAAACTCTCGCAACAACAATTCGGAAAACTCTCAGGTGCTGTATTTACCATAGACTTGGCGTCGAAAGAGGATTGTTTTGCTTTCATCGATAATTTACATGTAATTCGAAGAGCCACGAACCTGTTTGACCGACATTCGCTGGCTATTCATCCGGCATCAACCATCTTCGGACTTTTTAGCGAAGAACAACGGGAGAAAATGTCAGTTCCTGATACAACAATTCGACTGAGTATCGGACTTGAAGACCCGGAAGATTTGTTGGAAGATATTAAACAGGCTCTTATTTCTTTATAAAAAATGTTATGCTTCGGCATAGCATTTTTTTATTTTGCGTATATTTGCAGCGATTATCACCCCTAACCTCTAACCTCTAACCATTATGAAATATCTTTCAATAATATTATCTGCTTTTATCGGGACTATTCCTGCTTGTGCTCAGGACACTGCTCTGGCTGATTCGATTGTGAAGTATCAGATGGCGAGTGGGGGATGGGCAAAGAATCAGAACTGGCTCATGGGGTGCGACCAGAGGTATATGGCGGAATGTATGCGAACAGGTGTGGGTAGTACGATTGATAATGGTGCTACGACGTCGGAGTTGGAGGTATTGGCAAAGACTCTTAAGACGCAGCATAAGGCTGAGTATTATACTTCTTTTGTGAGAGGTGTGCAGTATCTGCTGAATATGCAATATGATAATGGGGGCTGGAGACAGTTCTTCCCGCAGAGGTCGAACGAGTCGTATGCTAATCATATCACCTTCAACGATAATGCGATGGTGAAGGTGATGCGACTGTTGTGGGATGTGGCAAACAGAAAGGGTGATGTGGGCTGTGTTGATATTCCTGAGAATATGCGAACTGCTGCAAAGGTGGCTTTCTGGAAAGGTGTGGAGTGTATCCTGAATTGTCAGATAAGGGATAAGGAGGGTAGGTTGACTGTTTGGTGTCAGCAACACGATGAGAATACTCTCCTGCCTGCTTCGGCAAGAAAATATGAATTAGCTTCGTATTGCGGTTTTGGTGAGTCGGTAGATATTGTAATGCTGCTTATGGATGTATTAGAGGAAACAAAGGATTTTTCCGAAACAGGTGTAAGCAAAAAACAATTGAAGCAAAGCATCGAATCTGCTATAGAATGGTTTGAAACGCACCCCATACGTGACAGGGAAATTGAGTACTTCACCAATGCGGAAGGTAAGCCTGATAAGAGAATGGTAGAGAAGAAAGGTGCTCCACTACTTTGGGCAAGATATTATGATTTGGAAAAAGCAGAACCTATGTATTCAGATCGCAGAGGTGAAGTGCTCCGTTCTTTTAATGACATCCAGTACGAACGCAGAAATGGTTACCAATGGGTTGGTGATTCGCCTATGAAGGCAATAAAAAGATGGAGAAAACGATAACGAAAACTTCGTACGAAAACGAAAACCAAAGCGTTGATTTTTTCTCTAATTGACAAATGCGAACCGCTTAAAACCTCCAGAATGCTATGCCCTTCCCGCTGGGGCTACTTCGGGCATCATTCTATAGTGGTTTTTACGAGGTTTCTCTAATTCTTGACCTAAGCTATATTTTACTTGAAGAATTTGTCTATGTTGACGACTACTCCGATGGTTCCTGTTGTTCCCATTGTGGTGGGGGAGTTGGGGTAGTAGTTTTTCGGAATGTAGTTGAAAATATTGTCAACGGCAAGGTTGAGTGATATGCCTTTGACGAACCGTTGCGAGAAACTAACCTTCCAAATGTTATAACCTTCGTAGTGTTGCTGACGAATGGATGTCAGGTTAGTTGTAGTAAATTCGGCTGCATCGACAGGAGAGAGCCAACGACCAGATATGGCTGCTGTGATGCCGTAATTATCTGTAAACTGATGGTCGTAGTCCAGTCGCCAAGTGAGAGAGTGGGGACGAGCCTTTGTGAGGTCGGGTTGTGACCCCTCAACAATATTCTTTACAAAAGCATAGGATACTCGCATACCGAGCCCGTTGATATGATGCATCTGAAGAGTTGCATCTGCACCTACTATCTTCTGATTCGATACGTTTACATATTTCAGATAAGAATACTGGTTGACTGTGACACTTGCCGTGGTTATGTAGTTGTTGAAGAAATTGAAATAACCAGTAGTTGTGAAGCAGTATTTCAGTTTGTCGTTTATTGAACCGTAGTTGGTCCAGGAAAGTGAGAAGTTGTGGTTGCTTTCGCACTTCAAATCAGGATTTCCGTAAATCATAAAGATGCCGCCCATGAAGAAGTTCATGTAGAGTTCTTTGAGCGAAGGGGCACGAAATCCGGATGCATAGGAGAATCGGATGCTGTGTTTGCGAATCTTATACATAGCCGCAATCTTCCATGTTGGCATACCTTTTCTGGCAGCTGAGAAGTAATCGAATCGTGCACCACCAATCATATTCCAATGTTCGCTTGGGGTATAGTCCCATTGTGCAAAGACGTCGTAAGAGTTCTGAGTGTGATTCTTTGCTTGGTCGGCAAACTGATAGGACATGAGGTAATCGTTCATGTAATCGGCACCAGTTGTGAGGTGGGAATTCCATGAAGGCATATCCACATTATAGAGGGCACGACCTATATTCTGACGATTAGAATAGTCGCGGATGTCGCGGCGGGTATTCAGAGCATAGTCACTCTTGTCGTACTGGTCGAAGCTATAAGCTATTTCAAGATTCTGCAGAGGGGTGATATCCCAGTTTGAACGGGCTCCGTAGTTTAGGTCGCGATAGCGTTCGTGGCTATATTCGCTGTTGTTGCGTTCGCGGAAGAAATATCCCACACGACCAGTCAGTTTCCAGTCTTCGTTTACTGTCCAGATGAGTCGTTCCTTCACGTTGAAGGATTTCCCGCCATATGCAGTATTGAGTGATGATTCTTCGCCTCGGAGAGAGAGAGAGTCGTTATTGGTATATTGGAATGATGTAAGGGAATTGACCTTGCCTATGTTTACATCGCCACTGGCTCCATGACGCCATTCGCGGGTCTGACCTTCGTAGCGACTATGTGCTTTTGCGCTCCATGAGTCGGAGGGCGACTTCGTGATTATGTTTATCACACCACCCATTGCAGCAGAACCGTAAAGGGTGGATGCAGCACCTTTAACTATCTCTATACGTTCTATGTTTGACATGTCGAGACGGGAGAAATCTATGTTGTCGATTGACTCTCCTGCCATTCTTTCTCCATCGACGAGGAAGAGGATATTATTGCCGTCGTAGCCTCCCATATTGAGAACCTGTTGTCCCATGGAATAGGTGAACTCCAAGCCGGGCAGTTCCTGCTGGAGCATATCCTTTATGTTTGTAGCATCTACCTTTTCGATGTCTTCAGCTGTGATGACCCTGGTGACAACTGGTATGTCGGCAAGAGCTTTGGGAGTGCGTGTAGCTGTGACTACTACTGTGCTGAGATTCATGTCCTTTTTGTTCCACACGACTGTGTCGGCTGGATCTGAAGGAAGAGTTTCAGCCAGAGCAATTACAGGTAGCAGTGCTAATAATGTGATAATATGTGTGATTCTCCTGAATTCCAAAACTTATTGCTTGAATATTGGATATTTGTATTGTACTGTCATCCAACCCTTCAGATGGTTGTTGTCTTTGCTCATGAAATCTTTTAGTTGGAATGCAGCATAGGTGCCATCTGTAAATTGGCAGAGTAGCACGTTGTCGTACATCTCATAGTCTGGGGGCATGTTGGAGATATCTACGTTCATCCATTTGCTGGCCTCTGTGTTCTTATACCCTGGGGCATATTTCAATATTCCTTCAAGCATGCGTGAGAGGTCTATGATGATTGACTCCTCGAAGTACTGATCTTTTACCCATTGTGGGTTGATAGGCAGACCTGCTGTTTCCAGCTCACTTATTGAGTGGTATTGGGTCATGAGAACACCGGCTCCATTAGTTTTTACATCGTAACGATGAATAGCTATGTCCCATTCTGATGGCTTTCCTGTTTCTGAAAAATCGTCGGGGGAGATTGTAGAAACTGTGATTGTTGGTTCGATGGTATGTAAATCAATGTATGTCCATTGTCTGAAGTCAGAACAGTCTCTGTAGATTGTTCGACTGCCATCTTGGTTCACAGGGCTTATGTCGTCTGTATTTTCTGTCTGTGGATTATCTTTGTCGTTGTCGTATATCCCACCTAACATATCGCAGGCTGAGAATAATCCTCCGAAAAGGATTATTCCCAGTATGCATAGAGTTTTGTGGATTATATTCTTACTGAATATCATTATCTGATTACTTTCCGCTGTTGACTACAGTATCGAAATCATCTGGGTTGAGGTAAATAGTAACTCCGTGAACTTCTGGAACTGTGATTGTTCCAACCAATTTGTCACCAGTTATAGTACCTGAGATAGTTGCTGTATAAACGTTAGGAGTTGCACTTGGGTCTCTTGGGTTTGCCATAGTACATTTTCCTTCACCTGTAATTGTGTAAATGTCGTCAGCCTCAGTTACTTCTACAGATTGGAAGTCAAATACACCCCAAGAAGTTTGTGCTGTAGATGTGAATGCAATATTTGCTTTCAGGTAGCTGTCTGTTTCACTTGGCGTGATTACAACTTTTTCATTTTGTGTTGGCTGATACTTATTGAATTCTCGACCAGCAACAGCAAAATCAGAATATGTGTTGACTGTGTATGTCTTTGAGATTACAAGTCCAAAAGGTGCATCGCCAGGCATGAGGTTAATAGTTGTACCGCCCATCATACCAGGAATGGTGATAACAACCTTTCCTTCATCAATTGATCCTGTGACGCTTGCATCGTATGATTTTGCTTCTTTACCGTGACCAGCTACAAGCATAACACCTGTGTGCTTAAGCATGTCGAACTTACCTGTCCCCCATACTGAAGAAAAGAAGAAGAGACTGTCGTACTCTGATATGGTAGTTCCATTTACTTTATTATAACCATATTTAGTTTCTAATTTAATTCCGGAATCATACATAGGTTCATCAATGTATGAGAAACTAATGGTACTCCATGCTGGTAATGTACGATGAGTTTTATAATTACTTATGTCTTCACCTGTACCTCCTGCGTTTGTTTCGGGGTTGCTCTTGTTGTCGTCATTACCGCAAGAAACCATTGTTGCAGTCATCGTGAATGCTGCAAATAATAAGCTAAATAGCTTAATGTTAGATTTTTTCATAATGAATAATTGTTTATATATAAAAATTAAAACTTATTGCTGTTTCCTAAATTGTGTGCAAAGGTACGGCTCTTTTTGCCTTCTTGCAATACACAAGTTTAGGTATAAACATTCAGGATGTAAGTATTTGAGTGATTTGTTCGAGGTATTTCTGGTCTGTCGAATCGAAGGTGTTCAAATCTTTGCTGTCGATATCCAGCACGGCTATTACCTCACCATTACGTTTTACAGGAACCACGATTTCGCTTCGGCTGAGACTGGAACAGGCTATGTGACCAGGAAAGGCATCTACATCGGGAACGATAACGGTCTGTTGTTCAGCCCATGCGGTACCACAGACTCCCTTGCCACGCTTGATTCGGGTGCAGGCAAGTGGACCTTGAAATGGACCCAATACCAGAACTCCATCGATAACACGATAGAAACCTGTCCACCAGAAATGGAATGTCTCGTGGAGCATGCTTGCTACATTTGCCATGTTGGCAATCATGTCTGGTTCGCCACTAACCACAGACTGTATCTGCGGAAGAAGTGTGGCATATTTATCTGTTTTGCTGCCTTCAGATATGTTTAATTCTTCTGACATAGTTTGTTTACTTTATTTTTTCTCTGTACTCAGATGGGGTGACTCCTTCATTGGTCTTGAAGAAACGACTGAATGCTGAGAGTTCGTTGAATCCCATTTGGAGGGCAACCTGTTGGATTGGCATCTGTTGCATGTGGCGCAACATAGATTTCGACTGAATCATCACATAGTTGTTTATCCATGTGAGTGCCTTGATGCCGGTTTGCTTCTTTATGATTGCTGCAAAGTGTTTTGGAGTGAGTCCGAAAAGATCTGCATAGAATTGTACTTCGTGGCTCTCGCGGAAGTGTTCCTCTATAGCCTTGTAGAAGCGACTGAACAGTTCTTCGCGAGGAACGAGACCCTCTTCTTTGCTTTCGTTGCTTATGCGGTATTCCTGCAACATCTGGAAGAGTATTTTCAGAAGGTCGGACTGCATCTCGCTCTGACTTGGTATGTTTTGCATTCCTATGTCGGAGAGTACGCTGAAGATGTGAACGATGACCTCGAACTGTCTGTCGCTCAACTGCAGATCTGGCTGATTACGGAAGTGCATTATGCTCCGATAGGTGTCGGAATACAGATGGCGCAAGCGTTCCAAAAATGTTGCTGAGAGCATGATGACTGTTGACTGGAAGTCGTCGGAAGATTCCCTGACACAAAGTATGCGATGTGGAGTAATCACTGCGATGGTGTGTTCCTGAAAAATGGTAGGACGCATATCGCATTCTGTGCGCAACCATCCTTGACGAGTCAGGATGATGGTTGTCATGGGTGATGTGTATGGCTCGTCATACAAAGGCATACGACGAATGTCGTCGAATACCATTATTCCTCTGCGCTCAATTTCGTCTTGTTGAGCTATCATAGGATGTATTTTGTACTGCTCTGCCATATTGGTTCGTTATTCTATCCAAAAAACTTGTGCAAAGGTAGGATAAAATTTGACAATAATGGCACAAATGTGGAAAAATCTGCAAAAAATCTTTGCAATTTTTCTATTTTCATTTAACAAAAAGTCGGATTTTACTGTTGCGTTTTTGTATAAAATAAAAACAACTCCCACAAAAAATGCAGGAGTTGTATTAGAGAAGCTGATTTAAAATGCAAATCAGATGCCTAGGTCTTTCTTTATTGCATCAACTTTGTCTTGAGCTGTCTTGACAGCTCCGTCGTAACACTTAGCACACTCCATCTCGCCCTTTACTTCGACGTAGAACTTAATCTTTGGTTCTGTACCAGATGGACGAACAGAAATCTTTGTGCCGTCGGCAGTGAACCACTGGAGCACGTTGCTTGTAGCAGGCATGTCGATAGCAGTTTCTTTTCCGTCTGCTACCTGCTTGAGAGTCTTGTAGTCCTTGATGCAAACAACAGGACTGCCACCAAGCTGTGTAGGAGGATTCTTGCGGAAGTCTTCCATCATCTGCTTGATTTCGTCAGCACCAGATTTTCCTGGTTTCGTTACAGAAATTGCGTTCTGATATGCAAAGCCGTAGTCGAGGTAAATCTTCATGAGCAGGTCGTAGAGAGTCATGCCGTTGTCCTTTGCCCAAGCAGCGATTTCGCAGAGCAGACAGATTGAAGCTGGCGAGTCCTTATCACGAACCTTGTCGAATGGGAGGTAACCGAATGATTCCTCACCACCACCTATATATTTCTTCACTCCCTCAGAGAGTTTAATTTCGCGGGCAATCCACTTGAAACCTGTATATACATCGCGAATTTCTACGTTGTTGCGCTTTGCAATTTCTGCGATGGTCTCTGTGGTTACGATGGTCTTAACCATAAATTCGTTGCCTTTGAGTTGACCGAGCTTCTTCTTGTTCTCTATAATATAATATGAGAGCATGAGAGCTGTCTGGTTACCGTTGAGGATGCACCATTCACCCTTAGGGTCACGGCAAACAACAGCGAGACGGTCAGCATCTGGGTCGCTGGCAAGTACGAGGTCTGCATTCAGTTTTGTACCAAGTTTCATACCCAAAGTCATAGCCTCAGAGTTCTCAGGGTTAGGACTTACAACTGTTGGGAAGTTGCCGTCGATAACCATTTGTTCCTTAACTACGTTGATGTTTTGGAAGCCCCATGTGCGTAGAGCTGCAGGAATGATTACTCGACCTGTTCCGTGGAGTGGGGAGTAAACGATGCAGAGGTCTTTCTGACGGTTGATGACATCCTGGTCAACAAGTGCCTCGTGAACAGCATTCAGGTAGTCGATATCCATTTCACCACCGATAATCTGGATGAGGTCGTTGTTTGGAGTAAACTTAACCTGATCGATAGTTACTTTGTTTACTTCGTCGATGATACCTGTGTCGTGTGGAGCAAGTACCTGAGCACCATCATCCCAGTAAGCTTTGTAACCATTATATTCGCGTGGGTTGTGGCTGGCTGTGATATTTACACCTGCCTGAGCACCCAGCTGACGGATTGCAAATGAGATTTCTGGAGTAGGACGGAGACTCTCGAAAAGGTATGCCTTAATGCCGTTTGCAGAGAAGATGTCGGCAACAGTCTCAGCAAAGAGGCGAGAGTTGTTGCGGCAGTCATGACCTACAACAACACTGAGGTTCTTCTTGCCAGCAAAGGCTTTGTTTATGTAATTAGCAAAACCCTGAGTAGCCATTCCGACGATGTATTTGTTCATGCGGTTTGTGCCGGCACCCATGATTCCGCGCAGACCACCAGTTCCGAATTCGAGATTCTGGTAGAATGCGTCGATGAGAGCAGTTTTGTCTTCATTGTCGAGCATTGCTCGTACTTCAGCCTGTGTGTCGGCATCGAATGCAGGAGAGAGCCACTTCTGTGCCTCTGCTGTACATTGTTTGATTAGTTCTTGATCCATATTGTGTATGTTATTTTAAAGTGTTTTTTGGGTTGGTTGCAAAGATACACAATGTTCGGAGAAAATGAAAAAAAAATAATGAAAATAAGAAAAAAAAAGAGAATGTGCCTGTTTGGGCACATTCTCTCTCATTTGTTGGTGTCGTATGTTATTAGTCGTCCATACCTATGAACTGACCTTTATAGTTGAACCTGAGGTCTATGTCGTTCGACAGTTCAACTTCGTAGCCATAACGCTCTTTGTCAATCTTAGTTACAACGCAGTTCTGGAAGTTGGAATCAACATACTTCTGAATGGCTTTTGGAACAATAGCTGCCGGAACAGCTGTCATGCCTTTGCAATCTATTTTCTGCCATACGCCTTTCTTGTTGAATTCAATCTTAGTACCGTCATCGAGTCGGCACTCGTAGGAGTTCCAGTCTTTCTCGGCATAGATAATCTTCTTACCGGAGAAGTTGGTTTGAACAAAAGTTTTTGCATCCTGTGGAAGAGCCTCGGGAGCAATAGGAGTGTCGTCGGCCTTAGCAACAGCTGAAATCATTAGGCAGAACACTGCCATCAGAAAAAATTTTGTCTTTTTCATAAATATTAAATGGTTTTAAAGGGTTTATTTGGTATTAATAGTCAGCTTTGCAGACTTTAAGCCTGGAGCTGTAGCTTGGATAGTTACCTTTCCTGCTTTTCGGGTACTGCGCAAAATTGCCTGCATTACTCCTGTTTGCATCTGTTTGATGTTGTCAGTAGGACGGAACAGGTCATTTGTGTAGTGATCGCCATTATCTATAGCTAGAAGCGAACCTTCTCCCTGAGCAGTTACTGTGACTTTGTCGGTTGAATTGCTAACGATATTTCCCTTGTTGTCCACAACATAGATTTTGAAATATTGGAGATCCATACCGTCTGCCTTCCAACAGTCGTTCTTGGTGTTGAAGATGTCCTGAGGACACTTGCCTTCTGCAACAATCTTTAGTGCAACTGCCTTGCCGGAAGACTTAATCTGATGACGGGCTACTTCTTTGCCGCCATTCTTTGCTATTGCCAGCAGAGTGCCACCTTTACCATAATCTATGTCGTTCCAGTATGTTATGTTGCGCTTAGCCAAGTCGCTGCGGTCGTTTTGTTTTGTACCCAGACTCTTGCCATTGTAGAATAGTTCCACTTCGTCGGCATTAGTATATACAAACACATTCTGACGACTGCCTTCTTTCTGATTCCAGTTATAGGAAATCTTCTGACTGCCCACCTTGATGTCGTTCCATTCGAGGCTTTCACCTTTGCCGTCAACAACGCCAATCTGACAAACAGGTTCTTCCGGTTTGATGCTACCCTTGATGAGGTATGCTTGTGGATAAGCCTCCATAGTGTGCTTGAAGAAAGAATAGTTCCATCCTTTCTTTGGCCATCCGTTTGATTCGCCCCAGTATTCGATGGCTCCCCACCAGGCAAGTCCGACACTACGTTTCTGATCCATCCCGTAGTAGGGCTGTTGCAACTGGTTAGTTACGGCTTCGCTCTGGAACAGAATGAGGTCTGGCTTATATTCAAAATACCCCGGATAAGCATCCCATTGATAGTTGAACGATGCTATTTCGCAGGCACATGCCAACTCTGGTGGTACGCGATAAGTCTTGAAGTCTGGAGTACCTCGTTGTGCTCCTGCTCTGGCTGGGAACATAGCTACGGTAGTAGGACGAGTGCGGTCATAGCGTTTCAGCATCTGATCGAAAATGCGATAAGTAGTGATTCCCCAGTCCTCAGTAGGATAACCCGACCAGCCACTATTGGTCTGCAGTTCGTTTCCAAGACTCCAAAGTACGATAGATGGGTGGTTTCTGTCGCGTTTCACCCACTCTGGGATGAGTGTAGGCCACAACTGCATGAATGGTTTGCGACCGCCCCAATAGTCCTTGTCCGACCACTTGTCTATCAGTTCGTCAACAACCATAATACCTACTTTGTCGGCAGCACGATAGAAACCTTCGCTATAGGGGTTGTGGCTGCAACGGATAGCATTGTATCCGAAAGCCTTCAGCTGTCGAAGTTGACGCTCGATGGCTTTGTCGTATGCGGCAATACCTACAGCACCAATGTCGTGGTGGTTTGCGATACCTACTACGAATGTTTTCTTGCCGTTGAGCTTGAATCCGAACTCAGGACTGTATTCGATGGTGCGAAGACCAATTTGGTCGCTGATAGAATCGATCACTGTGCCGTCTTCCTCGATTACTGCTTCAACGGTATAGAGGTATGGAGTGTCGGGTGACCATAGTTTTGGCTGACTGACACTGATGAATGGCAGAGCCACTTCTGTGTTGTTCTGTTTTGTATGGTCAGGCATTCCACATTCGCTCTTTCCTACGACATTTCCTTCTGCATCTTTCAGAGTTGCTTTCAGAGATATGTTATGTTTCTGCCAACCGATGACTTGAAGTTGTACGAGTACGTCCCAGCTGCCAGCAGGATTGCCGCCTTGAGGATTCAGCGGATTGATGTCGATGCGTTGTGCATTGAGTACGTCCGGACGTACAATCTTACCCTTCGGAGCACTTGTTACGTAAAGTCCGTGACGGGCAATACGGGTCTGCTGGTTGCATACTTTCAGATACACATCGCGGAAGAGTCCGCCACCTGTGTACCAGCGACTACCATTCTCCGGTCCTGTAGATGTATATACAGCAACAACATTGTCGGCTCCGTATTTCAGGGCTTTGCTTATGTCGGTCTCAAAACCGATGTATCCGTATTCTGACGAAGCTACTTTCTTTCCGTTTACATATACATCGCCATAATACATGATACCTCCAAAGTCGAGTTTGACACTCATTCCCTTATACGACTCCGGCACGTTGAAGGTCTTGCGATACCATGCAGAACCCATCTGTTTGAAAGCGCGGGCACCTTTGGCTTTTTCGTCCCATGGCATTTCAAACTGAAAGTCGTGTGGCAGGTCGAGAGTGCGCCATTGGCTATCGTCGAAGTCAGCTTTTTCGGCTCCTTCGACTTCGCCCATTTGGAATTTCCATCCGAAATTGAACAGTTGGGAACGTATTTCGCGCCACTCCTTGAGTGGTCGGTTTTTCTTTACAGCTTCTTCTTTCTTGTCTACATACTGGGCCGATGCACAGATGCTCAGGAGTAGCAGACATAGGGAAGTGAATATTTTTTTCATAGAAATATATAAATAATGAGGAAACTCTGGTTGTGTATTATTCTACAGTCGCTTCGATAAAACTTTTTCCTGCTTCAAAACCTTGGTCTTGATCGTAGTGTAGTCCGTAACGTCCTTCAGGGAGGTCGCTCAGTACGAAGGCATTACATTTTCTTCCAGCTACAACTTTATCTGTAGCAGCTGTGTTGACTGCAGTAGCAGCAAGATTTACGAGTGCTCCGAACAGACCACTTCCGCCTCTAACACTTGTGTCGACCTTGATAAGTCCTTCGCGTTTGTAGAGAGTCTCTCCTGTCTTTGTTGACCGCAGGATATATTCTACGTTAGCGGTCAGAGTTCCAGCCAGGTTGTTTCGATTCCATTTCTTGATGATGGTAAACATTGCAGCATCAGCTCCCAGTATATTCTGAATCTGTGACAGACTGCCCTCGAGGAATAATTCTGCATCGTAGGCACTCTCTGTCTGGAACATTTCCATTGTCAACATCGGAGAGAATACATAGTAACCTTTCTCACAGAGCGGTTCGTAGAGGGTGGTGTAGAAATAGTCCTTAGCCTCCACATGGTTAGTCTGATTGATAGGTGGCATTACGACAATTGCTTGAGGACGTTCTTCGTACATCTTCGGATACTGTTCGCCACGAGTAGCTAAGTTTGTTGCACAGGAACAAAGCATAAGAGCTGCCAGTGCAAGATATATGCTGTTTTTCATTTTGTCAGTTGATTAATGATTCGTGAGATATACTTTTGAGATTCTGGATAAAGTCTCATTTCTTCCTTCAGCAGGGTGATTCCCTGTTCTTTCTTTCCTGCCTTGCAAAGTAGGAAACCATACTCGGCATTGATGCCTGGAGGGGGAACCATACGAGTGCCGTTCTGCTTGTTGATAACCAGTTCATACTGAGCCATAGCATTGTTCAGCAGGTCTTCTGTTCCGCGCTTAGTATATTGATAGGTAGCATCCTCTGTGTCGTACCATGAATAGAGCGATTGGTTAGTCGTTGTACAGGCAAACAATGATGTGCCTGCAATAAGTATAATCAGAAGCTTTTTCATGGCAGATTGATTATTTTAACTTCCTGCTGTGACAGGAAAACTCGTTTGCTGTAAAGAGTCTGACCGTCTTTTGTTACAGTCAGCATGTGATTGCCTGTAGGGGCTGTGTACTGAGTGCCTCTACGGTTAGAAGTCTTCTGCTTCACTACCTGAGCTTCGTAGCCAAAATCGTCAATGGTGTAAAATACTTTCTGTTTGTGGAGTTGTCCACTTGTGCTTACGAATAGCAGGTAAGCTACATCGTCCTTGCCGCTCTGCTGGGCAACTGGGTAGTGGGCACGACAACCTGCAAGAAGCAGAATTGCCAATGTTGCAAAAATTTTAAATGCGTTTCTCATATGTGTTTTTGTTTGGTTTAAAAGTTTAATGGTTTAAAAGGTTTAAGGGCTTTACTTTATTTCTTCGATGTAGTAATCGGTCAACTTAGCAGTGTTGATAGTTTCGCCCTGATAGTTAACTATAGAAAATTCAGTCTCTGGTGTTTCGCCGGCAGTAGCCTCTACGGTTACGGTACCAATCTGCTTGCCTGGCAGTTCAATCATTACACCAGTCTGCGGGTTCTTAACCTTCTTTCCTTTTACCTTTACAGCGAAAGTGTCGCCGGTATTGATTCCCTGACTGCTACCGCCACCAATCATGATGGCATCGCTGTCATAATTAATAAAATATGTGCGCCAAGGTTTGTCGCTACACTTATTGATGATGTTTTCTACCAGCTGACCAATAGCCTCAGAGATGGCTTTGTCGCTCAGAGTTGCATCGTAGCCAGCTTTACCTCCAACGCCAAAGGTGGTCTTTGTAGTGATTTCAGCCTGTCCTTTGCCTTCGTCGGAGTAGATTATAAGACCGTTGGAAACATCCACAATGCGGATAGCAACAGCTGCCTCTACGGTTTGAGTCTTTGTGGAGGTAAATACTCCGGACTTTCCTGTGTTTTTGCGTCCGAATTCCGTTACAGAACCAATTATCATGTAGTCAGCTCCGATAGTGTTCAGTTCGCTGTCTCCCTTCTTCACTTCCTCGAGCAGAGAAGCCAAGTCGTTGCGTTCCAGAAGGAGGAACTTGCCCGAAGCAGCTAGTTTTGAAGAAAGAATGTCGAGAGCCTGCTTACCCATCGGGTCGTTTTCCTTGTCGTAGAAAATGCCCTTGGCGTATGTTGTCTCGTTAGAGAAGCGTCCGATGGCAACTTTACGCTTGATAAACTTACCTTCTGGTGCTTGTATATTTGAACCTACAGTTTCTGTTAGTTTGGTTTTGCGTTGTGCATCTGCAGCCTGTGTGCCAGCAAGAATTGCAAGAGAAAAAATAAGGATGTGTTTTAGTTTCATAGTGTGTAATTAATATAAAATGTAGTTGCAAATGTAAGAGTTTGCAACAAAAAACAAAAAATATTTTTTACAAAAAATAGTGAAGAGTTTAATATTTCATCGATTCGACAGTATCTGACGGGTTCGCTTGCGACCAATGGCGACGAGTTTTTCTGATTTGTGGAAATCGAATATGGTGTAGCGACCCATCTTAACATCAATCATGATGTCGGGTTGGGTTAGCTGTGTCATCAGGAGGGAGTTTTGACGTATCATCAGGGCACTGGTGCGTGCAAGCAGAGTGAAGTAGTTGAACTCGATATTATCTGGAATGATATGGTTGAGGATAATCTGTTTCCAAGATTTGTCCCGTTTCTTTCTGTCCTCAAGCATTTTCCATAAATCGTTTTCGGTTTTGTAGTCATGACCGCTTACGTCGACACCCATCAGCAGGTCGCCTTCTGTGCGCTCTATGCGATTCAGAGGGATGGGGTTTATGATGCCGCCATCCATAAGAATCATGCCGTTGCGGCGCACGGGGTCGAATATGGAGGGAATAGAAATGCTGGCTCTGATAGCGTCGAACAGACTTCCGCTGCGGAATTCTACTTCCTTTCCATGGAGCCAATCGGTAGAGATGGCGCAGTAGGGAATGGGCAGGTCTTCAATTTTCACGTCGGGCACAAACTCCTTGATGGCGTCGATGATGCGTTCTCCTTTTACTATATGGTTGAGGCTGAACGACAGGTCGGAGAGTTCCAGCATCTTCCGCTTGCTGATGGTTTTCATCCAAGCACGAAACTCTTTCAACTTGCCTGCGGCATAAACACCTCCGATGAGTGCTCCCATCGAGCTGCCAGCTACGGAACTGATTTCGTAGCCCTGTGCCAGCAGTTCCTCGATGACGCCTATGTGAACCAGTCCGCGTGCACCTCCGCTCGATAATACTAATGCTACTTTTTTCATTTAGCAAGAATCTTCTTCACACTGACATGTCCGTCGTTGTCGATTGTCTGTTCGAGATAGATGCCGGCAACGGGACGACTGCTGAGTGGTGTACCTTGCAGGCTGAAGAAACGCTGCTGTGGAGCGTTCTGGGTCTGAACGGAGCTGATGGCAGTAGGAGTTTCTACTTCGATGTCTGTTTCGGCAATAACCCAGCGCAGACGGGTACGATCGGCATGTGCTGCGAAGAAATCCAACGGACCGCCCTTGCCGTCAGCGTCCATAGCTCCTACGTTGAAGAGGCGCTTGCCTTGTTCGTTGGCATCCATATAGAAAGCCATCTTTCCGTTGTCTTGCTTTGCGTAGTAAGGACGGATGGCAACAGGAGTAGCGGATAGCAGACGTTCAATCTGCATGTATGCTCCTGACTTCTGATTGCGTACTCTGACAAAACCGTTTTCTGTTTCTTCAATGCTCCATAGTGCAGCACGATCGCTTGCGAGAGGGTCAACCTGTCCACCGTTGATGTTGTTTTCGGAGAGTCCGATGCGGTAAACCAGCGAGTCGCGCTGTCCGTCGGCAGACTTCGTAGAATAAAGGTAACGGCGACCTATTGTGCCATTTGCATCTGCATCTCTTGCGTTAGGATTTGTGCCGTAGCTGTAGATAAGGTAGCAGAGGTCGGCAGAGATGCCTGCAAGGGTATAAATGCGCTTGCCATTGAATGCAGTGATTGCATTGTTGAGTTTGGTTACCTCTGCGTCAATTTCTTCCTGAGTAGTTTTTTCGTTGATAGTTTTTGCAAAAGCCTGAGCATTTGTGATGGCAGTCATCAGGGTGTTGAGTGCTTCTGTAGGATATCCGAGTGTTACGTCGGTGCGAGCACCTTTTGCAAGGGCAGTGGCGCTTTCCAGTGCAGCATTGAATTTAGCCAGGAAAACCGTTACAAGAGAGGCATCAATTTCTACGAAAGTGAAAACCATGTCAGCGCGGTCGAATGTGCCAGAACCCCAGAACCAGTCGTCAACAAAGCCGCGGGCACGAATCTGCTGGTTGCTGGCAGCAGCACTGTTGATTCGATACATCGATACGTTGCCGTAGAGTCCTGACTGCGATGGCTGCTGGTCGCCTGTGTAGTTGATGGTGAGCACGGTAGGGGAGTCGGATGTTCCGATGCGGTCAACATTGTCTATCGAGCTGTTTCTTGCAGCAATATATTTCTTGTTGCCGTAGTTCTGAATGTTCATTCCACCTTCGGTTGGGGTGATAACCCATAGCAGTGCGGGGTCGTCCCACAGGTATGTTTCGGTAGTTCCGAGAGTGCCGTTGTCGTTAAAGGTTAGATACTTCGGAGTTCCGTTCAGGGAAGTGCCGGAGTTGTATGGAATGGTTGCATAGGAAATGATGCGATAGAGTTTTCCTTCCTGTGGTACAAACGGGTTCATGTCTGCTCTGGTTCCGCCGCCCGGACGCATGTACTCATCGTTTACTGAAACGGTGGCAGAGTAGAGCGATTCAATGTCGTCGGGACCGATGGTTTTCATACGGAAGAAATAAACCTTGTCGGCTGTGAGACCGCTGACGGTTGTTCCTGTAGCATCACCTGCCAGACGTTGTATTTCTACGAAAGTCTTGTTGTCTTCCGACTGTTCTACGACGATGGCGGTAGCTGTTTCGGTTTCGTTGTTCAGCCACGTGAGTTTTACGGTTGTAGCGTCGGTAAGGGTAGCCTCAGGATTGGTTGGTGCGGTGAGGTAGCTACTCTTCTGTGCCAGACTGTTTACGTAGTGTTCGATGTTGGTATAACCGCCGCCGAGAGTGTATTCAGCGGCATCGTTCTTCTGAATGTTCAGTCCGTTGGCAATTTCCCATTCGTCGGGCATACCGTCGTTATCAGTGTCGAGTGGCTTAGGTCCGTTTGCAATGGTGCCAATGCCGCCTACGTTGTCTTCGTTAGCAATGAAATTACCCTTCTTTCCGAGCGAAGTGAGTTGTTCGAGGATTCGTTTGTCGTGTGAGTCGCGAACACGTGAAGCTCCCACATGATCTACGATGGTGTAGTATGCCTGCTCGGCACTTTCTACGTTCATCGGGTGGGTAGTGTTGAAGTTCGGATTCTGCATTGCAGTGGCGCTGTTGTGGTCGGTGATGAGAGTGCCGTTGAGCACTCCGTCGCAGTTGCCGTCGAAATAGTTGCCGCTGCTGTAGAGGTGGTCGGTTGCGGTCCAGTCGTCGAAATACTTCTGCGAACCTTCAGGTCCGGCGATGAAGTAATTGTTCATTACGTCCTGATAGTTGTCGGCAGCGGAGTGTCCGCCGATGATTCCCATGGCGTAATTATATACTACATTATTATAATATTGTAGGTAGCACTTCATCTTCGGGTTGCGGCTCTTGTTGTCAGCCCATAGACAGTGATGGATGGTCCAGTTGCGAGTACCGTCGGTGATGGAACCGAATCGCTGCGGTTCTATACCTTCGGAGTTGATGCAGTACTGCCAAGTGATGTTGTTGGCATCCTTGATGTGCACGTTATCCCAAGGTCCCCAGGATACGGAGCAGTGGTCCATGATGAAATTCTGGCATTCGTCGAGCGTCAGTGTACACTTGCTGCTGTTTACGCTCTTTCCGCCGCGCATACGGATGTATCGCATGATGACGTTCTTAGCCTTCGATGCGATGACACGTCCGCCGTAGATGGTGATTCCTTCGCCCGGAGCGGTTTGTCCGGCGATGGTTATGTTGCTGCTGATGGTGATGCTCTTGCCGGTGATGTCGATGACTCCGCCTACGTCGAAGACGACGAAGCGGTTCGACTGACTTACTGCGTCGGCGAGTGAACCTGTGCCGGCAGCGTTCAGGTTTGTTACATGAACTACTTGACATCCGCGTCCGCCTGTGGCATAGGCGCCGTAACCTTCAGCACCCGGGAATGCCAGTTGCTGTGCATTCGTAGCGATGGTTGTACACGCAAGAGCTATAGCTGATAACAAAATATTTTTCATAATGATTATGGTTGTAATAGGTTAGTAAAATCGGAAAGTAATGGATATTTTTTGCGTTCAAGCTAACTTATCCGCCCGCAAAGTTAGGTTTTTTGGAAAAAATAATCCTATCTTTGCAGTGATATTTTTTACTTATGGAACGAATGAAACGAATTGTGATGATGACAGCCGTCGTGCTGTGCCTGGTGGCTGCACCTGAAAAACTACTTGCACAAACACAGCAACAACCTGCAATTGAGATTATTGGTGACCGCACACTTATTCATGTGGAACGTCTTGGCTTGAAAGGCGACGAAACGTTGATGGATGTGTTAATGATGTATCCGGAAATGCTTGTGGGTGGTTTTGAAACTATGCTCGACAACTACCAGCTGCGTATGGAGAATGTGCAGATAGCCTGCAACCTGCGCCAGTATTTGTCGACGACGCTTGCGAAGACGGTGAAGAGAATTCAGATTTGCGAGAACCCGGTTGTGATGAAAGGTACGACGGGCTTAGGCGGTGTTATCGACCTGAATATGGAGCGCAACGAGGACGGCACGAAAGGATTTATCGGAGCTGAGTTATCGACAAAGCTGGAGAAGTCGGCTCTGACGGCTGTCAACTACGGATATGTATCGCCGAAGCAGCAAACTACTGATATTTATGCGTCGGCGAATGTGGACGATAAGTCGCGCCATGGAGATACTGATTTCTCACAGAATGTTTCGTTCAACCTGACTCATCGCTTCACTCCGCGCAACAGGATGATTGTCTATTTGCGCCAGTCGTACTTGCATAACAAGGAACTTCCTGTTGCTGAAGAAGGTAAAAACTACACAGCGTTTATGTATTATTATCATACGCTCAACAAAATTGGTTCGGAGTTGCTTGGTGTGGCGGGTTATAGGTATTCCGACACGTCTTCCGACGCAAAGGCAAATGCGTTGTACAACGACCAGCGCCAGGCTGCCGGCACTCAGGTCTATATGATTGAGTTGGATACTCCGCTGCCTTTCCTCAAGGGCCTGCGGACGTTGGTGGGAAACGAGAACGACCTGACTAACCTTCGCAATCATGTGCGCCAGGACATGGTGGTGGGACCGACGCCGTTCGATGTGAACGACCGTTTCACTGTGAACAACTTCGACGTGTATGCTCAGTTCGACTACACTGTGGGTCCGATGACATTCTCGGCGGGCGATCGTGTGTCGTTCTACCATTATGGTATGGATGCCTACAACGGCAC
>JAEEGK010005400.1_pt1 | contig 30915 bp, 22 predicted proteins | sample 8958771 | NCBI WGS metagenome assembly JAEEGK01 (sample SAMN16246547, study PRJNA631951) | gut metagenome | biome: gut microbiome; feature: rumen; material: SC-attached | host: Bos | place: Iran: Karaj | collected 2018-10
ATCCGTAAGCTGGTCGACGAGAACGCCGACGCGCGCAAGCAGCTCGAGGCCGCGGCGGCCGAAAAGGCCGCGCAGCTGGCCGAACGCCTCTACGCCGGCGCCGACACCGTGAACGGCGTCCGCGTCGCCAAGGTCGAAATGTCCGTGGATCCGGGCTTCGCCCGGAACATGGCCCTGCTTTTGCAGAAGAAGGCCGAGAACCTCGTCCTCGCCGGCGCCTTCGAATTCGGCGGCAAGCCGAACCTCCTGCTGATGTACTCCAACGACCTCGTCGCGAAGGGGAAGAACGCAGGCAAGGACATCCGCGAGGCCGCGAAGCTCATCCAGGGCGGCGGCGGCGGACAGCCGGGCCTCGCCACGGCCGGCGGCCGCGACACCGCAAACCTGAAAGCCGCCCTCGACAAGCTCATCGAGCTCGCAACGGCATAATCTCCCATGAAGAAACTGGACCAGTTCATATTGAAGTCGTTCATAGGACCGTTCTTCGCGATCCTCGCGATCACCATCTTCATCCTGGTGATGCAGTTCCTATGGCTGTACATCGACGAACTGGTCGGCAAGGGCCTGGAGTTCAAGGTCATCCTGGAGTTCCTCATGTGGGGCAGCTGCCAGGTGCTGCCGCTGGCTCTGCCGCTCGCCACGCTCCTGTCTTCGATGATGACCTTCGGCGCGATGGGCGAGAACTACGAGCTCACCGCGATGAAGGCCTCCGGCATCTCCCTCGCCCGCATCCTGGCACCCGCGATGGTCGCCGGCGCCCTCATCGCCGTCGCCGCCTTCTTCATCGGCGACCGGCTGGTCCCCTACTCCATCAACCAGATCTACACGATGCGCGACGACATCGGCCGCACCAAATCGGAGATCAAGATTCCCGTCGGCACTTTCTACGACGGCATCGAGGGGTACATCCTCCGCATCGACGACCGTGACAAGGAGACCGGCATGATGTACGGGGTGATGGTGTATGACCACACGACCGACAAGGGCAACCTCCGCCTGACCGTCGCCGACAGCGGCATCATGAAGATGTCCAAGGCCAAGGACTACCTGACCTTCCAGCTGTACGACGGCACCAACTACCAGGAGACCAACACCCGCAAGTACCGCGACACCACCCTGGCCCTGCAGCGGATCCACTTCTCCCGCCAGGAGATGGTGATTCCGCTGGAGAACTATTCCTTCCAGCATTCCGACTCCGCCCGTTATGGCGAGCAGGTCCGCTCCATGTCCAACGAGCAGCTCCGGCACGGGCGCGACTCCCTGGCCGAAAAATCGGAGGAAGGGATCGAGAAGCACCTGCAGGAGCTCCGGAATTCCTACGCCCTGCAGTGGCAGTCACAGCTGGATTCCGGCTGGAGGGACCCCGCCAAGAAGCCGCTTGACATGAGCCGGAAACCGGAAAAATGGGAGGACCCGAAGCGGCTCAAGCAGGCCTATGAGATGGCCGTCTCCAACGCGAACCAGCTCCAGTCCACCCTCCAGACCCAGGGCATGGAGTCCTACGAATACAGCCGCCTCCTGCGCCTGAGCGAGGTGGAGATCTGGAAGAAATACGCCCAGGCGCTCGCCTGCTTCATCCTCTTCTTCATCGGCGCGCCGATCGGCTCCCTCATCCGCAAGGGCGGGCTGGGCACGCCGGCGGTGGTGTCCATCCTGTTCTTCGTCCTGTACTGGGTCGTGGACATCTCGGGCACGAAACTGGCCCGTGACGGCGCCACCTCCGCCTTCATCGGAAACTTCATCTCCGCCTTCGTCCTCATCCCGATCGGCGTCTTCCTCACTTGGATGGCCATCCGGGAGAAGTCGCTCAACATGGACGCCTTCAAGACCTGGCGCCGCAAACTGTTCAGCAAGATCATGTCCCTGTTCAGAAAGACCCGCATCGTGTACATGGGCACGCCGGAATTCGCCGTGGCCCCGCTCGACGCACTCATTCAAGGAAAATACAAGGTGGTCGGCGTTGTCACCGTGGCCGACAAGCCCAGCGGGCGCGGCCTGAAGATGAACGAAAGCGCCGTAAAGAAATACGCGGTCGCCCACGAGATCCCCGTCCTGCAGCCGGACAAGCTCAAGGACCCGGCCTTCCTCGAGGCCCTCGCGGCCTGGAAGGCGGACCTGTTCGTGGTCGTCGGCTTCCGGATGCTGCCGGAAGTGGTGTGGAAGATGCCCAGAATGGGCACGTTCAACCTCCACGCCGCCCTGCTGCCGCAGTACCGCGGCGCGGCCCCGATCAACTGGGCCGTCATCAACGGGGAGAACCTCACCGGCGTCACGACCTTCATGATCGACCAGAAGATCGACACGGGCGGCATCCTGCTGCGCCAGGAGTGCCGGATCGAGCCGACGGACACCGCCGGCGACGTCCATGACAAACTGATGGCCATCGGCGCCGACCTGGTGGTCCAGACGGTGGAAGGCCTCATCCAGAAGAATGTCGAAACCCGCATCCAGCGCAGTTTCGTCCAGGGTTCCGAGATCCTGCACCCGGCCCCGAAGCTCACCCGGGAGCTCCAGCACATCGACTGGAACGACACCACACGGAACGTCTATAACCTGGTCCGCGGCCTGTCCCCGTTCCCGGGTGCCTTCACCGAACTCGTGAAGGACGGCCAGGCCGCCCAGCTGAAGGTCTTCTTCGGCGAAATGCGCACCGACCTGCACGCCGCCCCGGGCACCGTCCTTTCCGACGGAAAGACCTATCTGGCCGTCGCCACGCAGGACGGCGCGCTGGCCCTCACCGACATCCAGCTCGCCGGCAAGAAGCGGATGGACGTCAAGGCCTTCCTCCTCGGTTTCCGCGATCCCGAGTCCTATACCACCTCCCAGGGTACTTCCAAGGCAGAAATAGAGAAAACCAAACCTGAAGACGATGCATAATATCGTCATCCTGTGCAACGGGGAGTTCCCCCGGAAGGCGTATCCGCTGTATCTGCTGGAAAATGCGGAAGCGGTGGTGTGCTGCGACGGGGCGGCGGTGAAATATATGAGAAGGTTCGGGGAGGCAAGGAGGCCGGAGGCCGTTATCGGAGATATGGATTCGCTGCCCGGGAAGTGGCGGGAGAAGCTGGCGCCGATCGTCGTGCCTGTGGAGGAGCAGGACTACAATGACTTGACAAAAGCGATGAAATATGTCCTGGAGCGCCATCCGGACGTGACCGACATTCATATTCTGGGCGCCACGGGGCTCCGGGAGGACCATACCGTGGGCAATCTGGGTCTGCTGATGGAGTACACCCGGATGTTCGACCTGGAGGGTATCCGGGTGGAGATGGTGTCGGACTATTCCACGGCTTTCGCCATCACGGACACCTGCGAACTGCACGTGGGAAAAGGACGGCGCGTCTCGCTGTTTTCTCCCGACAATTCATTGACCATCAAGTCTGAAGGGCTTCATTGGCCCACGGACGATGTCGTCTTCGACGCCTGGTGGCCGGCCACGCTGAACCGGGCCGGCGCAGACATCGTAAAGCTTACGTTTTCACATCCTTCACGCGCGCTGGTCATTTTAGATTGAGTTATTTTTCCTATATTTGCCTGAATAACAATAAAAGGTCAAATGCTTAGGAAAATACGCATCGCACTGGCCGTCGTGTTCTGGCTGGGTGTCACGCTGCTGTTCCTCGATTTCACGGGAGCGCTGCACGGATGGCTCGGATGGATGGCGAAGGTGCAGTTCCTGCCGGCCGTGCTGGCCCTCAACGTCGCCGTCATCATCGGCCTCATTCTTCTGACCCTTGTCTTCGGACGGGTCTACTGCTCCGTCATCTGCCCGCTGGGCGTGTTCCAGGACGGGGTGGCGCACCTCAACGTGGCGCGCAAGCGGAAGAAGAAAGACCGCAAGCCTTATGGTTACAGCCCTGAAGTCAAATGGCTCCGTTACGGCGTATGGGTGCTCTTTGTCATCGCCCTTATCGCCGGCGTGCAGGCGTTCGTGGCCATTCTGGCGCCGTACAGCGCCTGGGGACGCATCGTACAGAACCTGTTCCAGCCGGTTTATCTCTGGATCAACAACCTCTTCGCCACGCTGGCGGAGCGCGCGGACAGCTATGCCTTCTATTCCAAGGAGGTCTGGCTGCGGAGCCTGCCCACATTCATCGTGGCCGCCGTCACTTTCGTGGTGGTCGCCGTCCTGGCATGGAAGAACGGCCGCACTTGGTGCAACACCGTCTGCCCCGTGGGAACGACGCTGAGCTTCTTCTCGCGTTTCGCGATGTTCCGTCCGATGATCGACGCAAATGTGTGCAAGGGCTGCAAGCAGTGCGAGCACAACTGCAAGGCCGCCTGCATCGACGTGGCGAACCGCAAGATCGACTACTCCCGCTGCGTGGACTGCTTCAACTGCATTGACTCCTGCAAGTTCGGCGGGTTGAAGTATAAGTTCGCCTGGGGGAAAGACATTTCGCAGGATGGCCGGAAAGGCGCAGAGGAGGGTACGGCTTCCTCTGACGCTGGCCGCAGGGCGTTCATCACCGGAGCGGCGCTGGCCGTGGGGACGGCCGCGCTGAAGGCGCAGGAGAAGAAGGTGGACGGCGGTTTCGCGGCGGTCCTGGACAAGGAGGTGCCGGAACGTGACATTCCGATTACGCCGCCCGGATCCAGGAGCGTCAAGGACTTCTACCGCCGCTGCACGGCCTGCCAGCTGTGCGTGGCCGAATGCCCGAACAACGTGCTCCGTCCGTCGACGGACCTCAAGCACTTCATGCAGCCCGAGATGTCCTACGAGCGCGGCTACTGCCGCCCGGAGTGCACCCGCTGCTCGGAAGTCTGCCCGACCGGGGCCATCCGGAAAATCACCAAGGAAGAGAAGACGCAGTACCATGTGGGCACGGCCCGCGTGAACCCGTCCCTCTGCGTCGTGGAGCAAGGTGTGGAGTGCGGCAACTGCGCCCGCCACTGCCCCGCCGGCGCCATCATGCTCGTCAAGGACGAGGCGACCGGCTATCGCCGCCCCGTCGTGAACGAAGAGCGCTGCATCGGCTGCGGCGCCTGTGAGAACCTGTGCCCGGCGCGTCCGATCAGCGCCATCACCGTGAACGGCCGTCACGGCCACGTGGAGGAATAAGTATGAAACGCAGAGAATTTATCAAGATATCGGGCGCCGGAGCGCTCACCCTGGGAGCCGTAGCCACAGGCTGCGCGCCCAAGAAGTCGTCCTCCGCCTCTTCGGCCGAGGAAGGTCCGGAACAGATGGTTTACCGGGAGAATCCGGCCAACGGGGACAAGGTTTCCCTGCTGGGCTTCGGCTGCATGCGCTGGCCCATGATCGAAAAGGACGGCGGGCGCGTCATCGACCAGGAGGCCGTCAACGAGATGGTGGACTACGCCCTCGAACACGGCGTCAACTATTTCGACACCTCCCCCGCCTACCTGATGGGCCAGTCGGAAAAGGCGGCGGGCATCGCCCTGAGCCGCCATCCGCGCGATTCCTATTACATCGCCACGAAGCTGTCCAACTTCAACAACGCCACGCCCGAGGCCTCCATTCAGATGTACAAGGATTCCTTCGAGCAGCTGAAGACCGACTATTTCGACTATTATCTCCTGCACGCCATCGGCAGCGGCGGTGTCGCAGCTTTCGAACAGCGTTATGTGCAGAACGGGATGATGGAATTCCTCGTCAAGGAAAAGGAGGCGGGCCGCATCCGCAACCTCGGTTTCTCCTTCCATGGCGCCCCGGGAGAGTTCGACGAGCTCATCTCCCTGCACGACAGCGGGAGATACCACTGGGACTTCGTCCAGATCGAGATGAACTTCGTCGACTGGAACCATGCCGACGGACGGCGGAACGCCAACGCCTCGTACCTGTATGAAGAACTGGACAAGCGCGGCATCCCCATCGTCATCATGGAACCCCTTCTGGGCGGCCGCCTGGCCAATGTACCGGACGCCATCGCCCGGCAGATGAAGGAACGGGAGCCCGACAAATCCGTCGCCTCCTGGGCCTTCCGCTTCTGCGGCACCCAGCCCCGTGTCCTTTGCACCCTGAGCGGCATGACGAACATGGACCCGCTGCTGGACAACGTCAATACCTTCACGCATTTCAAGCCTCTCACCGAGGAAGAACTGGACTTCCTGGAGCGGATGGCCACCCAGATGATGGAATACCCCACCGTAAACTGCACCGACTGCAAATACTGCATGCCGTGCCCGTGGGGCATCGACATCCCCGGCATCTTCAAGCATTACAACACGTCCGTCACGGAAGGCCGCTATCCGCAGTCGCGGGAGCAGGAGGACTACCGGAAGCTCAAGCGGGCCTACCTCGTGAGCTACGACCGGGCCATCCCGACCCTCCGCCAGGCGGAGCACTGCATCCATTGCGGCGAGTGCCTTTCCCACTGCCCCCAGTCGATCCCCATCCCGCGGGAGCTCCAGCGCATCAACCGCTACATCGAGAAGCTGAAGCAGGATACGCTGTAACGCGGACGGAAAAAAAGAGTCCCGGACCCTTGACGGATCCGGGACTTTTTCATTACAGGAGGCCGCAGCCTACCGGGTGATCTTCGGCTCGCGATGACCGAGGAAAGGAATCTCCTCCTTCATGGGAAGCCGGGGGCTGAACGGGTTGGTGAGCGAAGGGGCGCTGTGACCGACCTTGGAAGACTTCGAAGTCTGACGGGCCGGAGCATTGGCGGGGGCGCCGGATTTGCCGGAACGGTTGAACGTGGTCTCGGTATTGGTCCATCCTTCAGGGACGCCATACGAGGGATCCATCTCACCGTTCAGGAGGAATGCGATGTTGTTCTTGCAGTACACGACACCGGGGTCCTTCAGATACAGGCTCACCGCTTCACCATCGATGTTGGTGACCGTGTAGTTGGCGGAATTGTAGGTATAAGCCGTCTGGCCGGGATCGATGAGGATGACACCGGTGGCCGTATCGAACCAGCCGTAAACCGGCGAAGACGTGATATTCCTTCCGCCGATGGCCTTCATCAGTTCGGGGCAGATGTCAGTGAACATGATGTCTCCGCTCAGCGGGTTGTCACTTTCCTCGATGACCATCGTCAGGGTCTGCGCGGCGGACGTCCATCCATATCCGCTTCTCTTGTACTGCTTGAGCGTGAAGTAATAGTTGCTGGCGGTGTAGGAGCCGATGACATCTTCCAGCGTCAGTCCGCGGTCCATGTCCGAACGATAATAATCATAATCTTCTTCGGACGCGAAGAGGAGGGCGCAATTCTCCGTCAGTCCCTCCACGGGGATTGTCTTGGCATAGGCGAAGTAGGTGCCCGTGGGAGCGTCTTCGGGAAGAGGGGCGATGAAGCTGCCGGACTCGGTGGCCTTGGTGGCGTTGCCGGCGGCGATCATCGCTTCGGCCGTTTCCTTGTCCGGAGCGACGACGAGCCAGGCGCCCGTCAGGTCGTCACCGAGTTTCACCTCGACATTGGCCGTCGGATGGGCGGGCGTGTCGTCGGCGATTTCCGACATGGAGACGGAGCAGTTCAGGTCCAGCTGCTCTTCCGCATCCGGGAACAGGACCGTCGTCCACATGTAGCTCCAGGAATCGGACCAGTTCCAATAATAGTATCCTTCGTTCATCTCATACAGATACAGAGAGGAGAGGAATGCGTTCGTAGGAACGCCGTCCGCATTGTATTTGGCCACGAAGTTGAAGGAGTTGTCGTCACCCCAGTTTCCGGGGCAGGCGGCAAAAGGATGGACATCGACCGCCGTTCCGCCGGCCGTCGAGCTATACTTGTAACCGGTATAGTAGTCGTCATAGATGATCGAGCCGTCCTTGAGAACGGTGAAGGTCAGATAGTCATCCATATCCTTCGCGAACTCCTCGTCGATCTCATAACCGCGGAATTCCGCCGCCTGCTTGTAGGGGTTCTCGAAACGATAGACGCCGGGGTTGTTCTTGTCCTGGAAGAATTCCACCTGGGACATGTGATAAAGAATGTCGTCCGTCTCCCGGTCATCCTCCGCCGTCATGTAGTAGAACACCGGCATATCGAAATAAGCGCCGACACCCATGGATTCCCATGCGGCGGGAGCGGCGGAGAAGGTGGCGACCTCGGTCACCTTGTTGCGCTCGATGGGAATGTCCCCGCGCACCGTGCGGGAATAGAGGATTTCTTCCAGGTCCTCATCATAGAAGCCCACCCGCGCGCCGGCAGGAATGCGTCCGACAGGGAGCGGCATGTAGATGGTGCCGGTACCGTCCGCATTGCGGTTGAAATGATAGACGACGAAACGGTTGGCGTAACGGGCCGTGTGCTGCTGGCCGTCGGTGCCCGTATAGGTATAGGTTCCCTCACGGGCGGAATCGTTGGTGATGACACCTTCCTCATCCCAGGTGAAGTAACCGGAAAGCGGCTCCTCAGACATTTCGACGGCGAAATAGGCCGCGCCCTCGGGAATGTCCGTGAACGTGAACTTGGCTGCGCCGGTGGCGGTATAGAACAGATAGGAGTCGTCATCCTGCTTCACACCCATCAGCGGCATGTTCGACAGCGGATTGGAACTGGCCACCGGGAAGTCGGACTCGCTGTCGTCGATGTCGGTGATGGAAGGGAGGTAGAAATAGATGTTGCTGTCATCTTCTCCGCCGAAAACCACGGCGCTGCCGGCAGCGGTGTAAAAAGCCAGGGAATAGAGCGTGTAACCGTCCTCAACCTCGCCGGAGAAAACGGTCTCGGGACCGGAAGACTGGGCGTAGAAAGTCGTAAGGCGGATATAATCCTCATCCGGAGAAAGCGTGATGACGGTGATGGAGTCCTTCTCCACCCAGGAGAAGGTCTTGTCATCCGCATAGGAAGTGCGGGTTTCAGGAGCGATGGCGGCCTTGAAGGTCACAGTGTGGGTCGAACCCGTCGCAGGGTCGATGGCGGCGGGCATTTCCTTCTCCTTGTTGCAAGAGACGGCGAGCAGGCCGGTCAGGGCGACTGCAAAAAAGAAAAACTTCTTCATGATCATCTTTTGTTTGAGGATTGGAAAACTAGGACCAGGGGTCGAAGTCGATCGGATCGTCGAGGTCTTCGCCGGCCGACCCGCCGGTGGAGATGGTGGAGGCGAGGAAGTTCACCTCGAAACCGACATACGCGACGCGTGTGTCAGGAGTCAGATACTGCTTTTTCATCTTATACATTGTGTTTGATTTGGCACATTTGGCGTCAAAGTTCAATAAAAAATTCAAAATATCCAAATATGCATCTTGAAAAAGCCCCGGACAGCCCGCGTCCACCCCCCTTCGCTTGGATTTATGGAATAATATTCCGAAATTTGCAGGCTTTTTACCGCTTGGAAAAAAGTAACAAACAGCTATATAAACAAACAGACAACCTATGAAGCAAAGGTTCATTGCGTTTTGGGCGGGTCTGCTCTGTTCTCTTGTTCTCGCTTCGGCCCAGACAGCCGTTTCCGGCTCCGTCGTGGATTCGAAGGGAGAACCCATTGTCGGAGCAGCCGTCTATGTGGAAGGATCCCAGTCCGTCGGCACGATGTCCGATCTGGACGGAAACTTCACCATCAAGAACGTCCCTGCGGCGGCCAAGTACATCATCGCCTCCTGCATGGGCTACAAAGACCAGCGCCTCGCCGTCAATCCGACCCTGAAGTTCGTCCTGGAGGATGACTCCACCGTCCTGGACGCCGCCGTCGCCACCGGCATGCAGACCGTCGACCGGCGCCTGATGACCGGCTCCACCACCAAGGTGGACGCGGAGAGCGCCAAACTGGCCGGCGTGGCCGACATCTCCCGCTCCCTGGAAGGCCAGGTGGCCGGCGTGTCGGTCCAGAACGTGTCCGGCACCTTCGGCACCGCGCCGAAAATCCGCGTCCGCGGCGCGACCTCCATCTACGGCTCCTCCAAGCCGCTGTGGGTCGTGGACGGCGTGATCATGGAGGACGTCGTGGACGTCTCCGCGGACGACCTGTCCTCCGGCGACGCCTCCACGCTGATCTCCTCCGCGATCGCGGGCCTCAACTCGGATGACATCGAGTCCTTCGACATCCTGAAGGACGGTTCCGCCACTTCCATCTATGGTGCGCGCGCGATGGCCGGCGTCATCGTCGTCACGACCAAGAAGGGCAAGGCGGGCCAGAGCCACATCAGCTACACGGGCGAATACACCGTCCGCCTGAAGCCGATGTACTCCACCTTCAACATCATGAACTCCCAGGACCAGATGTCCATCTACCAGGAGCTCCAGCAGAAGGGTTACCTGAACTACGCCGAAACGGCCAACTCGATGAACACCGGCATCTACGGAAAGATGTACCAGCTCATCAGCCAGTACGACGCCACCTCCGGCAAGTTCGGCCTCCAGAACACTGACGCCGCCCGCGCCGCCTACCTGCGGGCCGCCGAGTACCGCAACACCGACTGGTTCGACCTGCTGTTCAGCAACAGCGTCCAGCACAACCACTCCGTGTCCACCTCCGGCGGTACCGACAAGTCCAACTACTACGCGTCCCTGTCCCTGATGGACGACCCGGGCTGGACCCTGCAGAGCTCCGTGCAGCGTTACACGGCGAACCTCAACACCACCTACAAGATTTTCCACAACCTGTCGGTGAACATGATCGCCAACGCTTCGTTCCGCAAGCAGCGCGCCCCGGGAACCCTGTCCAGCGAAATCGACCCGGTGTACGGCGAGGTCAAGCGTGACTTCGACATCAACCCGTACTCCTACGCGCTGAACACCTCCCGCGCCCTGGACCCGGACGAGTACTACACCCGGAACTACGCGCCGTTCAACATCAAGGACGAGCTCAACAACAACTACATCGACCTGAACGTCCAGGACATCCGCGTCCAGGGCGAAGTCAAGTATAAGGTCATCCCCGAACTGGAGCTGAGCGCCATCGCGGCCGCGAAGTACACCCAGACCTCGCAGGAGCACAACATCCTGGACGGCTCCAACCAGGCCCAGGCCTACCGCGCCATGGGCACCTCCACCATCCGGGCGTCCAACCCGTTCCTGTACACCGACCCGGACAACCCCTACGCCCTCCCGATTTCGGTCCTTCCGAACGGCGGTATTTACGAGCGGTCCGACAACAACATGCTCAGCTATGACTTCCGCGCGACGGCCAACTACTCCAAGACCTTCGCCGACAAGCACATCGTGAACCTGTTCGGCGGCACCGAATGGGCCGTCATCGACCGGCACAACACCTGGTTCCGCGGCTGGGGTCTCCAGTACACCATGGGCGAGATTCCGAACTACGCCTACCAGGTCTTCAAGCAGGGTTCCGAAGAGAACTCCAACTACTACACCTACGGCTGGCTGTACGACCGCAGCGAGGCTTACTTCGCCAACGGAACCTATTCCTACATGGGCAAGTACGTGATCAACGGCACCTACCGCTACGAAGGCACCAACAAGCTGGGCAAGTCCCGCAGCGCCCGCTGGCTTCCGACCTGGAACATCTCCGGCGCATGGAACATCAGCGACGAACCCTTCTGGCGGCCGCTGGAGAACGCCGTCTCCCACCTGAGCCTCAAAGCCTCCTACTCCCTGACCGCCGACCGCGGCCCGTCCTACGTGACGAACTCCACCGTGGTCATCAGCAGCCGCACTCCCTGGCGTCCGTTCGCGAACATCCGCGAGGTCGCCCTGGACATCGACCAGCTGGCCAACGAGGAGCTTACCTACGAGAAGAAGAACGAGCTGAACCTCGGTCTCGAGGCGGGCTTCCTGAACAACCGCATCAACTTCACCTTTGACTGGTACAAGCGCAGGAACTTCGACCTGATCGGTCCCGTCAACACGCCCGGCGTGGGCGGCGAAGTCGTCAAGTACGGCAACGTGGCCGAGATGAAGTCCGACGGCTTCGAGATCAGCCTCACCACCCAGAACATCAAGACCCGCGACTTCAACTGGACGACGAACCTCATCTATTCGCACGCCCGCAACCTCGTCACGAAGCTCCAGAACACGACCCGCGTGATCAACCTGATCACCGGCTCCGGCTTCGCGATGGAGGGCTATCCGGTCCGCGGCATCTTCTCCATTCCGTTCATGGGCCTGAACGAGGAGGGTCTCCCCACGTTCCGTGACCAGGAGGCCGTGTATGAACAGGATGCCAGCGGCGCCTGGGTGCTGAAGGAGGACCATGTCTCCGTGAGCGACATCTACTTCCAGACCTCCGACCCGGACAAGCTCCACTTCCTGCAGTACTCCGGCAACGCCGACCCGACCGACCTCGGCTCCCTCGGCAACGTCTTCACCTGGAAGGGCCTGCGCCTGAACGTGTTCATCACCTATTCGTTCGGCAACGTGATCCGGCTGGACCCGGTGTTCAGCAGCACCTACAACGACCTCGACTCCATGCCGAAGGAATTCAACAACCGCTGGGTCGTCCCGGGTGACGAGAAGCGCACCGACGTCCCGGTCATCGCCAGCCGCATCCAGAACCGCACCAACACGGAACTGGCCTTCGCCTACAACGCCTACAACTACTCCACGGCCCGTATCGCCCGGGGCGATTTCATCCGCATGAAGGAGATCTCCCTCGGCTACGACTTCCCGAAAAAGGTGACCGACGCCCTCCACATGGGCACGCTCTCCCTCAAGGTGCAGGCGACCAACCTCTTCCTCCTGTACGCCGACAAGAAACTGAACGGCCAGGATCCTGAATTCTTCAACACCGGCGGCGTGGCCGTCCCGGTGCCGAAGCAGTTCACCGTCACTTTCAAATTTGGATTCTAAGGAGATACGAAGCATGAAAAAGATTCACTATATCCTCCTTTCGGCCCTGCTGGCCGCCGGCTGCGACACGTTCCTGGACAAGATGCCGGACAACCGCACCGAGATCGACTCCCAGGAGAAGATCCAGGCCCTGCTGGTCTCGGCCTATCCTCCCACGGATTACATGCTGGTCACCGAGTTCATGTCCGACAACGTGGACGACTACGGTATCAACAACCCCTATACCGACCGTTTCATCGACGAGGTTTTCGCCTGGGACGATGTGACCGAGAGCGACAACGAGGACCCGGAGAGCGTCTGGGAATCCTCCTACCACGCCATCGCCTGCGCCAACGAGGCGATCCAGGCAATCGATTCGCTGAACCGGAAAAACGCGGGCATCGACCTTTCCGCCGAACGCGCCGAGGCGCTCCTGTGCCGGGCTTACAACCACTTCATCCTGGTCAACGTCTTCTGCATCGCCTACAATCCGGAGACCAGCGGCAGCGACCTGGGCGTCCCCTACATCGAGAGTCCGGAAACCAAGCTGAACCCGAAGTATGACCGCGGCAACGTGGCCGAGGTGTACGCCAAGATCGAGAAAGACCTGGAGAACGCCCTTCCGTATGTGTCCGACCGCTACTACACGGTTCCGAAGTACCACTTCAACCAGAAGGCCGCCTATGCGTTCGCGGCCCGGTTCTACCTCTACTACGGCAAGTTCGACAAGAGCGTGGAATACGCCACCAAGTGCCTGGGCTCCCAGCCTTCCGCCATGCTCCGTGACTGGGAATACCAGTCGAAGATGACGCAGAAGTACGACGCCATCGTCGACCATTACATCGACGCGGCCCTGAACTGCAATCTCCTCCTGATGACGGCCTATTCCAAGATGGGCCTGGCCTTCGGACCTTACTATGTGTACTCCCGCTACGCCCACGGCAACTATCTCGCCGCCATGGAAACCGGAGAGGCCATTCCGAACCTGTGGAACGGCAGCAACGAGACCTATTGGATGGGCATGAAGGAATACGAGGCCACGAACCTGGACAAGACCATGTTCTGGAAACTCCCCTACCTGTTCGAGTACACGGACCCTGTGGCCCGCATCGGTTACTACCGCACGGTGTATCCGGCCTTCGCCTCCGACCAGGTTCTGCTGGAGCGGGCCGAGGCCAACACCCTCCTGGGCAAGTATGACGAAGCCCTGGACGACGTGAACCTCTGGATCCGGAACATCGCCAGCGCCGACGAGGCGCATCTGCCGCGCACTCTCGACATCGACCGTGTGAACACCTGGTTCAACAACCAGCCTTACCATGTTTGGGACACCTCCAGCGTCAAGAAGCACCTGAACCCGAAGTTCGTCACCCTGGAAGAGGGCTCCACCAAGGAGAACATGATCCAGTGCGTGCTCGCCCTCAAGCGGGTGGAGACCCTGGGGCAGGGACTCCGCTGGTTTGACGTCAAGCGCTACGGCATTCAGCTCGACCGCCGCATCATCAACGCGGACGGCCGCCCCTACCGCAACACGGGCACCCTGGAGCCCTTCGACAAGCGCACCGCCGTCCAGATTCCGAGAAAGGTCCGCGACGCCGGCATCACTCCCAATCCGCGTGACAATCAGTAAAGCATGAGCCTTATGAAAAAATACATACTTCATATTGCCGTCATCCTGGCCATCCTCTCCGGCGCGTCGTCCTGCGTCAAGGACCCGCTGAGCGAGAACAGCGTCATCCGGGTCTCCGAGACCAAGCAGAACGATTTCGACAAGTGGCTGGAAGCCAATTTCCTGCTGCCCTACAACATCGACTTCAAGTACCGCTTCGAGATGAACGAATCGGACATGAACTATTTCACCATCCCCGCCGACTACGAGTATTCCATCGTGATGGCCCACCTGGTGAAATACCTCTGCGTCGAGACGTATGACGAGGTGGCGGGCATCGCTTTCACCCGCAGCTACTTCCCCAAGATGTTCTTCCTGACGGGAGAATGGGAATACCGCAACAACGGAACCATCATCCTCGGTACCGCCGAAGGCGGCAAGAAGATCTTCCTCGCCGGCGTGAACCTCCTCGAGGAAACCCTGACCAAGGGATACGGCGACTACGCGGGCAATCCCACCGAATCGCTCAACCACTACTTCATCAAGACCATTCACCACGAGTTCACCCACATCCTGAACCAGAATGTGGACTATCCGGTGGATTTCTCGATGATCACGGGCACCAGCTATGTGGCGGACAGCTGGAGTGACGCCCCTTACAACAAGGAGTACCTCCAGAACGGCTTCATCACCGACTACGCCCAGCATTCCGACACGGAAGACTTCGCCGAGATGCTCTCCGAGTACATCACCCACAGCCAGGCCTGGTGGGATGAGCAGATCGCCAAGGCCGGCGACAAGGGCTACCTCATCGACGCCAAGCTGGACATCGTCCGGAATTACATGCGGGACAACTTCAACATCGACATCGACGTGCTCCGGGCGACGGTTCTCCGCCGGCAGGACGACGTCTTCGCCGGCCGGGTGGACCTGCACAGCATCGACATCAAATAAACGGAGGGAAAGACCATGAAAACCAACAGAATCCTGACTTTCTGCCTGGCGGGCCTCCTGGCCCTGGGCGCCCAGTCCTGCCTGAAAAGCTATGTCGAGTACTTCGACGACTCCGCGGCCGAACGCCTGACCGGCTACCTCTCCGACCTGGACCAGATGCTGGGCGGCGAACAGTACGGCTGGCGGATGGAATACTTCGTCGGCAACGAAGACGGTGACTTCGGCGGCATCAACGTGGCCCTGCGCTTCGACAACGAGAAAGGAACGGTCACCGCAATGAGCGAGGAAGACAAGACCGCCGCCTACACCAGCCTTTACGTGCTGACGTCCGACAGCGGCCCCGTCCTCTCCTTTGACACCCACAACCCGGTCCTCCACAAATACGGCACCGCCAGCGCCGACTACTATGAAGGCCGCGGCGGCGACTACCAGTTCTTCATCATCGGCTACGACAAGGAGAATAAGGTCGTGAACCTGAAAGGGAAGCGCAACGGCAAGCTCTGCAACCTGTATCCGCTCTCCGAACCGATCGACGCCTTCAACGCCAAGATGTTCGACATCAACCGCAATTTCTACGTCAGCACCTTTGAAGGAGATATTGACGGACAGAAGGTGACGGGCGACATTGACGTCCGCAACCGGCAGTTCACCGCCTACGAAATGGAGGCCTACGGAACTGGCGAGCACGGTGAGACGCTGTACGACATCGCCAATACGGTCTCCGTCCCCTATATCCTCACGGAGAACGGCCTCTCCTTCTACGAGCCTCTGGAAGTGTTCGGAAAGTCCCTGGACGGTCTCGATTTCGAGTTTGACCTGGAGAAGAGCGACACCACCTTCCGCTCTCCCGCGACGGGCGTCTCCTTCAAGGGAGGCATTCCGAAGGACTGGCTGCCTTACGAGTTCTTCGAGGGAACTTATGTGCTGACCTACAATGCATCCACCTTCAGCAGCGGTTCGACCATCAGCGGCATTGAACTCGTTCCGGAAGAGCCCGGCGTCTCGTACCGCGTGAAAGGGATGAGCCGTCAGTTCGACCTGCTGATGGAGTACAACATCCGCACGGGACGTCTCGAACTGCGCTTCCAGATGGTCCTCAAGCCGGGAACGGACGATCCGATCATCGATGACGACCAGTACATCGTCGTCCTGCTGCCGTGGGCCCTGGGCCCCGACTCCGGCGGACTCTGGATGAATTCCGACCTGGGAATGGCGACCGAATGGAACGGCAACCGCGAGAGCCCCAGCTTCAAATGGGTGGACAACGGCGGATCCCGGAAATTCATCACCACTTCCTTCCTTCTGTATTACTACGACACGGATGACACGGCGGAAAGCCCGTACTACGGTTCCGCGTCCAAATATTCATTCGCGGGTGTCGGCGGTTCCGACCAGCTGCCTTACCTGAACACCTTCCGTAAAACCAAATAGTGATCGGCCATGAAGAGAATCATCACCCTATTTGCAATGGTTGCCGCCGCGGCCGCCCTCGTCTCCTGCAAGGAAGACAACGGATTCGAACTGATCGTCCCTCCGACCATCGACGTCACTTCCGGCGCCAACATCGAATTCAAGGCCATCGGCGGAACCGGGACGATTGAGGTCGCCCCCTCGGAAGGACAGCTCCAAGCCACTACCGCCCAGAGCTCCTGGTGCCACCTGACGGTTTCCGGGAACCAGATCGCAGTCTCCGTGGACGCGTATGACGGACTAGAAAGCCGGTATGCCATCATCGACATGAAAGCCGGAAACGCCACCGGACAGACCATCGTCCAGCAGTTCGGCGTCATCGTCAAGAACTTCACCTGGAAGGATTTCACCGTAAAGAACGAGAGGCAGACTGTCGAATTCCCTTACGACGCCAACGGTTCCACCGTCCAGGCCGTCTCCACCGAAGACTGGGTCACCTTTGAGGCGACGCCTGAAAAACTCATCGTCCACATCGCCCAGAACCCGGGCACCGACTATCGGGAGGCTCCGGTCCACTGGACCATCGGCGAAGTGCAGGGCGACTTCAACATCGGCCAGTTCGACCTGACGGCCGCCGGTCTCCTGGGATCCTGGACCTGGCACGGAGGCCAGGCGCCGAACAACCGGGACTTCCCGATGGCCGCCACCCTGGAAGAATGCGAGGACGGGACCTATGCTCTGGCCTTGTCCGCTTCCGCCTCGTCCTACGCCCTGGAACTGTCCATCCGGGACATCGTTCTCGAAAAGAACAACCTGATGCTCCCCCTCGGACAGTTCGTCGGCACCTATACGTTGACGAGGACCGGTGTCGTGTATGACACCTACACGCTCCTCTACCCGGGCACGGCCCGGATCAAGTATGCGGATGCCGTCACCGAAGGAAGAGTCCCTCTCTCCCTGGTCAAGGATGAATCCGGCCAATGGAAAGCCGTCTGCGACATGTCCGCCTATCCGGACACGCAGTTCCGCTTCGAAATGTGGCTCCCGGCCGGCGAAGACGAGGAAGCGCACGAAGGAAATTCCGACGCGGGCCTGACCCTCTCCAACATCTATCTGGTCAAGGAGTAACCCATCTTCAGAAAATCCCACAAATTCTTTCCGGACTTGTGGGATTTTCTGATTTTTTTACTACCTTTGCAGTCCGGTTTTTACCGGACCCGTACTGGAGAGATGCTCGAGTGGCTGAAGAGGCACGCCTGGAAAGCGTGTGTACCCCAAAAGGGTATCGCGAGTTCGAATCTCGCTCTCTCCGCACAACAATGGTCTACAGCTATCTGTAGGCCATTTTTCGTACCATTTCATTGCACCGTTGTCGCACCAAAGCTTTGGAAATGCTGAGAAATGTGACGCACCGCTGTTTTCTCAAAAAAAAAGATTACATTTGCAGATGAAGACCGCATAGAAAGTTCCTATTCGATTTCATGGATCTTACTTTCCGCGGTCTTCTTTTTTGCTTATGGATCCACTTCTCATTCAGTTTTTCCACGCCGCCGTGCCGGACGCTCCTCCGGCCCGCCAACCGTTCCGGCTGCAGGAAGACGCCCTTAAGCGGGGATATATCGTCCCTCTGGGGCTGCTCACCGCAGACGTAGAAGCCTTCATTGAGCGGCTGCCGCTGGAACTCAACACTACGTTTTACCGCCGCTGGCAGGACGTGGTGGAGAAGGACCGCCTGCAACTCTTTATGGATCAGATCCTGCACTACGCCAGCACCTATGGTTCCTGTTTCACGCAAGAAGGCAATGGCCATGTACCCAACGAGGGCGCGGAAACGCCGGAATTCAAGGAATATACCGTTATCGTCCCCATCACGGAAGAGGCCCTCTACAAACGCTGTCTGGCGCTGGTGCAAGGGAAGGCGGCATTGAAAAGCGACACGGTGGCGGCACTCTGCCGGACCATTACAGACCACTTGGCCGCGCACCCCTGGGAGAATCTGGACATCGACGCCATCGTCAACCGGGAGGCACTCAGCATCTTGTGCAAGGCTTTGGGAAAACGCCCCACGGAACCCGTTTCACTGCTTCGCTACATGGTGTACGAAGCCACGGGAGAAACGCTGCTCATTCAGTCAAACCAGATGCTCCAGATCGTTCGGAGGCACGCCAACGGCTTCGACTTCCGCACCCTGCATCCAACCGAACTGGATGCCTTGGCCAGCATCTTCTACCGCTTCAAGAACCTCTTCTTGGCTTTCCGCACGCTCGAAGAGACGAAGAAAGGGGAGGTGGTGCTGCAGCCTTCGGTAAACAGACAGGTAATCAATCGTTTACGCCGGGCAGCACCCGCCCTTCACACCCCCATGCAAGTGGGCTTCTGGGAGCGACTGCTCGCATCGCGAGTCAGCGAAACGCAACTCTGTGCCCGGCTGGGAGAAGCCAGCGCCTTCAAACTGGTCACCCTGCTGCAAGCCATTCGGGAGCGCCTGCTGCTGGTACCGGGAGACCAGCAGATGTATCTCATCCGAAACGGCAGCGCCTGGTTCCAGCCGGTTCCGGAGCGGCAGGAAGATACCGCTTATCTGCAAATGCTGGAACGGGTGCTGCGGGAACAGCTCATCCGCCTGTTGGCGGCCAAGGCCTGCACAGTCCGCTTTCCCGATAAACTGGAGCTCACCTGCCCGTCTTCGGAGAAAAACTTCCTGGGCAATCTGCCATTCGGCAGCAGCTATCCCATCGGCAGGAACAATTTCTTCGGCATCTATTGGCGGAACGAATGGGGCACAAAAGATTTCGACCTGAGTTTCCTGGACTGGACGGGCGTCAAGACAGGCTGGAACGCCGAGTATAATACCGGAACCACCGTCTATTCCGGCGATATGACATCGGCCGATCCGGAAGCCGCTGAACTCATCTACTGCAAGGAAGGATTCCCCTGCGGCAGCATCTATGTGAACCGCTATTACGGCGCCGCCGGAAGCCGTTTCCGCTTCTTCTTCGGCCAGCAGGAACTGACCGACATCACGCTCAATTACATGGTGGACCCCAACTCACTGCTGCTCAGTGAGGAAATGACGTCCGAGCGGCGGGAGAAAATGGTGGGCGTCGTCGCTGCGGGCCGCATCTGGCTGATGGATGTGGGTGTAGGAGGAGGTCGTGTGTCCGGCGGGGAGGACGCCGGTTCCAAAGAAGCCATCCTGGCCCGCCGGGCGCAGAGCTTCCTGCCCTTGCGGGAGGTGCTGCTGGAAGCCGGTTTCACGGAATCCGACACCCCCGAACTGGACCTCCGGCAGCTGAAGAAAGATACGCTGTTGGCGCTGTTTGGATAACCTATACCTGGAGGTCCCGTGAAAAAAGCATTGATCATCCTGGCAGCCTTGGCGCTGCTGCTGCCCCTGCAGGCGAAAAGCCGGCAGAATGACCGCGAATACTGGTGTTCGCTGGCCTGGAAGATGGCGCAGCCGGTCTCGTTTATAACGGCTACATTCGCATAGACTTGCTTTATACCCTGGACTTCTTTACCAGGGACAAGGTTCTATAGAATCAAAGGGTCTGCCTGATGTGATATCAGGCAGACTTTCTCAAAAAAGACGGTGCGATAAACGGTCATTTTCATCGCACCAAGTTGGGAAGAGCGATTAGAAACGATTAGAATCGCAATCCAAGGGTCTCTATCAAATGGCGCGTAAGCGCCACAAGGTCAATTATTTGAATGGTTTTGACAAGAAACGAGTAGTTTCGCAATATGCTGCGAAATATGTGACTTTACTCTCGCTCTCTCCGCACAACAATGGTCTACAGATACCTGTAGGCCATTTTTTGTGCAATTTTGTCGCACCGTTGTCGCACCAGAATGCAGGTAATGCACCAAGGGGTTTGGTTATCCTTTTGCTGGGGGTCAGCACGGGGCAATTCGCAAGCGCCTATATCTTAACTAATTACGAACGGGAGTGTGCTGATCCCCTCGTTTTTGAGAGGGGTTTAGCACGGGGGCGTGCTGAACCCTCCGATTATGAGGGTGGGTCAGCACACACCTTAATCAAACTCATTGATTTAGAGAAAGATACGAAAGGGCGCGTGCTAACCCCTTGGATAGATAACCTTGTTTTTCCCCAGCAAGCATATCGCACCAAACTTTGGAGATGCGGAGAAATGTGTCTATCTTCACATATCTGTATATCCATTGAAGATGAGAAAGGTATATTCCATTTGTAATTGGTGGTCTGCGAAGGACAAAGAGTTTTTGATGGCCTTTGGCATCAAGATCAAGTCCGAGTTTGAAAGGATAAGCTTCCCGGATGAAGAACCGTATGATGAACTCAAGAAGGCACTACTGATGAAGAGGGAATCTCTCGATGGGCCTTATTATGAATACACAGACGAAGAGTTGCTGGCCGCTCCGTATTGCGTTTACAGCTGCGGTTATACTTCTGGATATCCGAAACCGGAAAATTCATATTTGGAAAAGACTTTCGACACAAGCCAGATGTGTACGACGTGCCACATGGGGCGTGTGCAGGCCCATCCTTTCCGGATTGGAAAACTGTCCAAGCACAAACTTTGGGGATATTGTGCCTGGGAATTCGACCCTTTGTTTGTAACCGACGATATATATGATGAGGTTTTTGCTCCCTATGGGGTTCAACGCCGTCCCCTTCTCCATGCTTCTGGGAAAGTAGTGGAGGGAGTGTCACAACTGGTGATTCCCGTTACGGACGAGCCGCTGGACCTCTACCCCTATCGTTACGAAATCTGCCACGAATGCGGAAGAAAACGGTATCTCCCCGGAGAGACCATCAAGCATCCCTATTTCCCCCTTCACAAGCATCCGCTTCCGGGAATTTATATGACGAAAGAGGTGTTCGGGCAAGGCCGTCAAATCAGTCATTACATTCTGATATCGGCAGATATCATTCAAAAACTCCATGCGCTGAAAGTACTTCCTTATTGTCACTTGCAAGTCCCTTGCACCCCGGACATCAGCCGATACTTGACTCCGGACGACGGCTGTGAGTGATAGCTTCGCAAGCCCCCGGGAGGGCACCGAGATAGCGACGGCCGCCAGGCCGGCGGAATCTCGCCGGCTGCTTGTACAAGGTATGATTTCCGGTCGTATATCTTGTCCCTGGGATCCGCCTCACAGTAGTCCCTGAAGCCATTGGCTTGTACAAGATGTCACAATAATTATCCCATCTTATACATCGAGCCGCGGCAGACCGAATTGAGCCGGCAAGTCGCAGCGATTTGAAAGAATTCAAATAGTCAGGCGTATCTATTTAAAACTTGCATGATGGATACAATGAAACCGAATGAGACAAACACCAGCTCCCCGATGACATTATTGCCCCTCCCGGAGGGTGCCGCGGAAATCGGGGAGGACGCTTTCTACGGTCGTGCCGATTTGAAGAGAGTTCAAATCCCGGACGGAGTCGTCAGGATTGGGGACCATGCGTTCATGCGCTGTCCCGATCTGGAAGAGATTCACCTTCCTGACAGCGTCAAAGAAATCGGGCAGGGCGTCTTCTATCACTGTGAAAAACTGAAGACGATTCACATTCCCGACAGCGTCACGGAGATCAAGCCGAGCACGTTCACCGGTTGTCATGAGCTGAAGCATATCGACCTTCCGGGCAGCATCACCAAGATTGGAGACGGGGCCTTCTTCGCTTCCGGGCTGGAGGAGATTTACCTGCCCGACGGTGTTACGGAAATCGAGAGAAATGCTTTTGATACGTGTTTAGCTTTGAGGGAGATTCACATTCCGGCCAGTGTTGCGGAGATCGGCGGTTTTGCCTTCGTCTTCTGTCCTGAACTCGAACATATTACGGTGTCTCCCTCCAATGAAAGGTATGATTCCAGGTCCGGCTGCAATGCCATCATCGAGACGCAGACCGACACACTGATCGTCGGCTGCAAGAGCACGACCATTCCCGACAGCGTCACGAAGCTGGGAGAGTGTCCTTTCTATGGCAATTCCACCCCGAAGGAGATTTTCATCCCCGGCCATCTCACGGAGATCGGGGGCAATGCGTTCGATTCCTGTCCCGGAATTGAATCCATCAAGGTGTCTCCCTCCAACAAAAGGTATGATTCCAGGGCCGGCTGCAATGCCATCATCGAGACGCAGACCCATACGCTGCTTTTCGGTTGCAAGAACACGACCATTCCCGCCGGAGTCATTCGTATTGGCGACTGCGCATTTCGCGACTGTTCCGATTTGACGGAAGTCGTCATCCCTGACGGGGTCACCCAAATCGGAAGCCTTGCCTTCAGCCAATCCGGCTTGAAGAAGATTCATCTCCCCGACTGTGTCCTGGGAATTGGAGACTCGGCTTTCGAATGGTGTACTGCTTTGGAGGAGATTCGTCTTCCCGACAGCGTCACGGAAATCGAGGATCGTACCTTCAGCGGATGCTCCGCTTTGAAAAAGGTCCATATCCCTGACAGTGTCACGAAGATCGGGGATAGCGCTTTCGATGAGTGTTCCACCCTGAAGGAGATCCATCTTCCGGACAGCATCACGACGATCGGGGGTTTTGCATTCCACTGTTGTCATGGCCTGGAGAAGATTCACCTTCCCGACAGCGTCACGGAGATTGGAGATTATGCCTTTGATTTCTGTAACACCCTGAAGGAAATACGTATTCCCGACAGCGTCACAAAGATTGCATGCGGTGTTTTTCGCAGATGCTCCGCTCTGATTGAGGTTCACATCCCGGACAGCGTCACGGAGATTGGATCGTGGGCGTTTGGCAGATGTTTCTCTTTGAAATCTATTCGTATTCCCGGCAGTGTTACAGAGATCGGGGATCTTGCTTTCAGCGGTTGTTCCGCCCTGACGGAGGTTCACGTCTCCGACGGCGTCACGAGGATTGGAGCATGGGCCTTTCTAGACTGTTCCGCCTTGAAGGAAATCCATATCCCCAAGACCGTCACAAGAATTGGCGGCGATGCGTTCAAAGGTTGTTCCGCCCTGGGGAGATGAGGGACGGATTCAAGGGCATCCAGATAGGACGTCGGGCACTATTTCACACTACCGTCATAGAGAACGGCAGCGACATTACAATCGCCAATCCGAAGGGAAGAAAAATAAGGCAATCTCTCAAATCTATCGGCAAAAAGAAATCATCCAAGAAGCACGATAGGAAACAAACGGAAACTGACTGACACCCCCACTTTTTCAGCTAACAGAAAGGCCTGCCTGATATCACATCAGGCAGGCCTTTTCTCCAATTGGGCGGTGCGATAAAAGATCATTTTTGTCGCACCGTTGTCGTACCGAATATTTGGAGACGCGGAGGGTCAAAGAGAAATCATTGACACACAGTGAATTATGCATTTTTGCCCGCTCCGAATTGACCAGTCAATTCCCCGTAACTGACTTTCTGTCAGCAACTTCCATTTGACGCACCCGGCTCCGGCGTACCGCTCCCACCTGCACAGCGCACAGAACCGGTGTTTAGGTGCGGCTGTTTCCTGTTACCATGCAACTTTTACTGCGTTTTACGGTAACACAAACGCCTTCTCACGTCCCCAAACGTGGCAGACCCAACCTCTCAATCCGGCATCTGCCACACCTGAACGTACAGAACGCCCTTTTCGTGGCATACCAAATTGAACGCCTGAGAGGATAGGGCATGGCAAATACTTTTTACTTGCAGAACTGAATGAAAAAACCATCTTTGTCAAGACCAAAAACATATCTGAACTATGAAGAAGATTCTTTTCACCTGGATGCTGATGCTTGTCACAGCCCTGGCCGTACACGCCCAAAGCCTGACGGGCAAGCAGTGGTGCACCGTCCTCAACGACGAAGACGGTGAAGGCGTTGCCGTTGCCCTCACGTTTGAGAAGAACGGAACCTGCGAGATGCTGATCGCGGCCCAACATGACCTGGAAGAGGACGGAGTGCCCATCAACCTCGTGGCCGGCGTTACGGTCCCCGGCACCTACAAGCGCGACGGCAATGACCTGAACACCCGGTTCAACAACGGGAAGGCCAAGGTCGATGTCGACTACGACATCAAAGGCATGGACGCGAAGACCAAAGCCATGCTGACCAAGCAGATCAAGGGGGAAATCAGCCCCCTCAAGAAAGAGTTCAAGCAAGTCCTGCTGGACGGAATGCCCAAGATGGACCATCTGAAGATCGTCTCGCTCGAGAGCAAAAGGCTCGTGGTCAATAACGACGACGATCAGGAAATCCCGTTCTACGTCGAATGACAGGCCGGACGTCAGGTTGCGGGCCGGCTACGCAGCACGACAACGCGTGCTCAACAGTATCCTATATGCTCTCCCGCTGGGAGCCGTAAGGTCCATAGTAACGCATGCGCGTTCCGTTTCTGAATGAAACGACGACGGCGTCGCCGGACCACCGTACATCACTGATGGCGCCGTCCTGGACAAGACAGAGCTTATATCCGCCGGTGCTGACGACGACAGCCTTGTAGCCGCCTTCAAGGTAAGCTTCTTTGCGGCTCAGATATTCCGCGGGCCATTCTGATGAATGCATAATGATCGGGTTTAAGTGTTATGACAATGTGATGCACAAAGATAAACAATTGTCCCGCTCCGCCCAAATAATATCCCCCGTTTGGAGAAATCCAAGAATGTGACTACCTTTGGTATCGATGTGCAACCTGATTATCCCGACCTGGAATGAGTGACGTTTTCATCAGCTATTCTTCATCCGACAAAGCCATTGCCGACGCCGTATGTCACAGTTTGGAAGAGGCGTCCATCTCCTGCTGGATCGCCCCCCGAGACGTGCTTCCGGGGGAAGCCTACGCCCGTCAGATTGTCCATGCCATCAAGGAATGCTCCGTCGTGGTTCTGATATTTTCCAAGAATTCCAACGGATCGGAACACGTGGGCAATGAAATCGACTGCGCCTTCTCCGACAACAAGCCGATCATCCCCTTCGCCGTCGAGAAAACCGATATCAGCGAAGACTTGAGCTACTACCTGAAACGCAAGCACTGGCTTGTAGCCTATCCGGATTACCGGGAAATGACCGCCCAGCTCGTGGAATCGATTCTCCGGATCGTGGGGAAGGATTCCCCCCTGGAGAAAGGTCCGGAATGCGTCCCCATCAAAATGATTCCTGTCGACGGCGGTTCTTTCATCATGGGAGCCACCCCGGAGCAAGGGAAGGACGGAGATGATTCCGAGAAGCCGAAACACCGCGTGACGCTCAAGTCCTTCAGCATTTCCGAAGCGCCTGTCACCGTGGCGCAGTACCGGGAGTTCTGCCAGGCGACCGGACGCAAGATGCCTCCCGCCCCCAAATGGGGCTGGATCGACAATCACCCGATCGTCAATGTCTCCTGGTTTGACGCCGCCGCCTTCGCGGAATGGTTCGGAGGCCGCCTGCCCACCGAAGCGGAATGGGAATTCGCGGCGCGGGGCGGCAATTTGAGCCGGCACTTCAAATACAGCGGGAGCAACACCCCCGACGAAGTCGCCTGGTATGCCGACAACACCAGACAGACCGGAACAAGACCCGTCCGGGCGAAAAAGCCGAACGAGCTGGGGCTTTATGACATGAGCGGCAATGTATATGAATGGTGCCGGAACTGGAAATACGACTACACCGAGGAGGATCAGACGGACCCTCAAGGACCGGAAACGGGCTGCATCAAAGCCAGCAAGGGCGGTTCCTGGCACAGCAGCACCAGAAGCGTGAGAGTCGCGAACCGGGATGACGATCCGCCGGAGTTCTTCAGCCACAATGTGGGCTTCCGGGTCGCCAAGGACTAGCCCTTATTACAAACTCAGACTATGGTCGATGCACCCCGGATACTCCTCCGGGTAGTGCGTCACCATCAGCAATGTCTTTCCGGGAGCGCCGCAGTATTTGTCCAGGAGGGCTTTCGCCCGATGGCGCTGCGTTTCGTCCAGGCCCTGCAGGGGTTCGTCCAGAATATACAGCGGCGGATCCTTGACAAAGGCGCGCGCCACGAGGCAGAGACGCTGCTCTCCGCTTGAGAGGCGCAGGAAAGGACGCTCCGCCAGATCCGCGATGCCGAATTCCCCCATCCACCGCAGGGCGATGTCCCGCTGTTCCGCGGACGGCCGACGGAACAGGCCTTCCGTATCAAAATGGCCGCTCGTCACAATGTCCAGCGCCGGCGCGTCCATCCGGAAGGCCCGGTGCAGTTCCGGACTCACGAAACCGATCTGACGCTTGATGTCCCAGATGGTCTCCCCGCTTCCCCGCGGACGCCCGAACAGTTCGATGTCATGGGCATAAGCCTGGGGGTTGTCGGCGCAGATCAGGCTCAGAAGCGTGCTCTTGCCGCTGCCGTTGGCTCCGGTCAGCGCCCAATGCTCCCCCTGCCGGACCGTGAGATTCAGGGAATTCAGGATGACGCGTTCGCCGTAGCGGATCGTCACGTTGCGAAGCCGGATGACGGCGGGCGGAAGGACGCTGTCCAGATAATCCTCCCGCAGCACCTTTCCGCCGGCCTCCCCGTCCGCAACGGGAATGACGTGCGTAATGAACGGAGGAATCTCCGCAGCACGGGAAAGGACCAGCACCAGCGTCATCGAAGCCGACAAAGCAGCCAGCAGATCCGTCAGAAGCGCCCGCGTCCGCGGGTCCAGGCCGATATAGGGATTGTCGACGACCAGAATCGCCGGTCCGCCCAGCAGGGCGCGTGTCAATTGATACTTGCGCAGCTCTCCGGAAGACAGCGTCACCAGCGGCTTGTCCAGCAGGAGCTCCATGGAGAACAAGGAAACCAGCTCTCCCAGACGCCGCTCCGCGGCGGCCGGGTCCTTGCTTTCGGCCGCTTCCTGATGCAGCGCCTCCCCTGCTGAAGGCGGATCGCCTTCGAGGGTGAACAGGTTCCAGCGCTGCTGCATGAAGAAATTGCGGTCACCGTAACTCCCGTATGAATCGCGGAAGGTGATGTATTTCGCGCCTCTGCGGCCCGCGAAAGCGGCCGCCAGGCGGCTCTTGCCGGAGGCATTGTCCCCCACCAGGGCGACCTGCTCTCCCGGGCGGATGTCCAAAACGTCAAGCATCCTCAATCACTTTTGTCGCGGCGGCGCAGAGCGCCTCGTAAAAATCCTCACCGAAGGCGGCGATGAGCGGATCCTTCAGAAACTGATAGACCCGGATTCCTTCGCGCCTGCCCTTCTCGAACGCACATTGACAGATGTCCCAGCGGTGCAGGTTCAGGCCGATGCGGCCGGCTCCGAGCTCCGCCACGCGGATAGGATACAGCTGGCAGGAAATGGGTTTCCGGAAGGTTGACTTCCCCGCGAAAAACTGCCGTTCGATGGAGCAGAAGCAATTGCCATCCTCGAAATGGCAGAAGGCGCACTCCTCGCTGCCGGTTACGAGCGGCGTCACGAGGTCTCCGTCCCGGTCGATTTCGAAGAAACCCTTTTCATTCACGGCCTCCCGACCCTCCGGGCGCATCAAGGGCGCAAACGACTCGTAGTTGGCTTCGATCGGGTCCAGCTCCTCTTCTTTGAGCGGAGCGCCGCTGTCGCCAACGATGCAGCATTGTCCCTTGCAAACGGGATAATCGCAGGCGAAGTACTCCAGGATGACGTCCTCGGACACGAGGATGTCTCCGATTTCAACGATTGTTCCGAAAGGTCTTCTGTGTCCCATCATTCCATGACGATTTCCGCTGCCGACCCGGCCGCCAGGGTAGACAGCATGTCGGTCAGGCGGGCGGCGCTGACGCTGTTCACGCTTTCCTTGTAATGGGTGACCAGGTCCTTGCCGATACCATAGCGGGCGACGAGGGCCGCCACGACCGTCTCCGGCTCCGCAAGTTCCCGGTTCATATGGGCGAGGGCCATCGCCTTCCAGGCGTTCAAGTCCTTGGCGGAGACGGGTGACGACGCCGCTTTCCGGACACCCCTCCGAACCGCTTCCAGGTCCGTTCCCCCTTCACAGGAGATGAGCATCCACAGCCGTTCCTGGGGATAGGTATGGAAACCGGAGGTCACTTCCACGGACATTCCCTTCCCGTCCAGCGCTTCCACGACACGACGGCGGAGCACCTCGGCGGCGATGTCGGCCATGGCATAGTTGATTCCGGACAGCGGATATTCCGTGTCCAGGCGGACATAGACAGCCTTGCCTCCGCCCGCCTCCCGGCGCGTGACCGTTCCCGTGCGGGGCTGATAGCGGAGCGTCTTGCGGGCGGCCGCACCGCGTTGCGTGCGGAAGCCGCCCAGATAACGCAGCAGCGTCCGGCGCACCGTCGGCTCGTCCACGTCGCCCACGATGAACAGCATGCCGTCGTTCATCCGGGAGAACAGGGATTCAAAGAACTGCGCGGCCTTGGCCTGCGTCCCCGGATTCAGACCCGTCACATATTTCTTGGCGGAATAGCTGAAACCGGGATACATCATGGCATACAGCCGGCTGTCGACCGGTTCCTGGGCCCATTTCGCGTTGCGCAGGTAAATGTCGAACTCGCCCCGGTTCACCGTCCGCCCGTTCGCGAGCGCCAGCAGTGCTTTCAGCAGCGTGGGCAGTTTGGAAGACGGCGCCCGGCCATGGATGGATGTGAACGTCAGGGCGACCTGCGCCTCCATGTCGATGCCGTTCACAGCCAAATGGTCCCGGAAATCGGACGCGGACATCCCGCCGGCGTCATACAGGGACAACATGTCGCCGAAATAGCCGCCCTCCCCTTCCGTGAGGCCGGAAACGCCGGACAAGCCGCCGCCCAGCAGCAGGGAATAGTGGAAGTTCCGCAGGCCCGGCACCTGTTTGTAGACGACCCGGATGCCGTTGGAGAAGGTCCACAGGACGCCGCCGGAAACCGGCTCGGGCTTGGTTTCCTTGAGTTTGACACGCGGGCAGGCCACCTCCAGGCCGGAGGTGTCCCGCTGCCAGGAATATTCCTTCGCCTCTTTGAACGTGGATCCGTACAGGTAGGCCAGGTTGTACTGGAACAAGGCGTTGTCCTCGTCCAGCGAGTCCAGACGTGCGCGGTATTCCAGCGTCAGGCTGGAAAGCTGGTTCAGCAGGGAGTTCGCGAACTGGTTGAACAGACGGGTTTCCGTGCTGTCCGGGACGTTCTTGCGGGCGAACAGGCGCGTTTCTTCAGCATAGGGGGCGAGATTGGCGCCATAGAGGAAATGGGCCGTGCAGCGCTCCACATATTTCCGGTTCGATAGGGCCGTGTTCCCCCGGGACACCATGCCGGCCATCATCACCTTCTTCGCGTCGGCGAACTCCTCCACCGGAACGCCGAAGCCGTCCAGGCCCGCCAGGGTTCCGGAGATGATCTTCATCGCCGCCTCCAGATGCTCCTTGTCCGTCTGGACCTCCACGGCGTATTCCTCGTTACCGCTGGTCTCCGTACTGTTCATATAGTGGAAATCCAGCCGGCCGTACGGAATGCCGGCGTCGCGGAGATTCCGTTCGATCCTCCGGACTGCGATGGTCTGGAATTCCCGGCTGAGGATGCCCATCACCAGGGCCTGGGCCGTATTCATCTGCTCCTGCGGCGTACGCGGAGAAGCATAGGCGACGCGGACGACGCCCCGGTCCCCCATCGGCCGGTCCTTCCAGATGACGGAAGGCATCATCCACGGCTCCCATACGTAGTCCGGCCCCCGGCTGTTCTCCACGAAATGCTGCGGGACCATCATCGAGAAGATGTCCATCTTCTTCTTGAACTCCACCGGGTCGATGTCGCCGCTCACGATGACGGCTTCGTCGGCGCGGGATGCCGCCACCTGGGCGAAGGTCACGAGCAGGGTCGAATCCAGGACATTGGCGTCATATACCGGCACCCGGTCCAGGTGCAGGACCGTCGATCCGTCATGCTCCTGGAAAAAGCCGCCCGGGCGGGGGCCGATTCCGTTGCGGGAAAGATACCGGGTCTCAAACCCCTCTTCGGCGGCCTGGGCGGGAGCCTCCCCGCGGCGGACGACGGCGAAATCGGCATATCCCTTGACTTCGTCGTTTTTGACCATATAGTAGGCCACTCCGCAGCGCAGGGACCCCCGCTGGATTTTTCCGTCCATGGGAAGGGATGGCAGCGTCTGCGCTGGCACAGTTCTTGAAAATACCAGAAAGGCCAGGCAAAAAACCATATGGAAAAGTCGGGTCGGCATGGAATTAGCGCATTGACAATGCAAAATTAACATAAAAAATTGCTATTTTTGCAAAATGCGTGCAACAAGGCAAAGACAAAATAAGTATAACGAATAAACCCAAACGAAAGATGAAAAGATTATTTGTCGCCGTCGCGGCGCTCGCGCTCGCCGCAGGAATCGCTTCCGCCCAGGACTACAACGCCGCTGTGGAGGCTTTCAACAT
>JAEEGK010005402.1_pt1 | contig 30907 bp, 24 predicted proteins | sample 8958771 | NCBI WGS metagenome assembly JAEEGK01 (sample SAMN16246547, study PRJNA631951) | gut metagenome | biome: gut microbiome; feature: rumen; material: SC-attached | host: Bos | place: Iran: Karaj | collected 2018-10
AAAAATTTAAAAATATCATAAAATAATCGAATTCTTTTTTAAATATTAATCAAAAAATAAAAATAATTTAAGTGTTTTTGAAGTAAATAAATAAAGTAGTTTATTGTTTTTCAATTATAAAAATAATAAAAATAATTAAACCATTATATTTTTAGTTAAAAAATCTTAATATGCAAAAAAATTTATTTTCAAATGAAATTTAATTTTTATTAAAATATAATAAAAAAATATCTTATTAATTATTTCATAATTTCATTTTCATCATCATGTAAACCATTTTCACTTTCATTTCTAATTTCATTAGGAGGATTATCATTAATATTATTATCATTAATATTATTTATATTATCAGCATCATTAATTGCTTTCTCTTCCTCAGTTTCCAAAATAAGTAAATCATCAATAGGTTTTTTGCAAATAGGACAAGAACTATTTCTCATTCTTAAAGAATGGGCACAATTATTACAAGTACAAGAATGATTACAAGGTAAAAAAACAGTATTTCTTAGTTCAGAACAGCAAATTAAACATTCTCCTGAATCTAAAGCACAATTAAATATATCATACATATCAATCCACATTGAATGAGTTCTTAATCTTTGTAATTCACTTTTTATTATATAATGATGAGATTCATTATCTTCTTTTGATATTCTACATAATGTTACAAAAATAATTTCATTCTTATCTTTAAATTCTTGAGTATTTTCATCGAATAAAGGAACCATTTCAATAATTATATCATAATAATATTCATTTCTATTTATATTATTATTATTATTATTATTATTTTCGTGGTTTTCTAAATTATTGTTTAATTCTGGATTTTCTATTTTATTTGTGTTAAAGTATTCCATGTCAATATAAGCTTGATTCTCAAAAAATGGAAGATTTTCTCCTTTTGGTAAATTTTTAAATACTATTCCTTTATTTTCAAATTTTTGACTTGGTAAATATGATAATATATGTTGATTTTCATTTGAATTTGGAATTAAATTTTTTTTTCCTGCTTGATTCTTTTTTACATTGAAATTAATATATAAGTCAAAATCAACTAAGGAATCATAATTAAATTTAATATAATATATAGTATTATTGTGAGCATCTCTTTCTAAAGATAAAGTTTCTTTTTTTAAATATATTGGATTTCTTATTGCATATATTTCTTTCATTGATGGAGGATCAACTAATATTGATATGTCAGAATTTTCTTGACCTTGGATTAATTGTTGATTTTGATCTGCTTCTATATTATTGTTTTGAGCCACTGCTCCATTTTGACCACCCATAATTTATATTTATTTATTTTTATTTTTTTACTTTAATTGTTTATTAATAAAATTTTAAGTTTAAAATAATGCTTTTCAATTTTTTTTAAAACAAAATTGTTGTATTTAGTCATTTTATATAATTAGTTTTGCTTTTTTATTCTTTTGAAGGCGATTGTTCCATTTGATATTGAGCAAAAGCAGATCTTACAAAAAGTTCTAAATTAGTCCAAGTACCTAATAAATCATTAATAGTAGGACAAAATTCTTGATCAAATTTATTTAAATTCATAATATATCTCTTATCATAATTCTTAATCATTTTTTTCAATTCAAAAATATTCATTTTATTAGCATAACCTAATTGATTACTTAAAGAATCTAATAATCTGGTTTCTTGATAACACATTTTATCAAAAGCATATTTTTTATCATTTAATAATTTAATATTATCAATATTTTTGTCATTAGGATCTAATTCAAATTTACTAACATCTTTTGCATTAAAAAGCCTATCTTTCTTTAAATTAAGTCTTCCTAATTCTTCCATATATTTAACTTTTAAATCTTGTCTTCTTTCAATTAAATATGAATAAGATTTACCTTCCAAATTAATATATTTGAAAAAATCTTTAATTTGATTTTTAACTAATATATTTTGTTTAATTAATATTTTCCTCCAATTTTGTAAAAATAAATGTAATTCTTCATAAGTTCTAGTAATATTTTCTTTCATTAAAACTTTAGTATTAAGTAAATGTAGAACTTCAAAATTTTGTTCAGCATCACTTAAAGCATTAGTAGCTTCAATAATATGATTATAAAACAATTTTAAATTCCCATTTAATTTAGTTAAAACAGATTCTTGTAAATTAAAAAATTTCCAAATATTTCTAAAGTATTTTTCATTACCATTATCAAGTGAAATAATAGCTTTTCCATCTAAAGTTTTATAATCTTCAACATAACTACTTGGAGTAACACTAGAAAATTCTCTCATTTTAGCTTCGTACTTATTTCTATCTTCATAAGATAAAAAAGCAACAATAAATTCATTAGCTTTAAAAGATTCATTTTCAATTACATTATTAATAAATAATTCAAGAAATTTCATTCTTTTCATAACAAAATCAGTTTCAAATCTTCTAGAAGAAGCGTTTTTTTTAGGTAAAGGAGGAATATTAAATCCAGGATAAAATTTAATTAATAATTGTCTTAACCAATCAAAATCACTATATCTTCTTTGAACATTCCATCCAAAAGGATCTGTAATAACTTTATACACAATATATTTCCCATATATTAATCCTCCATCCATTTCTGTTGGGTCTGATATTGTAATTGATATCATATTTCCATTTAATTGTGTTTTTTCTAATTTTCTACAATTTATTACTTTTTCTTGGAATTGTTGCTGAGATTCTGCCTATATATTTTATTATATATATTTTACATTCATTGATTCCATTTTCTCTATATTTTCCTTCTTTACTTCTTCTTTGTTTTCATTTTCTTTTGTTGAATTTGATGTGCTTATTTCTTCTTTTACTTCTTTGATAAATTCAGACACTACTTGTTGAAGTTGCTCTAATGTCCAACCGTTTAAATCGTCACCGTTTTCCTTTTTATTCAAGCAAAATTCTATAAATTTATTTTGATCATAATTTTTATCTAATATTTCTCTTTGAAGTAATTCCTGCTTTAATTTCAATTGATCATCATTTTTTTCCATCCTTATATAATTGATATATTAAATATATAATAATTGATTTAAAAAAAACAATTATAAAAAAAAAATAAACATCATAATTAAAAATCCAAAAATAAAAGGAAATAAAAAAAAAGTAAGATAATTTAAAAAAAAATGGAATTAAAAAGTAAAAATATAATAGTATACCCTGGTCAAAATTACGTAAACGGAGTATCAATATTAGATAAAACATCAATGATGACATATTCTAAAATAGTATGTTGTTTATGTTCAGCAGTAATAGATGCAAATCCATCAGGAATATGTGAAGTATGTGCAAAAAAGAATATTGATATAGTATCTAATTTACCAAAAGAATTCACATTAATATATTGTAAAAAATGTGATAGATTTAACAGACCTCCTTGGGTAAAAATTGAGAGAGAATCTCCTGAAATGATGTCTTATTGTTTAAGTAAGTTAAAAAGTTTTAATCATAAAATTAAAATTATTGATTCTTCTTTTATTTATACTGAACCACATTCTAAAATTATTAAAATTAAAGTTACTGTTCAAAAAGAAGTTGATAAAAATTTAATTAATCAAAGTTTAATTATTGAATATAAAGAAAATTGGATTTTATGTAGAGATTGTCAAAAATTACAAACACCACATATATGGTGTGCTAAAGTTCAAATAAGACAAAAAGTTCCTCATAAGAAAACTTTTATGTATTTAGAACAATATATTTTAAAAAATAAAATGCAAGAAAAAGCAATGAATATTCAAGAAGTTAATGAAGGAGTTGATTTTTATTTTAGTGTTAAAAGAGATGCTGAAGTTTTTACTGATTTTATTTCGAGTGTAGTTCCTAGTAAAATTACTTTAAGTAAGAAATATGTTTCTTTATCAACTACTACTTTTACTTTTTTAGTTGATATTGCTAATGTTTCTAAATATGATATTATTAAAATAGATTATAATTCTAGTAAATTATTAGGAGGATTTGGTCCTTTAATTATTTGTACTAGATTAAGTTCAAAAAGTCATTTTGTAGATTTGATTAGTTTTAAAGAAATTGATTTTGATAGTAATACTTATTTTAGATATAATTTCACTAATTTTTGTGATAGTTTGAAAATAACTGAATTTCTGATTTTAGATGTTAATGAAGAAATTGATTATAGTAAGAAATATAAAAGTAATATTAATTTAAATAATAATAATAAAGATAATAATCAACATAAGAAGAAGAAAAGGAATAAAAGAGGGAAAAAAAATGAAAGTGATAGTGATGATGATAAAAAAAATAATGAGGAAAATAAAAATGAAGATGAATCATCATATGGAGGAAGTAGTATAATGAGTAAATCTACAAATTATCAAAAAAATGGAATAATTGAAAGAATAGAATTTAATGAGAAAGAAAAAGAAAGAATTGAAAGACTTCATTCAATAAGAATTAAAATAATAAGTAATGAAAATAAAGAAAAAAATAATGATGCTGAAATTATAGAAATAACAAGTTTTTTAGGTGATAAAATTAATGTTGGTGAAATTTGGTTAGGTTATGATTTAGAAAGAATAAATTTAACTGCTGAAAATTCTGAATTTTATGATTCTTATAAAGATAAATTAAGTAGAGTTATTTTATGTAGAAAAAAACCAGAGTTGGAAAAAGGAAAAAAATTAAAGTTAAAACAATTAGATATGGAAAGAGAAATTATTAAACCTAAAGGAAAAAAGAATGAAGAAGAAAATAATAAAGAAATGGAAGATTTTCTTGAAGAAATTTATGAAGATAATGATTTAAGAGAAAATGTTGAAATTGAAAATGAAAATGAAAAAAAAAATGAAGAAAATAAAGACAATTAAATTATAAATTTTTAATTTTAATAAAAAAAGATTATTTATATATAAAAAAATACTTATTTTAAATTATGAAAGTATTATTTTAAATATTTTGTTTATAAATGTATCAAAAAAATAAATTAAAAATGACTTCTTTCAGTCAACCAAAAAATAATACAGGAAGTCTATTAATCATAACTTCAAAAAATGGATTAAATTCAACAAAAAATTTAAGTCTTGAAGAAGAATCAAATAATAATTTAAAAGTACACAATACAATAAGTAACCTAATTGATGTTATTAATGAGAATAATTTAAATTTTTTTTATCAAGATAATACTTCAAGTTTTAAATATAATATTGATCAATTAAATTTAAAATTTTATTTAGAAACAGAAAAAATATTATCATCAACAGAAAAAACATATCATAATGAAAATAAATTATTTTTAATATTATTTAAGCAAATTAATTTATATATTAGAGAAATTGAAAGATTAAATACTGTTTTAATTGATCAAGCAAAAGAACCAAATTTATTAAAGAAAAAAATGGTTATAATATCTCAAAAAAAAAGTGATTTAGAAACAAAAGAAATGTTAATTCAAACCTTAAAAACTACTATAAAATCCTTAGAAAAAAAATTATCAAAATTAATTTTTTCTGAAAATAATTTAAAAGAAGAGAATGAGAAATTAAAAAAAGAAATAAAACATTATAAAGAATTATATGAAAATTATTCAATAGGATTATCTTCAATAAGTAATTCCACAACAATTCAAAATAAAAGAAAAAGAACATTTTCAGATTTTAATCAAAGTAATTTAAATAATGCAACAATGAGAATAAATAAAACATTAAAAAATGATTTTAATGTATTTAATAAATCAACTCAAAAGAAATCAATATCAAAATTAAAAATTATAAAAGCAGTTAAAAGTAAAGTATCCAATTCTTCAAATAAAAAAAATTATAGTAATATATCAAATAGTAATACAACAAGTATAACAAATAATATTAATAGTAATAGTGGAAGTAATAGAAGTTCAAATTTAGTTGATGAAAATGGAAATGTTAAAAATCAAAAAATAAGTATTAATATTACTAAAATAAAAAAAAATAATTCTAATTCTTTTAATTCTCATCATTTTCATAGTAATAGTAATAATTTACCTTCTTCTCATCATGATAATATTAGTTTTTCTGTTTTAAATAATAGAAATGTTATAATAAATAAAGAAATAGAAGAACTTGAACAAATTCAAGATTTATTAAATGATGTTAAAGATTATTTTTCAGAAAAATGTAATAATGAAATTGATTTTGCTACTTTATTAAATGATAATAATAATAATCCACATATTAGTTTTGAAAATAACTTTGAAAATTCTAGTTCTTCTGGTAAAGAAAAAAATATGAATTAATAATATAAAGAAAAATAAAATGGAATAATTGGTTATAGGTTATTCCTTCTCAATTATAAATTATAATTTTTAGTATATTTCCTTGAGTTAAAGATATATATTAATTTTATTAATGTGTATAGGAAGGTTTCTTTATATTCCAATAAATTTGTATTTATAAATATTTATACATCTTAAATATTTTTTTCATAATTTTAATTTTTTAAAAAAAAATATTTATTCAATTCATTAATATATTTACCTTTCATATTATATATAATATTATTGCTCAAAAAAAATTAAATGTGATTATTGTTAAATAACTAATATATTGTTTAAAAAATATCATCAATTTCAACTTCTTTTCCATTATTTAAATCTTCAACAGCTTGAATATATAAATTATATATATCATTTTCTTCTTTTTGTATATTATTACCAAAAGCTTCTTTTTCTTTTTCATAATTATCAGTAATTTTTTTTACAATTTCTTCTTTTTCATTTAATTGATTAATTAATTGACTATATTGATTTTTCAATAAAGCAAGTTGACCATTTAATTCATCTTCTTTATCAATAATAATTTTATTTTCTAAAATTAATTTATCATTCAATTCTCTCATTGGTCTTAATTTATATTCAAAATGATCTCTAATATCATATTTTTGTTTTTCTAATTCATTTTCTTCTTTTAATAAATTATTTATTTTTTCTTTCATTACAATAATATCATTAATTGAACTTGAAACTTTTTCATTTTTAATTGTTTGATTATTTATTTTTTTTTTATTATTTGGACTTTTAGAACTTGATAAATTATTATTATTTAACATTTTCTTTTTTGCTTTTAAAGTATGATTAAAATTTTGTGAATGAAAACTTTTTGATAATTTATTATTTATTGAACCACTAACAGTTGATTCAGGATTTGAGTCTTTATGATTATAAGTATCATTAAAATTTTTATATTTTGAATTATTTTTTTTTTAAAGGAGTTTGATTTAATTTATTATTATCTTGTATAATTTCTTTGATATTTAAATCTTTGTTTTGAATATTTAAAGATTTATTTTTCTTGTGCTTTCCCTTAAATAGATTTTGTTCTTTTTGATTAATTAATTTTATTTTACAATATGATATAAATCTTTCCTCTTCTCCTTCTGTTCCATCTTCATAAAAATTATGAGTATATATTTTTAATTTGCATTGACCTTTTTTCATTTATACTTATTTATTTTTATTCTTAAATTATTATTCTAATTATATTATTCTATTATCAATTTTTAAGATGAGATTAATTATTCTAATACTTTTTTCTTTTGTATTATCTAAAAATGATTATTTTTTAACCGAAGGAAAATATTTAGATTCAACAAGAACAAAATTTGAAGGAATTCTTGAATTTAAAAATCCTACATTCAATGCAAAAGATTATAACATTAAATTCAAAAATAAATCATCTTTAACTCCAATAAAAAAACTAAAAATTAATTTAGATCTTGAATGTAATGAAGTAATTCATTTAAAAATAACAGATAAAGAAAAAGAAAGATGGGAACCCTCAAATTATACAATATCATCAGAATATAAAGAAAAAGTAAAAAAATGTAAATCATCAATACCATTGAAATCTAATGGTATATATATAAATGAAAACAAGTCAGAACCATTTTCTTTTAAAATAATAAAAAATAAAGAAACAATATTATCGTCTGAAAAAGGAAATTTCTTATATTCTGAGTATTTTTTAACATTAGGATTTTATTTGACATCAAATAATATATATGGATTTGGAGAAAGATACCATGATTTATCATTAGGAGATGGTATATTTACAACAAATCCAAATGATACAGGAGGAATATATCAAGATGATGGAACTGGAGGATATAATTTAATGGGACATCAACCTTTAGGTTTTCATAAAACTTTAAATGGTAAATTTTTAGGTATATTATTTAATAATATTAATGTTCAAGATTTATATATTAATTCTACTATAATTAAAAATAAAACTTATTTTGAACATAGAACTATTGGAGGAATTATTGAATATTATTTTGTTTATGGAAATACTCCTGATGAAGTTATTATTAAATTACATGAAATTATTGGAAGACCTATTGTTCCTCCTTTTTGGAGTTTAGGTTATCATCAGTGTAGATGGGGTTATTATATGGAATATGATTTTGAATACATCACAAAACAATTTACAAAATATAAAATACCAATTGATACTTTTTGGATGGATTTAGATTTAATGGAAAATAATAGAATTTTTTCTATTGATAAAAATAAATTTCCTAATTTTGATAAAATATTAGAAAGGTTACATAAAGAATATTTCCATTTTGTTCCTTTAATTGATTTAGGATTTCCAATTAATAATGCTGATCCTTATTATAGATTAGGAACTAGAAAAAATGCTTTTATAATGTCAAATTATACTAAAAAAGAATTAATAGCAATTGTATGGCCAGGAAACGCATGTTTCCCAGATTTTTTTATTGATGAAGCAATAGAAGTTTGGGATTATGCAATGAATTTATATTATAAAGATGTAAAATATGATGGAATTTGGATTGATATGAATGAACCAGCTCAATTAATGTCTTATGAAAATAATAGAGCCGAATTATTAAATTATGAGAACTCATCTAATTTTTATGATCCTAGGTTTAATGAATATGAATATATTCCTTATATTCCTGGTTTTAAAGGTTCTTTTAATGAACATACTTCAATTATTGAATATTGTGATAGATGTGATATTAGATCTCATACAATTAGTGAAAATGCTTATTCTCATTTGATTACTAAAAATAAATTTTTAACTACTTATAATATGAAACCTCTGATTGGTTTATTACAAGGAAAATATACTAATGAAGGTTTAAAAAAATTAAAAAAAAGACCTTTTGTAATATCAAGAGAAACAGTGATTGGAAGTAATAAATATATTTTTCACTGGTTAGGTGATAATCATTCTGATTTTAAAGATATGAGACAATCACTAAATGGTATATTCAATTTCCAAATATTTGGAATTCCAATGACAGGAGATGATATATGTGGTTTTTTTTATGATTCAAATGATAAATTATGTTCAAGATGGTTTTCTTTAGGTTCTTTATATCCTTTTAGTAGAAATCATAAAATATTAGAAGCAATTCAACAAGAACCTTTTGCTTTTTATGAAAGAAATAAATCTGAAAATAAAACTTTGAATATGGCAATTTATGCACTAAGAATAAGATATTCATTATTAAGATTTTTTTATACTGAAATATTTAAAATATCTATTGGGAAAAGTGGAAGCTTTTTTAAACCTGTTTTTTTTAATTATCCTCAAGATAATACTTTATATGAAAATATTGATTCGAGTTTAATGTTAGGGAAAACTTTTATTTTCTTTCCAATTTTTTCAAATAAAATTGATGATTTCCTTGGTTATTTTCCTAATGATGATTGGAATGATATAGAAGGAAAGATTATATTAAATAAAAAATTAGAAAATAATAAAGGAAAATATATAAATTTAAAAGCAGATTTTCAAGCTCATAATTTGTACATTAGAGGAGGAGAAATTTTTCCTCGACAAGAAACTTTTATAAAACCTATTAAAAATACTCATGATTTAAGAAATAGAAGATTAGAAATTATTGTAAATCCTGATAGTATAACACATCAAGCTAAAGGAGATTTAATTTTTGATAATGATGATGATATTGACCCTATTAAATCTAAAGATTATTATTATATTAGAATTAATTTCATTAATAATCATTTGATATTTAAAATTATAAATGAAATGGAAAGTAAATATAATTATAGCGATGATTTGTTATCTTATATTAAATTTTATAGATTAAATTATTTAACAAATTATGAATCTTTGTATCTTACTATATTAACTTATAATGAAAAATTTTATATTCAACTTCAAAATCTCGGAGATTCGAAATTTATTGCTAATTTAACTCAATATAATATTTCAGTATTTAATGTAAGATATAGTAAAATTGAATATAACAATAGTGAAAATAATAAAATATTTAACAATTCATTAAATTAATACATTTATTTGAGTATAAAGTTTTTAAATAAATTTTTAGATTTTTAATTTTTTTTATTTTAAATTATAATAAAAAAATCCAAATATGAAAAATCATAATTATAAGTTTACTATAATTTATATCTTCATAATATTAATACCATTAATCCATACAAAAGTAACAATAGAATTTGAAAGAAAATTTCCTTTATTAACAAAAGAAAATATAATGAATAATTTAATAGAAAATAACATATATACAACATTAACATTAGGAACACCAGAACAAAAAATTCCAGTATTAATAAAAATAAATGAACATGAATCATATATAGCAGGCACAGAATCAACAGGAAATTATAGTAAATTTAATGAAAAGAATTCAATAACTTTTAAAACAGATCAAAAAGAAACAAAATATTTTTCTGATTTCGTATATGCATATAAATCAAAAGATACTTTTAATATTAATTCTAAAAAATATGAAGAATTTGATTTTTATTTAGGAACAAAAGAAACTTTTTCCAATCCTTTATCATATAGTGGAATATTAGGTTTAGGAAAGAAAGTAAATTGCTATGATAAAAATCAATCTAATGTTCTTGAAAGTTTTATTGAGCAATTACAAAGAAGAAAAATAATAAAAAATCAAGTTTATTATATAAAATATTTAAATGAAAATAAAGGACAAATAATAATTGGTGATTATCCTCATAAAATTAATAAAAACAATTATAATGTAAAAAATTTAAGAACTTCAAAAGGAGTTTATGATTTTGATTGTGATGGTTATTGGGATTTTTATTTTGATAATGTAACTTATAATAATAAGAAAATAAATGAATTTCCTCAATTTCATGTTAAATTTGAACTTGAACAAGGTGTTATTGAAGTAGGAAATTATTTTTATAATATTGTTAACAATTATTTTATTCAAAATAAATGTGTTGAAAAAATAATAGAAGGTTATACTAATTATTATAGTTTTAATTGTGAGGGAAATGTTGATATTTCTAAATTTCCTAATTTGACTTTTTATCAAAAAGTTCTTGATATGGAATTTACATTAACTTATAAAGACTTATTTTATTTTTTTGATAATAGATATTATTTTTTAATTATTATTAATTGCAATCCTAAATCTTCTACTTATTGGATTATGGGATCACCTTTTTTTAAAAAATATTTAAGTGTTTTTGATGTGTCTTTTACTAAAGAAAAAATTGGATTTTATTTAAAAAAAGGAAATAATGAAAACAAAGAAAATATTGTTGTTCATGTAGAAAATAAACATTATAAAATTTCTTTTTTTATTTCTGTTGTTATTATTATTGGACTTATTATTCTTCTTTATTATATTTTTATTAGATGGCCAAGAAAAAAAAGAGCAAATGAATTATTAGATGATTTTGAATATATTTCAAGAATTAAATTCACATAATATTTTTTTTCTTTTTCAAATAAAGGAATAAGTTATTTAAATTATTTAACTATTGAAATTTTATTTATTTAATATTTTAGATATATTAATAGTTTTTACATTTTCAAAATTTTAAAAGACTTAAGTGATTAGTTTTCTTTATTTTTTTATACAACCTAGAAAATATTTATTTTAATTTCAATCTTCATAACATTAGTAATAGCATTTGAATTTTCCAAAACATATAATTAAATATAAATTTTTATTTGAACAAATTATAATTATAATATAAGAAATATAAAAAGATTTATCTATAATTCTTTTTATGAAAGTAAAATTAATTTATACTCTATAAAATACAATTTCGATTTTACTTTTAGAAAAAAAATTATATGTTATTGAATAAGAAATTTTTCCATAAAATATTTTTGAGTAATTTATCCTTTATTTTCTTCTTAGATATATTAAAAATATTTATATTTAATAGAATCAAAATATTAAAAATAAAAGTTAAATTAAACGTATATAATTTTGATATTCATTATAAATGTATAATAATCTATGATATATTACAAAAATATATATTTAAATGTAATAATTGTTTAATAGGCAAATATAAGTATTCAATATATATTTACAGAGTTCAAAAAATAATTAAAAACAATAATAGATTATAAGAAGAAAAAGAGAGTTCAATATATCAAAAATAATTAAATGTAACATTTAAACTAAATTTTATTCTTATAAAAATTATTTAATACGATCAATCAATAATAATATCAATTTATAATCGAGCAAATATGATAATAAAAATAGAAATAGTTCTTTAATTCATTAAAATTTATAAATAATTCTTCAACTGAATTTTTTCTTGAAAATGGAAGACTAAATATAATTATGTTTGTTTTTTTAAAATTTAAATTTTTAAAAATTTAAATTTAAAATAAAATGAAAACAATTGAAAAACCAATTTTATCAAATATTCATATAATGGAATATTTAATAAGAAAATTAGAATCAAAAGAGAAAAAAGTGAAAAAAATAAATGAAAAAATAAAGGAAGAAAATTTCAAAGATTATTTTTTAAAAAACAATAATGAAATAACTCAAATATTTATTGATTTAGAAAATGATTTATTACAAGCAATTTGTGCAGTTAAAGCATTATTATCAGAAAATAAATCTTTAATAATGGTTCTTAATCAAAATAATATAAAAAAAAATTTTAAAAAAGATTTAAATAGTGTTGATGTTAAAAAAAAAAATTTAAATCATAAATATTTAAATTCAGAACCAAATTACAATATTAAAACTCAATTAACACCTGTTAAAGAAGAAAATGATGATTATGGAAATAAAAAAAATCAATTATCTGAAGTTAAAACTATTATAAATAATATTAAAGAAAATAAAAAAAAATTAAAAAAAGCAATTGAAGTTCATTTTTTAAATAATAATAAAAATAATAAATATAATATTATTGATAATTCTAATAGCTTTAATAATCATAATATTTTAATGAAAATTATTAAAGATCAAGATAATTTTAATTTATTACATAAAAAATTAGGAAATAATTTTATGAGTAAAATATTAGATAAAAACTGTTCTAAAGAATATTTAGAAAATATAAATAAATTAATTTGTTAAAAGGAAAAAAATATAAATCAAACTTTTCTCCATATATAATATTAACAAATAAAAAAAAGATACAAAAAAAAATTTATATTTAATAAATAATGCGGGGTTCTTCGTTTTAATAATTTTTTTTTATTTTAATATTATATGTAATATTAATTGAAAAATTATAATTTAAAAAAATAATATGTCTACTTTTAAAAATCCTTTTATTTTAACTCCATTAGAATCATTATTAATTAATAAAATAATGCCAAAAGGATTTAAATTAGAAGCAGAAGAAAATTTAAACTTATCATCTCCATTAGCACCAAAAATAAATAAAGAACATAAAATAAAAGAATCAATTCAATCAAAATGTGAAAATCTCTTAAAAAAAATTTTATCTCAAGATTTTTCCAAAGAATTTTATACAAGAAATAATCTTTTAGAACCTTCAATAATTGAAATAGAAAAAGAAATAAAAAATAATAAATTTAATACTATTTCAGATTTCATTAATGAAATAAGGAATCTTATTAAATTTTATTTAGAAAATTATAAAAATGATAATGAAATAATAAATAAAATAACAAAATTAAATGAATATACCGAAAAATTATTTAAAAATTTAGATAATTCAAATTCAACAAATGGAAATGTAGAAAGAGCTTTAAAAGTTGTTAATGATACTCCAATGTCAATGGAAGAAAAAAAAATGTTAGGAGTAAATATTAAAGTTCTTAACCAAGAACAATTGAAAGGAATTGTTAAAATTATTCTAAACAACACTCAAATGAATAAAAAAGAAAAATATTTAGAATTTGATATTGATAAATTAACTGCAAGAAAATGTAGAGAATTAGAAGCTTATGTTAGAGGTTGTTTAGGAGATAAATATATTGAAGTTAATAATAAAAATGTTAATGATATTTTTTCTAGTAAAGAAAATGAAGAAATTTCTAAAGATAAAGAATTTAATTTACAACCTAAAATTTTGTAATTTTATTAATTTTTTTTTATATGTATTTTTTATTATTTGTTTTTAAATATTTAAAAAAATTAAAAAAATATCATTTTATTTGAATTTGGGTTATTTATGTTTTAGGCAAAGAAAAAAATATTAAGGATTTAAATAAATAAAAGTGGAAAATATATTTACAAAACTACACTCATTAATTATTTGAATTTTTAATTTCTAGAAATTTTTTATTGTTACAACATTTTTTATATAATTCATTTAATTTATTTGTATAATTTATTAATTCTTTAAAATTTTTATCGTTTTTAATTAAATCAGAAAACAAATTAATTTTTTCATTATTTTTATTTTCATCTTTTGATAACTTATTTATTTCTTTAATTATCAGAAATAAATTATCTAAACTTTCATTAGAAACATTTTTATATTCTTGAAATATTAAAGCTTTATTTCTTTTTTTTCTGGGACTAATTTGACCAGTTAAATTATTATTATTTTTTAATTTTTCATTTAAATCTAATTTAACTTTTTGAATGAAAGGTTTATTTATATTTTTAGAAACTTTATTTTCTTTTTCTAATTTATTTTTAAAACAATTCCCTTTTAAACTTTTACAATTAGAAGGCATTGTTTTATTAAAATCAAAACTTCTTCTTTCATTTCTATAATTCTTTCTAAAAATTTTAGATTTATTTGTTATTGAATTATTCAAATCTGAATTATAATTAGATAAAGAAACTGTATTATTATTATTATTTTTATTAGGAGAAAAATTTAATTTTTTTCCTAATTTATCATTTTTATATTTTACTTTATTCATATTATTTTTCTTTTGATTATTACCTAAATAAGGAGATAAATTTTTATCATTTGAATTTTTTTCAAAATTATTTTCATTTTTCTTTTTTTGTAAAGTAGAATTTTTATGATTAAAACTTTCGTTTTCATTTTCATTTTCAATTTCAGAAATTAAATTATCTTGATTAAAAGTATTATTAAAAGATTGAGCAAAATTATTATTTTTTTTAGGAATACTTTTAGAAGAATGAAAAGAATGTCTGAAATAAGGATTAATTTTAAATTCTTCTTTATCATCACCAATAATATTTTTATCAAGTAAATTTTGATTAGTTTTATTAATAATTTCACTGACTTCTCTTAAAGAATCAGGAGAAATTGAACTATTTCTTTTTATACTTCTTGTTATATTTGTACAAGCTCTTGAAAAACTTGATTGTTCACTTATGTGATTTTTATTTTTTTCAAAAGTTGAATTTTGGTGGAAATGATTTTTTATTTTATTTTTTGTTATATTATTTGATTCTGAATCATCTGAATTTGTTTCTTCTATTTCTGTTATGTTTGATTTTGGATTTTTAATTTGATCATTTAGTGAATTTATGCTTTTTGTTATATTAGATATATAATGATTTATTTCAATTATTTCATTCTCTAATTTTGAATGATTCATTTTTTTTTTTGTTAAAATTTAATATTAATTAATTTATTCATTTGTATTTTTTACACAATAATTAATAATTAATATATGATATTTATATATATTTTTTCTTATAAAAATTTTCATTCATTGATACAAATTTCAATTTTTGAATTATATAAATTTTATTTTTAATAAAAGTTTGTTTGCAAAATTAAAAGATTAAAAAATATAACATTTGCAAGAAACTTTTTTATAAACAATATTTGATTTCCTTGGATAAGTATGTTCCTTATTATATTGTTTATAACTTTCAACCTCAATAACAGTTAATTTTTTATGAAATTTAACTTTTTTAACCTCCTTTTCGTTCTTTTCATTATTTTTATTAAAAGAATCATTATTCTGAGTATAAAAAGATGTAGAAATTCTATCTAAATTATCTAAAAAATTAACATCTTCATTCATAATTAAAAAAAAAAAAAATAACAAAATTATAATTTGAAAAAATGGATAATAATGAAAATTTTCTTCCTTTATCAGAATCAGTAAAAAACGGAAGTGAACAACAGCCAAAAATAACAGACTTTGAAGAAATAAGTGAAATAGGGGCTGGAGGATATGGAAGAGTAAATTTATATAAGCATAAAATAACAGGAGCAACATATGCAATTAAATTAATAGATAAAACAAAATTTGAAAATCAACTTCAAAGACAATTATTTGCAAGAGAAGTGGAAATAATGTATAAAATATCTCATCCAAATATAGTTAAATTATATTCTCATTTTGAAGATAAATTTAATTGCTATTTAGTAATGGAATATATTAAACAAGGAAATTTATATACATTACTTCAATCCCAACCGAATAAAAATCTTGATCAAAAATCAATTGCAAATTATATAGTAGATTTAATATCATCATTATATTATTTACATAATATGAATCCCAAAATAATTCATAGAGATATTAAACCAGAAAATTTATTATTATGTAAAGATAATCATTTAAAATTAACTGATTTTGGAGGAAGTAATTATTATTTTCAAAATAATGCAAGATTTACTACTATTGGGACTAAAATATATCAAAGTCCAGAAATGCTTTTAAATAAAGGTTATGATACTAGAGTTGATATTTGGGCTATTGGAGTTTTATTATTTGAATTATTATGTGGTTATCCACCTTTTAAAAAAGATACTCATTCTTTAGAAGATAATATTATTAATTTAAGAATTAATTGGCCTGTTAAAATGAATTTATTAGGAAAAAATTTAATTTCTAAAATATTGAAAATTGAACCTGATAATAGATTAACTTTAGAAGAAATTTTAACTCATAAATTTATTTCTGATATTGTTCCAAATGCCAAAAATAGATTAATTTTACCTGAAAATGTTGTTATTGAACCTTTTATTATTTCGAAAATGAATCCTGAGGAAAATAAAAATATTAAAGATGATTATGATGATATTAATGATATCACTAATGAAATTTATTTAAATGATGATTCAAAAAAATTGTTTGAAAAATTAAATGAATCTTATAATAATTTAACTAAAGTTCATAATGATGTTCTTATTCAGAAAAAAATAAATGAAAATCAAAATGCGAAATTAATTGAGTATTTAAAACAAAATGTTGATATTCTTCAAAAGGAAATTAATAAGAAATTAGAAATAAATTTAAATCAAGCTAAACAAATTTCTCTTCTTGAGGAAGATAAAAAATATTTAAATCAACAAATTGAAAATTTAAAATCTAAATTAGCAATTAAAGATAAACAAATAGAAGAATTAAAATTATACAAAGAAAAAAATGAAAATTCATTAAACAATATAAAAAGACATAATCAAATTTATTCAGATGAATTTCTAACCAATAAATCAAATTCTGTAAAAGAAATAGAAGAAAATTCCAATTATTATTATAATAATCTTTTACTTTTTTACCAAAAAGAAAATAAAAAGTTAAATGATATAAATGATAAATATTTATCAATAATAAATGAATTAAAGGAAAAAATTGTTAAATTAGAAATAACAAATTCTCAATTGAATAATAATAATATTGAACAACCGATATTTAAATTATTAAAAGAAAATGAAATATTATTAGAAAAGAAAGAGAAAAAAATAAATAAGTTTGAGAGTGTTATAGAAAATATTTCTAATTTCATTGAGAAAATAAATTTTGAAACTTTTAATGTTGAAATTCCAATTGAACATTCAAATAATCTAGATTCAAATAATATGAAAAATGTTCCTTTTTATAAAAATTCAATGAGTAATGAAATTGAATATAAAAATAATTTTTCAGAATCAAATGAAAAATAATTTTTTCCTTCTTCTTATTTTCATTCTAAAAATAATTTAAGTAACCTAAATAATTAATATATAAAATAAATAAGTTCAAAATGTTGGGATTTAATTATGTAACAGGACTTTCAGGTTGTGCTTTTAGAATCGCTTCTTCTTCAATTTACTTTGGAGATTATTATACTAATATTAAAAATATTTATTTACCTGAAGAAAATAGAATTGAATGTAAGAAACCAAATAAAAATGAAATTTTGGGAAATTTAATTTTTTATATTATTTCACTTTTATATTCTTATTTTAATGATTATGAATTTTTCGCTTTTTTTGCTTATTTTTATGATTCTATTTTGTATCTTTTATATTTAAACATGTATTTGTTTTCTACTGGGAATAAAAATTTTATGCTTTTAAATAGTTTAATTATATTTGGAATTTCATATTTCATTTTTAAATATTTTAATGTTTATTTAATTTGTTTTTTGCTTCTATTAATTTGCTTTTTGATAATATTTGATAATTTAATTAGTTATAAACATGTTTTTCAAGATGAAATTTCTACTCTTGATATTAATTCTATTTTCTTTGATTTAATGGTTTCTATGTGCTTTTTTTTTTATTCTTGCTTTTTAGGACTTATATGCTTTTTCTTATGTAATTTTTGTATATTTATTACTTGTATAATTGGGTTCACTGCTTTTTTATATGGAGAAAATAAAATTAATAAAAATTCCCGGTTTGTAATTTTTCTTAAGACAATATTATTAGTCCATAAAGATAATAACCAAGAAAAATTTTTAGAATTAATAGAATCAAATTTAGAAAATGAATATCATATAAATTCCAATAATATAAATAATCCTAATAATACTAGTTAATATTATATATAAATAAATTAAATTATAAAATTGTTTGCTTATATATTAATTTGGGAAATTGTGTATGATTTAATTTTTTATATATTAATATAGAGTAATATAAATGATATAAATGAAAAAAAATTGTTGAAAGAATATTGAATACCATTTTATTTAGAAATAAATATAATAAATTAATGCTTTAAAATTTAAGATATATAAATATCCCTATAAAATTATATCAAGATAATTATGATTTTCATAAAATAAACTTAATTTTTATTAAAATTATAAAAAATAAAATAAAAAGACTGGAAAAATTTGTTTGAAAAAAAAATTGGTTAGCAAATTAATATAAAGAATAATTGAAAGAACAAATAATTCTTTAAGTTAAATGGAATAAGGAAAAAATTCTATATTTCTTTATAATAATAAAAATGTATTTTTAATAAATAATTATTGAAAAGAAAATATTCAAAAATAAACATAAATTATTTAAAATTATAAACTAATTGAAAAACTAAAAAATTAATTTTCATGAATAAGATTTTTAAGATATGAAAAACTAAAATTAGATATTTATAAAATAAACTTTCAAAAACAAATTAAAAACAAAGAAATAATTTCAAATATAAGATAATTATATGTTCTATTTAAGAAAAATAATTAATATTTAATAAAAAATTTTTGTAAAAATAATTTTGTAAGAATTATAAAAAAAAATGTTTGAAACTAGAGAAAGTGATATATCAGACAATATATCTAAATTTTTTGAAAAAGTAGAAGATCCAACCCAACTAATAAACTTTCTAAACACAGAAGAAGAATCAGATATATATGAATTAAGAATAGGTCCAAAAAAACTAACAAGTAAAATACATCAAAAAACTAACCCAAAATAGTTTTAGACAAAGTAATATTAAGTTGTCCGATAAATACATTTGAATTAGTAATAAAAACATTAACAAAAAGATTTCGAACACACAATATAAACGCATATGTAAATATAGAAGATATAGATGGAAATACAGCAATAATATACGCAGCATATAGAGGAAATATAAAAATAATAGAAATATTAATAGATTATGGTGCATCAATAGATATAAGTTCATTAAATGGATTAAATATATTACATATGGCTGCTCAAGGTGATAATCCAAATGTAATAATATATTTTAAGGAAAAATATAAAATGTCAATTTATTGTAAAGATTATAAAGGTAATACTCCACTTCATTGGGCTTGTTTTAATTGTGCTGAACATTCAGTTAATTATTTATTAAGATTTATGAATGATATTAATCAACAAAATAATTTAGGACAAACTCCTTTACATATTGCTATATATACTGAAAGAATTAGAATTATTAAGAAATTAATTAAAAAAGGTGCTAATTTACATTTAAAAGATAATAATGGAAATAATCCAATTCAATTAGCTATTCAATTAACTGGAGCTTCAAGTAAAGTTACTAATGTTTTAATTGAAAATAAACCGTTAAAATTCTGTTTTTATGGGAAGGAAAAAGGAAAAATTAATATTTTTATCAATTCTTTTTCTTTCTTTTTAACAATGTTTTTATTCACTTTATTAATTTTCAATTCACAATTAAGTTATTTGAATTCTTTTTATTCTGGGATTTTTTTTATGATTAATATATTTTATTTATTAATTTTTATTGTTATTAATTCTTCTGATCCTGGATTTATTTTAAAGAAAGAAAATTATGATTGGATTACTTTAGTTTGTAGGAATGAAAATATTAAAAAAATGTGTCCTTATTGTCAAGTTGAAAAAGAAAAATTAAGTAAACATTGTTTTATTTGTAATCATTGCATTATTGAACAAAATAATCATTGTAATTTATTAGGAAATTGTATTGGGAAGAAAAATAATATATATTATTTTATTTTTTTATTTATGGCTTTTATTTATTCATCATACATTTATTATATTTCATTAAAAGTTTTTTTAATCAATGAGCCTCTTTTACCTATTATTAAAAATCCTATTTTATCTGAAAAAGATCATATTTTACCTTTCACTTTTATTTTTAAAAATAACTGGAAAGATGCTATTGCTGTTTTTTCAATGACTTGTGCACTCTTTGGTTTAGGGATTACTGTTTTTCTTATTATTAAAAACATTCGTCAAATTATAATTCATAACAAAATAAGAAATATTTAAATTTTATTTTTTGTATTTTTATACTTATTTAATTTTAAGTATTTTTTATATTTTTTTATTTTTTTAATTTGATATTTTTGAGTTATAAATTAAATAAAAAATGAAAGCTTCTTTAGGACCTAGAAAAATAAAGAAAAATACTTGGTTTCTTCCATTGCTTCTTATTACAATTTCAATATTATTTGAAATGTTTATAAAAGATTATTTATATGATATATCAAGAAAGCATATAATTTATCTTCAAGATAAAATAACAATAAAAGGTGAGAAATTTTCAAAAAGTAATCATTTAATAGTAATAATAACAAGAATAATAATCCATATATCAAGTTCAAATTTATTATATTTCTTAATAAGTTCATTTTTATATAATTTTCTGAATGTGTATAAAATATTTATATTATTTTTATCAATTTTAATGTCAAATTTTTTTTCTTCAATATTTTGTTATATTTTTCATTCTCCAAGACCATTTATGGTTGATTCAAAAATTACTCCTTTAATTTTTATTTCTTCAGAATGGGGAAGTCCAAATACTCAAATTGTTACTCTTATTACATATTTTTTAACATTATTTACTATAATCATTAGAAATAAATATATGAAAGATGCTAAAAAATTAAAAATATTTATTGGGACAATCTTCTCTATATTAACTTTATTCTTTATTTTTCTTTATTTTTTTGCTGGTGTTGTTTCATATGATCAAATTGTTTTTTCATTTTTTTTAGGAATTATTTGCTATTTATTAATGTTTTCTTTATTAGATATTGATTTTAATAATCCTAAACAATTATATATTATTGTTCGTTTTAAATTTTTGTATTATGTTCCTTTAAATGTTTTCTTAGGAATTTTCTTATTTATATTATATAAATATATTATAAATGATGAAGAAATTAGCTTTTATCAAACTAACATTAATAAACAGATTTCTAGATATCAAAGTAATAATGATGATTTTTTTTCTTCTAAAATTATTGATACTACCAAAGGACTTTTTAATTTAAATAATGGAATATTTTTTAATATATTATGTTTTTATTGTAATATTCCAATTATTCTTGGTTTAAAAGCAGAATATATTTCAACTTTTAATAAGAAATTTAATAATTGGGCAAAAAGTAATTTTGGATCTTATGATGCTTTAACTAATTTTTCCATGTATAATGATTATAAATATTCTGAAGATTCACAATGGAATAATACAGGAATATTTAAAACTATAATAAGAATTATTATTTCTCTTATATTATGCTTTATTTGCTTATTACCAATGTATATTCCTGAATTAATAAAAAAATATAATACTAATCAAAAAGAAGTAAATCAAGTTGTTGCATTAATTTTTTATTCTGGTTTTCCTTTATTTTTAATTTCTTTTGGTACTTTTTATTTGTTTAAAGTCATTTATAGAATTTTATTTTTAACTAAAAAATTTTATAATGATTAGATTTCATTAAATTAAAGGAATTTATTATTTAATTTGTTTTTATTTTTTTAAATTTGACAAAAAAAAAAAGGAAAAAATTATATATTTAATAATATATTAATTTAGTTATTGTAGGAGAATTAATTTTATCACATTTTTTTGAAATTGATTGAAAATCATTTATACCATAAACATTAGAAATTCTAATTGGATTTATTTTATTATTATTCTTTTTTGTGATATTTAAAGAAAAAGAAGAAGATAATTTTTTATTATTGCCTTTTTTATTAAATGTATATCCTTTTTTATTTCCTACTCCACTTTCAGGTAATAAATCATTTAATAACATTTTATTTTCAAACAACCTTTTTTCAATTAAATTTCTTGTTTTTCCTTGACTTAAATTTTCATTGTTAAAAGAATTAAAATTATCTAAATTTTGTTTTTTAAAACTTCTTGTAATTGCAATTCTATTTTTTTCTTTATAATTACTCGATAAATTACCCATTATTTCATCAAAATTATTTTTTAATTCATTAATTGATAAATCAGAATATTTTGAATTTAATTTATTATTAATTAATTCTTTATTATGTGTTATAATACCAAAAACATTTTTTATTTTATTTTTAATTTTATTCTCTTTTTGTTGATTTAATTGAATTTTTTTTTGATTATTTTTCAAAAAATCAATTTTATCAAATTTTTTTTCATATTCATCATCATCTTTCAAAAAGGATTTTATTCCTGAATTACTAGTATTATTATTACTATATATATAATTATTATTATAATTTTTTTTTCTATCATCATAATAACTATTAATTTTATATTTAATATTTCCTTCAGTTTTAATATTTGAATAAGTTAAATTTTTTAATTCTTTCATTTTATTTTTAACATATTTTTCAAATTCATCATTATCACTTTTTTTTCTTTCTTTATATTTTTTTCTACTTTCATTTATTATTCCTTTCCAATTTTGTAAAGAATTAATTGTTGAATTATTACTTTTTGAATCAAATAATAAATCATTATTTTTCTTTTTTAAATGTAATTGTTTTTTCTTTTCAATATCTAACCATTTATCTTCTAAATCTTTAAAAAGAGAAAATTCATCAAGTGAATTTTGTTCATTATTTATTTTTAACTCTGAATTTTTTCGGATTTCCATTGTTAAAGGTAAATTAAATTTTTCATTTATATCAATTTCTTCTTTTTCTATTTCTTTATTTTTTATATCTGAAACATCTTCAATTTCTTTTATATTCATTTCATTTTCTAAATTATTATATTCATTTATTTCTTCATCATAATTTTCATTTTGAATCATATTTCTTTTTCTTTTTTGTTTATTTTTTCTTTTATAAATTTTAATAAATTTATATTAATTATATTTATTATAATTAATTTTAATTATTACTATCTTCTTCTATTTTCATTAATATATTTCTAAAGTTTTGCCTTAATAATTCATATTTATATAATTTCATTTTTTCTTTATCACCAAAATCTTTATTAAGTAATTCAGTTGGGAAATCATTTATATTTTTTATTTCTTTCATTTTTTCTTCACTTTCTATATTTTCTTCTTCAAATAAATCATCTTTATTTTGAATTGTATTAATTTTTTTTTCATATACTGTAAAAAATTTCATTGATTGAAGAGCAGTTGATAAATAAAAATCTTCATCACTTTCAATAATAGTTTTATTTCTAAACAATAAACAAAAAATTAATTCATTTCTTAAATTTTTTATCCTTGAATGAATTAACATAAAAGTTAAAAATTTTAATAATTTATTTCTGTCTCTATTAGAATAAGTATAATTAATATAATTACATAAATTAGATAAAACAATTAATTTTTGTTTAGGTGTTTTAAAAAAAGAAAATTCTTTAAATTTTGAAATTTGTAATTTAATTTCATCTTTATGAGATTGATAATCATAATCATTTATTTCTAAAGTTTTTAAAGTAATATTTTTCAAAGAATCATATTGTATATTATTATCTTCAAATAAATTCATTATTGTATTATAAAGAGAATTACAAAGTAAATCTTCAAATCCATCTATAATAATTTTATACCAATTTTTATCAATATAAAATTGAATATTCCATATTTTTGCAAATTCATTTGTTAATTTTAATACAAAAGAATTAAACTCTTCTGAAATTTCATTTAAATCTGTCATTGATTCACATATAATTGGAAATTGATTTAAAGTAAAATCTTTTAATTGGTCCAAAAGGTTTTTTGATTTATCAAATGTTAATTTTTCAAAAAAATCACTTGATGATAGCATTAATTTAAAATATATTAATATTTTAATTTTCGTTTTTTTTTCAATAAATATTTCTTGTTACAAAAATATAATTAAATATAATTTAAATTCCAATAAAATTTTTTTTTTAATTTTAAAATATTTGTCACTTTATAAATACAATGGAATCAAATATCAGTTTATTCAAATTTAACAACAGTATAATTAAAAATAATAAAATTAATAATTCAAGAAATAATAGTAACAATACAAGTATAATATATCAATCTCAAAGAAACAATGAAAAAGTAAGATCAAAAAGTGAAAATGAAATAAATACAAATTCAATAGAAGAAGAAACAAATAAATATATAGAAGAATTAAAGAAAGGAACATATAATATTTTAGTAGCAGTTCGTTGTAGACCCCTAAATCAAAAAGAAAAAGACTTTTCATCTCAACAAACATTAAATATAATAAATAAGAAGTTAATTATATTAAAAGACCCAAATGGAATAACAAATATAAATAATAATAGAAGTAAGGAAATTTCAATGGCATTTGATTATGTTTTTGATGAATATGAAAGTCAAGAAAATATATTTAATTCAACAACAAAATTTTTAATAGAAGGAGTAGTTAATGGATTTAATGCAACAGTTTTCGCTTATGGTGCAACAGGAGCTGGTAAAACATATACTATGTTAGGAAATGAAAGAAATCCAGGAATAATGCCTTTAACATTAAAAGAACTTTTCAATAAAATAAATTCATATCCTAATAGAGAATATAATGTGAAATTATGGTATTTAGAAATATATAATGAAAATATAAGAGATTTATTATCAAATAATAATGAAAGTAATTTAGATTTGAGAGAAGATCAAAATAAAGGAATTATTGTAAGTGGAATAACAGAAATAAAAGCAACATCGAGTGAACATATATTAAATATATTAAAGAAAGGAAATAAAAATAGAACAACAGAATCTACAAATGCAAATGAAACATCAAGTCGATCTCATGCAATATTACAAATAATGGTATCTTATAAGGAGAAAAATTCAGGTATAGATTATGAGATAAAATATGGTAAATTAAATTTGATAGACTTAGCAGGAAGTGAAAGAGCTTCAGTAACATTAAACAGAGGGAATAGATTAATTGAAGGAGCAAATATAAATAGAAGTTTATTAACATTAGGAAATTGTATAAATGCGTTATGTGAAGCAAATGAAAAAGGAAGTAAATCATATATTCCATATAGAGATTCTAAATTAACTAGATTATTAAAAGACTCTTTAGGTGGAAATGCAAGAACTGTTATGATTGCTAATGTTTCTCCTTCTATTTTAAGCTTTGATGATACTTATAATACCTTAAATTATGCTAATAGAGCTAAGAAAATTAAAAGTAATGTTAAAAGAAATGTTCTTAATGCTAAATATCATATTAGTAATTATACTAATATTATTAAAAATTTACAAAGCAGAATTTATGATTTGGAATCACAAATTGGACATCAAAGAGATATGACTTTAAGTCCTACTTCCAGAAAAAGCGATTATGAAAATAAAAAATTCATTGAGAAAATTAAAATCATTTGTGATAATCAAATTAAAGTTCAAAAGAAAATAGTTGGAAATAATTATGAAGTTTTGAAATTAAAGAAAAAAATTTGGGACGAAGATGATAAAGATGATAATATTAAAGATAAAATTCAAAAAACAAATGAATTAGTTGAAAAATATTCTAATAGTTTGAAAGAAATTAATAAAACAGTTGATAGCTATTCTAATAAATTAGATAAATTAAATGAATTAGAAAAAGATTATGCTTTAATATTAATAAATAATAGCAAGAATAAAGTAAGTAATATAAATTTAGCATATAAGATAATATTAATAAAAGAAAGAATAGACAAATTAAATGAATATATAAAAGAATTAGAAGATCAAATAATAATAAGAGATAATATATTATCAAATAAAAAAATAATAATAGAAGATTTAGAAATAGACTTAAAAAATAATTATAAATCATTAAATAATTTGAGAGAAAAATATAAAGTTAAAAAAGAAAAAGAAGCAAATGGAATTGTAAGTAATGGTTTTTTTAAAGATAATTCACCAGATAATTCAAGATTACCTCCTTTATCAAATACTTCTATTAAATCATTAAATAAAACTGAAGTTGACAGAGTTTTATCAAATATTAGAGATGTGAATAATAGTATTAATAATATTAATATTAAATTAAAAAATTTTGATAATAATAATAAAACTTTATTAAGACCAAAAAGCTCTATTAATATTATTCAAAATAAATCTTATATTAGTAATTCTCCAAATAAAAATAAAACGAAATTTTTTCCTATTAGTAATCAATTTAAAGTAAAACCTGTTAATAATAATATTAGACAAAGTTTTATTCCTAAAAATATATTAATTAATAATGTTCCGGAAAGTGCAAAGCAAATAAAAGGGAAAATGAGGAATAATATAAATATTAAATATAGGATTAAAAATAGAAGTGTTTTAACAGAACAAAATTCTGAAAATTCACATCAAAGTTATGGAATTGAAACAGAAAATATAAGAGCTAATCAAATTATTATTAATGGAGCAAAAATTGATAATGAATCTAAAAGATTTCATTCTAATAATAATAATAATAATAATATTAGTTTTAATTCAAGTGGTGAAAATGGAAATAAAGATAAAAGTTATCCTAAATTAGTTAATGTTAATGTTTTTAAAAATGGATCTTATAAAACAAAATCACCTATTACTAAAGTTAATTTTGGTCAAAAAAAGAAAATTCCTTTTAAAATTTAATGATTATTATATGTATTATTTGTAATAATGATTTGTATTATTTTTTTCTCTATTTTAATATAATTATATTTATATTAAAATTAAAACATAATCTATTTTTATTTATTAAAATAAATAAAAAATAATTTTCCAAAAAATAAAATGTTAAAAAATAAAAATTTGAAGTATTGTAAATTTCATTAAAAAAATAAAAATAATTATTTACCAAAAAACCCAATGCATGTCCTGTAATACAAATTCTTCAAAAAAATTTAAATTTCTTCTTTAAATTTCTTTGGTATAAAGAAAAAAAAAACAAAAAATGAGAAAAACTTCAAAAACGTAAAAACGAAATAATAAAAGTCTTTAAAAAAGAGTAAAATTTTAAATAAAATTCAATAAAAAATGATTTAACAATGGCAAAATTTTTTTGAAAATATATAAATACCTCAAAAAAAAATTAAAAAACTATAAAAAAAAAATGATAACAACAAAAGTAAATGTCGTGAAGACGACACCATTCAATGATCAAAAGATGGGAACATCAGGTCTTCGTAAAAAGGTGACAGTAGTAAAACAAGCAAACTATGCAGAAAATTTCATTCAAAGTGTATTTAACTCATACACTCCTGCAGACTATGAGAATAAATCCTTAATATTAGGAGGAGATGGTAGATATTACAATGACGTAGCAATAAAAACAACAATAAGAATAGCAGCAGCACATAAAGTTTCAAAAATTATTCTTGCTGAAAATGGTTTAATGTCAACTCCTGCTGTCTCTCTTCTTATTAGAGCTCAACCTAAAGGAGAAAATTTCGGTGCTTTCATTTTCACTGCTTCACATAATCCTGGTGGTCCTGATAATGATCTTGGATTCAAATTCAATGGTCCCAATGGTGCTGCTATACCAGAACAAATGAATGATAGAGTCTTTGAAGAAACTAAAAAAATAAGTGAATATAAAATTGCTGATTATACTGGAGAAATCTCTTTCACTCAACCAAGTGAATTCGAAGTAGAACATCCTGATGGAAATAAAACTAAAATGTGTATTGTTATTGAACCCACTTGTAAACATTATATCGAAGAAATGCAAGCTTTATTCGATTTTGATTTAATTAAAACACTCTTTGCTAGAAAAGATTTCAATTTCGTCTTCGATGGTCTTCACGGTATTTCAGGACCATATGCTAAAGCAATTTTCCATGGTATTTTCGGTGTAGATGAGAAAAATCTTTTCCAATGTGATCCCTTACCTGACTTCGGAGGTGGTCATCCAGATCCAAATTTAGTCCATGCTCATAATTTAGTAGCATTAATGGATGTATTTAATAAGAATCCATATGCATGTGTTCCAGATATGGGATGTGCATGTGATGGTGATGCAGATAGGAATATGATTCTAGGTCCTAGAATATTAGTAACACCAAGTGATTCACTTGCAGTATTAACAAATAATTACGAATTAGTAAAAGCACTTAGTAGAAATGGTAAATTAGCAGGTGTAGCTAGATCAATGCCAACATCAGGTGCAGTTGATAGAGTAGCAAAGAAATTAGGATTAAATGTTTATGAAACACCAACTGGATGGAAATACTTTGGTAATTTATTAGATGCTGGAAAAATAACTCTTTGTGGAGAAGAATCTTTCGGTACTGGATCTGATCATGCAAGAGAAAAAGATGGTCTTTGGGCTATTTTATGTTGGTTATCTATCTTAGCACAAAAAAATAAAGGTAATACTGGAAAATTCATTGGAATTAATGATATTTTAGGTGATCATTGGAAAACTTATGGAAGAGATTATTATTGCAGATATGATTATGAAGATGTTCCTGTTGATAAAGCTGAAGTTGTTAAAGGTAATTTAGCTAAAAATTTCGATATGTTTAAAGGATTAAAAGAAGGAAATGAAGCTTGTGTTTTTGAATATCATGATCCTGTTGATAATTCTGTCTCTAAAAATCAAGGTTGGATTTATAAATTCCCAGATGGAAGTAGAATTGTTTTTAGAGTTTCAGGTACTTCTTCTGCTAATGCTACTTTCAGAATTTATTTCGAAAAACATGTTGAACCAAATGGAGATTTATGGGCTGACACTAATAAAATTATTAAAGATGGAGATAATTTACCTGATTTAGCTATTAAAATCTCAGATTTAAATAATGTCGCTGGTAGAACTGGTCCTACTGTTATTACGTAAATCTTGGTTAAATTATTTTTTTAGGTTATTAAATTTAATCTATTTATAAGGGGAAAAATTTTGGGTTAATATTTAATTGTTTATTTTTTTTTTTATATTTTATTATTTTTTTTTTATATTTTGTTTGTTTATATAAAATTAAAATAATAGGAAAAAAAGACAAAAAAAATCAACAACAAAATTTTAAAATATAAGAAACTAAAATATAAAAATGGTTAAAAAATGGATAATAACACTATAGCAATATTAGAAGATGACAAAAAAAAAATAGAAAAAATTTGAATCAATAGAAAAAGAATTAAAAGAACACATAGGAACAGAGGCATCACTTAAAAAGAGAGTATTAGATTTATTAGCTTCAGTAAAAAATGATTTAAGAGATATGGAAAATCAAATTTCATATTTGAAAAATGAAAACAATGTGAATAAATGGAAAGGGATAAAAAAAATGCTTAGTGATAAACATGAAGAATATAAAAAGAGAATACCAGAACCAGAAAATAATGATATTTCAATAGATATAAATTTTGGCTGTGGATGTAAAAAATATGACAATTCAACAAGCAATAGATTATGGTGATAAAATATTAGAAGATTATAATAAAAGAATAAAAAATATTATAAAAACTCTTAATGGAGATTTTGAAACAATGAAAAAAGTAAATGAAGAATTAGAAAGACAAAAGAAAGTTTTAGAAGATACTATTAATGATTTAAAGAATATTGATTATTCTTTAAAAAGAGCTGGGCAACAAATTAGAAATATGTTTAAAATACTTGCTAATGATAAATTAATTATGTGCTTAATTGTTGTTATTATTCTTGTTATCCTTGCTATTATTATTGCTTCTATTGCTGGAAAAAAAAAAAATAATTCTAATGAAAATTTACCTCATGATATTTTCTCTAACAAAAATAGTAATAGGAAATTAAAGTTTTTATGGGATTTTCATTAAGCTTTTTAAATATTTAGTGGATTATTATTTGATTTTATTTTAAATTTTATTTTTTTTTTTTTTTTTTTTAAAAAATGAAATATTAATTTTTGTTTTTTGTTTTTTTTTATTGTTTTTTTTTTTTTTTTTTTGAAAAGT